>ERZ777011.1578-NODE-1578-length-23023-cov-3.286573_pt1 | contig 23023 bp, 27 predicted proteins | sample MGYA00374964_ERZ777011 | MGnify/ENA primary metagenome ERZ777011 (study PRJEB29310, sample SAMD00008975) | mouse gut metagenome | study: EMG produced TPA metagenomics assembly of the Metagenome analysis of fecal microbiota from mouse which was promoted... | reverse complement strand
CCTAATAAAGCTGGTATAATAAAAAAGTGGACTGCCTATCAGTCCACTAGTTCAAACAATAGAGGTGATTTCTCTTGAAGGAGTCCTTTAATGTGCTTGGCTGGTGGTGTATTGGTAGTACACTAGAAACAAGAAGCACTTTGCTAAACTCTCAGCCCAATTGTTTGATCAATAATTCATTCATTGCCTGAATAAATTATAGCATGGTTTAGCTTACTTGAGAACTGCTTAGCATGTGCTAGGCAGTTTCTTTTTATATATTTACTTTACATAAGATACATTATCGGCAGAAGCTGAAACCCGCTCTTGGCAACGGCTGAAAAATGCTATTTCAAAACTATGTGAATTTTACTTCGTATAGAAAAAGAGAATCCTGTGATTATGGGATTCTCTTTTTTGCGTATTTGGAAATTTCACAAGCAGACCAATTATGATAAAAAATTCTAATGGCAATATGTTTTAAGTATTAATTACACTGGGATAGGTAAGAAATAAAAAATCATTACAGTTACAATATCTTTCAATTTTCTCTCTAGCACTACTCTAATGTTTGACGAGGTTCAAGCTCATTTTATATTAACTATTATTTCTTATTTTAAACTTGGCATTATGCTTTTGTATATATTTACATCTTTCGCTGGTCATAATTTTTTTATCAATATGATATCCATTTATTTTTGTTTCATTAATAAAATTAGGATCAGCATCTTTTGAAAAAATTGGTTGTCCGTCTGAATCAAATGTCATTTTATATTTATCTACATATTGATCTGGATTACCTGGTGCTAGTAGTAATGTGTTTTCTGGATCATATGCTGCATCTGTATCGTAGTTTCTAAGAGCATCTGCAGAAGCATATAAGTGAGAAACGACAAGCCCCATGGTTTCTTTCTTAGTAAACCAGCATATTTTTTTACCGTAAGTCTTAATACTTTCCTCGTAGACAGCTTTTTTCATCAAACCAAATCTATAAGAATCTCTCTTAGTATTACCAGGTTCTGGGAAGAACTCATTTGCATTTTTAGCTAATATTACTTCCCGTTCATCCATTTTTCTACCTCTTACTTCAAATAATGCCATTTTATTTAAGATATTCCATAAATAGCTAATTTGATTATATTTTCTGGCCTCAAAAGAGATAGATTTTGCCCACCTAGTATCATTTTGAATATCCTTTTCTTTCGCGTATGGTTGGATAAGTATTCGATAATCATTAATTAAACCAATGAGTTCTAAGGCATTCAATTTCTTACTATTACGATTCAAAATTGTTTGGACTAAAAATTTTATCTGATTAAATTGATCTTTATTTGTTTGAGAAGAATTGAAACTTGCATATGTATAAACAGTATCAGAAAATAACCGTTTTAATGTTTCTTTATCTTGCCCAGGCTTTATGTATTCTTTGGCTGCTGGTACGTAGCCTTGAAAATAGGGTTTAATAAAACCTAATTTAATGTACTGATTTATTTGCTTTCTTGTTGTAGCACCACTAGAATCATCATTTTGGTAAATTTCTTTTATTTTATTCTCTAAATCTTTAGAGTGAGTAACGTTTTGATTTAATCGATTATTTTTTCCCGTTTTCGAACGAATTAGTAATTCATCTTCAGTTTTATTTTCTAAATCATATTGATCAATATGATTAATAATTATTTCTAGTGTTCTAATAAATTGATTCCCATAAAAGTCTGATGTTCCTAAGGTTAACTTCCAGTAATCTTCATATTTTTGGTCTTTAATTACTTTCTTATGTACCAAATCTATACCCTCCAATTTAAGATTATTAAGTAATTATATGAGATGGTGACATTTTAGCTCCATTATGTTAGTCTATTATCTAAAGGAGAATTTAAATGAGCTTAAATTATATAGACTTATTTTCTGGAGCTGGCGGCCTTGGTCTAGGTTTTGAAAGAGCCGGTTTCAAGAATATATTCTCTGTTGAATTTAATAAAGAAATTTCAGAGACGTATAAGTATAATTTCCCAAATAATCACCTTATTGTTGATGATATAAAAAATATAACCGCAGCACAAATAGAAAATTTAAAAGGAGATAGTGATGTAGATGTAATAATTGGAGGTCCCCCATGTCAAGGCTTCAGTATGGCTGGAAATATTGGTAGAAAATTCGTAGATGATCCAAGAAACCATTTATTTAGAGAATTTGTTCGGGTTGTTGATATTGTAAAACCCAGAATGTTTGTCATGGAGAATGTTGCTAGAATGGCAACACATAATCATGGGAAAACTATTGAAGAAGTATGTGATGAATTCGAGAAAATTGGGTATCATGTACAATATAAAGTTTTAAATTCAGTCTACTATAGTGTTCCCCAGAATAGACGTAGAATATTTGTTGTGGGAGTTTCTGATAATATGGATTTTGGGTATCCTACCCCATCATTTGACTTAAAAACTGTAAAGGATGCTATTGACGATTTGCCAAAACTTGGAAATGGGGAAAGATCAGATGTCCCAAATCATTTTGCTATGAAACATACACAGCAAATGCTTGATAAAATGGCATATGTTAAAGAAGGAGGCAGTAAACAAGATATTCCGGAAAGCATTAGACCTAAATCTGGTGATGCTCGCAAATATATTAGATATGATCGGAATAAACCTTCAGTAACAATCACAGGAGATATGCGTAAAGTATTTCATTATAATCAGAACCGTGCATTAACTCCACGAGAACTAGCACGTATACAAACATTCCCTGATAATTTTATTTTTCAAGGAAATAGTATATCCATTCAACAGCAAATTGGTAATGCTGTTCCTCCTCTTCTGGCTAAAGCAATGGCTAACTCTGTAAAACAAGCTTTAACCGTAATTTCAAATCATAAATATCCTAAAGTTAATTACATAGGAAATAAGGAAAAATTATCAACATGGATTGCGGATAGTATGCCCGATAAAACTAAATCAGTTTTAGATCTTTTTGCTGGCGGTAATTCTATTTCTTATGAATTAAAGAAACGAGGATATAAAGTTATATCTAATGATGCACTTTTTTCTTCATTTGCTCTGTCAAAAGGATTAATAGAAAATAAAAATACTATATTAGATGAAGAGGTAGTAGAACATGCTCTTACAGTGCCTGTAGATACTATTGATCTAAATAAGGTTAATTGGCTTGCAGATAATTTATATTTTTCAAATGAAATGGAAGAATTAGCCAAATTGGTAAAATATTCTTATTCTCTTGAAGGATATCAACGATATCTTTATTTATCTCTCTTAAGAAGAGCGATGATTCGCAAATTGCCATACTCAAGAATGAATTTAGATTGGAAAAATATAAAAAAATTAAGAGATGAAGATTATTCTTATCGAAAGTATAAAAGACGCCGTGCATATCATAATCAAACTTTCGCGCATCATATGTTAGCTGAGCTTGAATCATATAATAAAGCGATTTTTGATAATGGAGAAAATAATATTGCTCTTCATTTAGATGCAGTATCGGCTTTAAATTCTATTGATTCAGTTGATGTAATTTATATGGATCCCCCGTATCCAGGAACAATGAATAATTATGATGGATTTTATGGGAAATATGATAAAGTATTCAACGAACACATAAAATTTGATGATTTAACACAAAGCTCTACGTTTCTTAAAGAATTAGAGCATTTGATTGAATTATCTTCAATAAAGTCAAAATACTTATTTTTAAGTATTAATTCAAGGATAAAACCTTCATATGAAGATGTATTAAATTTATGTTCGTACTATGGCGACGTCACTTTGCATAAAAAAAAGCATAATTATCAAGTAAGTGGTAAGGACAACAAAAATAAAAATATGGAGTTACTTATTGAAGTAAAATTTTATAAATAAGATTTTAAATTTTTAATCAAATTTATACTTTTGATTAAAACAAAATACCGTTAAATCTGGTCTTAACAACCTTTATTTAACGGTATTTTTTATTGATTTAATTAAGAAATAAACTTATGAAATTATTAATCATTACATTTGTAGCTCTGGATCTTCAGCAACTGCTTTCTTAAAATCATAATTACCCCACTCTGTATCATAAAGATTTACTTCTTTATGAATTTCAATATTATTTTCGGAATTTACACTAAAAATTAATCTACTTCCTTCTGACCAATTTCTTTCTTTTCTAATTTCCGCAGGAATTGTAATTTGTCCGCGCTTTGTTATTTTAGCAGTATATTGCATTATTATCCGATCCTTTTTATCAATCACTAATGTGCCTTGTGCATTGTTTCTTATATATTGTATCATAATTCTATTTCATATTCATTTTTTGTAACAATAGGGTACTCCCTATTGTTACACTTTTAAACTACTGAAAAATCAGGAAAAATAGTGTAACATAATACTGTAACAAAATTAAAAGGAAAAATACGAAAATGTCATTAGTTTTTTATGCACGTGTCAGTTCAGAAGAACAAAATTTAGATCGACAACTTGCTCGAGCAAAAGAAGTTAACGCAGACAAAATTTTTTCAGAAAAGTATAGTGGAAAAAATCTTAATCGGCCTGCTTTTAGAGAAATGATGAATTATCTCCGAGAAGATGATATTCTTCAGGTAGTAAGTCTAGACCGACTTAGTCGAGACTATAACGATATAAAAAAATTAATTCAACATTTAAGAGATATTGGCGTAACACTTATCGTAGATGATTTACCTCAAACCAATACTGGTAACCCACTTGTAGATCAATTCATGATGGATATGATGATTCAACTAATGGGATTTGTTGCACAAAATGAGCGGGAAAAAATTAGAGAACGGCAAGCTCAAGGTATAAAGATTGCTAAGGCCGCTCATGTATATACGGGGAGAAAAATTAAATACGGTAAAAATGCTAAAGATCCTAGAAACCGGTGGGTTTGGCAAACTGTAGTAGAGGATCTAAAAACGGAAAATGTTCCCATTGCTTCAATTGCAAAAAAAGTAGGAATATCACGCCAACAAGTTTACAGAATAAAAAAAAGAGAAAACATTTAAATGAAAGGAAAATTAATATGAATGACAACAATAAAAATCTGGCTTTAGCAAGATTTATCACATCTTTCGGGAGTATGAACAACTATAAAAGTTCTGTCCTTCAAACTAAACGAGTTTTAGATAATGAAGTAGGAGCAAAATTGCCAAAAAATGATACCGCTATTTTATATGATGCACTAGATGGTATTTCAGCAATTGAAGATAAGGGCTTTAATAGCGATGGAATAATAGCGGTAAATAAAGCTTTTACTTATTCTAAAAATGAGGATCCTCAACTACCAGGACATTTAAGAAATGCTTTCTATAATCCAGATGATGCAATAATGATAGTTACGGATCCTAATGGTACATCTAGAGGTGCTTATTCGGCTCCTGATGTTGTCAAAAAGAAAGATCTTGATGACATTGTTATCGAATTTAATAAATCTAAAAAAACTAGACGTGACGGTTGGAAAGTTTTTGCAAAAATCTCTAAATTACAACCTTTCCAGGATGGAAACAAGAGAACAGCATTAATTGCTGCTAACGCTGCTATGAATACCTGGGATAAACAGAATTATTTAGTTTTACCTTTTAACAATATTGATCATGCTGAATTTATGGTTAATTTAATGCGTTTTTATGTTGCCGAAACTGATGTTGATGAGGAAAAAGCTTTAGATAAAATCATGACCACTCTTCCCTCAGAGAAAGAAGTTAATTTACACTTACCATTGACTAAAGAAGAAAAAGAAAATCCTTTAGATCTTAAAACAAAAAGAATAAAAAATTTTTATTCTAATAAAGCTATTAATTCTTCATTTAATAATGATTTAGAAAGATAGATAGTAAAAATGACTCAAGAAAGTTTGATTTCTTGAGTCATTTTATTTATTCAATATTTTCCATGCACTGCATGCTAATATTACCATCTTGTTTTCTAACACATATTAGCAATTGTACAAACAGAGTGCTAAATCAATTTAATTGTTCACAAAAAGTCTCTGGGAAAAACTCACTATAATTCCTAAATTTTTAAAAACTCAGATTTTTCCTTTTGAGATTTTCTGAGTTTTTTGCTTATTGTTATCTTTTTCTACAAATTCTACAGCCATTCTAAATCCAATGTATCTTAACAAACTATAGTTATTCCAAGAAGTACCAGGCTTAGGTTTCCATGCAACTGGTTGTAACTCTAAGTAGAAAATGTTATAGATCAGTTAAAGTGAAAGATGTATTATTTGAATCAATATTTAATTCAGGAATTGATTGCGTAACAATTTTTCGCATCAATTTTTTAGTCTCTTCTTTTTTCTTATATACGTTTTTAACATTATTAATTATATTTTCTTGTTGTTTTTTATCTTTAGGGATCGGAAGAATTAATTCATTAATTCTTCCACCGAGAGTATCAATTATATCTTGAGTAAACTGCTTTGAACGAATTTGTCGTTTAACAATTGGCGATGATAATAAGCCCAGTAACAAATATGGATCTAATTTATCAAAGTCATTACTTCGTATTTTATAAATATGACTTTGATATACAATTTTTACATCATCAGGTAACAACATTGCACATGTTCCTATTAAATAGGTTCCATCACGGACCATTAGAATATCGTATGGCTTAATATCCTGTTTCTCTTTAAGGCCCTCATATATATCCTCGCTTATCCCCTGTTTAGGATCAATTTTTATATCCCAATTTGCTATATCAGATGTCCGTATAAATGGAATATTTCCTGTACCATATGCCAATTTTCCAACTTCATTTCCAGTTGAGATACTAATGAGACCCTTATCTTTTAAATCACCAATAGTTACCAGATCATAACCATTCATTAAAGAAGATATTTGGTTTTTAATTTCAGGATTATAATATTTTGGCAAATATATATGATTAACAATATCTTTTTGTCGTACTGTAAAGCCTAAACTATTATAGGTATTTAATTTGTTAGCTTTAAACAGTTCGTATTGTTTTTGGATCTTAGGAATATCATCTTTAGGTATTTCTAGCCCACGAGAATCGTGACCACACCAGTTAGCTATACCCATAAAAATTTCGTCATCTGGATTTATTGATTCAACAACTTCTTTATTTCCAACTTTATTCACATTTAATTTACGCATTATAACTACACATGTCTTAGCATGAGTATGTGGTTGAAATAGATCTTCTGGCATAGAGATAATAGCTTCAATTTCAGCATGTTTTTCTATGTATTCCATTATGTACTGATGTGATGGATTACAAAACATACTCTCAGGTGCAACTATTCCCAATATTCCATTTGGCTTCAGTAGCTCAAGACTACGTTCAATAAACAAAACTTGAGGAGTTTGCGACTTTAATAGCTTATCTGTTTTCTTCTTCTCATAACCTAGAGCATATTGCCTTAAGATGTCTCTGGCATTTATTTTTAATTTAGAGCCATATGGAGGATTCGTAAGTACTAGATCAAAGGTTCCTAACTGGATATTAGCTTGTGCATTATTAGACCAGTTTTTCAGTCTATCTAAACTATTCTCACAATAAATACCGCCACGTCCATCTCCAAGTAATGCCATATACGCTTTGGTGGTCTTGGCGAGAAATTGTTCCTTATCAATACCTCTAAAATTAGAAATTGCAATTTTTTGTTCATTAGCAGAAATTTCAGCTTCTGGCCAATTTAATTCTTGGTCACGGACTCTTTCTTTATGCCACACATATCGTAAACTCTCTATTAAGAAACCGCCAGAACCACAAGCAGGATCTATAATCTTGCTAGATATACCTGGATCAGTCATATGTACTAACAGGTTTATTACATTTCTTGGTGTAAAGAATTGTCCTTGTCCCCCTCTTAATGAGGGTGATATAAATGTTTCAAAAGCATCTCCTACAGCATCACGCTTAGCATTTATTAGGCAATATTGCTGTAATTGTCCTACAATGTAGGCTATTGATTCTTCAGATAGTGTGATCTTATCATCGACAGTAAACACATCTGAATATTGTTGCTTTACCTCTTGGAATATCGTCTTTATTCTATCTGCAACACTCTTTGCATCTTCATTTAATCCAGCTCTAAAGCGAACTATACTGTCCATCTTTGTAAATCGTTCATCATAGATTTTACAAAAGATAATATTAATTAGTTGAATCATTAATTCTGAATCCAACGTACTTCCAATATTATTTGCAGCCAAATAATTTCTGATAGTATTAAATACTGGTTTTAAATTATTCGTTTTAATTAAATCTTTTCTCTTAAATAGACCTAGATCTTCAATGCGTTGACCGCACAATGGAATATTACTAATATTTTGAAACTCTATTTCATTGTTTTTAACGATTTTATGAACAAATGCATATTCTTTTCCGTTAAACCATATTCCTAATTTAGCGTTACTTAAACTTAAATATATCTTCAGTTGAGCTAAGCCATCTTTTCTTGTCTTTCTCTTACATTCAGCTATTGCATATAAATTGTCATCTGTATGTTTACTACCAGTAAATATAGCAATATCTACTGGATATTGCTTTGTCCTATCAGAAGGTCGTGACTTAACTTTCCATTGTGGATGAGCAACAATATGATTCTTAGGATAGTTATAATCATTAACTAGCTGCTTTAATAGTGGCTGAACAGCTTCAATTTCTTCTGGTCCAGCTGTGATTTCTTTCCCTGAAATATAGTCTGTTACTTTTGATCTCTTATTTACCATAAATCCCCCGGTCTAATGTTAGAAAATATTGGATAAATACATTCACTTTATCTCATTTGAATATATTTCCCTATCTTATCTTCGTTTATTAATATCTGCTTTCAACCTTTTTAAAACACTGCTAAACTTCTTTAGCTTCAGATTAATAAATTTTTATCTATTAATTTTGACAGAAATTTAAAATATACTAGCTCCAGCAAAAAAATTACATCTAACAGTCTTACTCCAGTATCTCTGAGTATACTTTCTATACCATCCAGTATCTTATCGCCTAATTTTTTAAACATTACTTATACTATTTATGCTTTTCTATTGCCTTCTTTTTCCGCAATAATCCTATTGTCTTGTTATAGTCAGCTACTAACTTCATACTTCCTTTTGACTTTCTTACTTGTTCAAGTATATCGGCAATTATATTTTCTAATTCTGGTATATTGGCCTGTAACACTTTTTTACCAAGCTCACGATCATAGAAATCTCTAACTGATAAATTATACTCATTTGGCTTCCAAATATTAACTTCTATATTTGTATCTTGCTTTTTAACATCCTTATCCGTTTTAGCTTCTTCCGGATGAATTGCGAAATACTCTTTTTCAGCCGTTCCATGTTTTTGTTTTAGAAATTTATCTATTGCCTTGAATTTATCTTTTCTGGTTAAGCATAATGTTGAATCAATATTAACTAATCCTTCGGCAACAATTTCTTCTGGAGTATAGTGAGTAGTATTTTTTTTTGGACTTTCTGGTTCAAAAGTAAATGTATAACTAACTACAACTCTATGTCCATTAAGAGTGCCGTACTTTTTTGTATAATTAAGATTTGTAAAATATGGGGATATCTCGATTAATGCATCTTTTAAAATCCGACTACTAAACTTGCTCTCTCTTGTATTCTTTGGGATTTCTAATTGTTCCCATAATCCTATTCGAGTCTTGCCATTAGTCTCTGTGGTATGTTTACGGAATGTTATTCTTCCAACAGTTCTCATCTGCTTTAACAGACGAAGTAAAGTCTGAGATCTAACTGAGGATAGATCAACAATTTCTCTTACCGGGTATCGGACGAAATCTCCCGTTTTAGGATTAATAAGCAATATGTTTATCATTACATCGTTATAGATAAAATCAAAATACTTTTCATTGTGGTTATTAATAATTCCCTTAAAAATTGGAAAGCTTGCTGTTATCCCATCACTTTTTATTTCTTTCCATTGCTCCAATGCTTCCTTCATACCATCAACATACTTACTTATACTACTATTATTGTTTTCGTATCCAATCTCATGATCCATCTCACTATAAGTAATGCGTGTTGTAATATTTGTTGGAAATTTAACTTCGCTTGCAAGTTTACTAAGTGTCTCTTTAGTTAATTCCTCTTTGCTTAACCCTAATTCTTTTATTTTGTTCTTTACTTCTTCTTGTTGGTAAGCAGCAAGTTGATTACCCGTTCTGCTTAAAACAACAGTAAAAATTTTGGTGTGCGCTGCGCTTAAACCTGTCCAAATAATCCTATTTAATTGGGATCGAAATCGCATTAGTAAGTTAGTTGACGCAAAAGGCTTTTGTTTTACGTCAATTGGTAAGTCTTTATTATTTCTATAATCAACATTAAAGAGATCAAGCTGTTCTACTTGTTGTGCGTTATCTTCATTAATTTCAGTTTTCTTTTTATCAGAATCAAAAATTTTATCTAGAATCTCATCGTAACCATCAAAAGATTCATTATTTTTCCTCTCATTACTCATGATTTTTTCCTTTTGGAGCCGTTACTTAAATGCTTTATTATTAAGGTAATCTATTTTATTTCTACTGTGAACCCCTTCCCACTATTTGGGACCTTTGATCACCACTTAATTTAGGACTACTTTCCTATTAATCTGTGTCTTTGGTCATTTTGTTATACCAGATATCCACTAAATGGTACCTTTACGCTAACTCGCATACAATATATGCCACCTTCAAAAATGGTATCTACTATATATTGAAAATATATCAAAATATTTTCCACTATTTGGTACCTTTAGTAAATTTGCTATTGCTTAGTTACTTCATCACTCCACTATTTGTACCCTTTAGTAATTTATCCACAGAAAAGCGCCCTTTTTGGTATCTTTTAAGTAATCAATTTAGATTTTGTGGACCACTATTTGTACCCTTTGGCTCCACTATTTGTACCCTTGGCATCCACTATTTGTACCCTTTGGCTCCACTATTTGTACCCCTGGCATCCACTATTTGGTACCTTTGAGGTGTGGTAAGCATTGCGGTTCTAAGCGTTCTGACTTTCCCTTAATATCTTTTAATTTCTTTTAATATCTATAAATTAATTATTAAATTAAATAAAAAGACGAGAATTAATATCTCGTCCTTTGTGTACCTGTTACTTTTCTGCTAATTCTATTAATTTCTTAAAATAGTCATTGATATATGCAGATACAGAAGCATATCCGTTCAATTCTGCTAATTTTTGAATACCCTTTTTGACATCTGAATCAAGAGTAATTGACATAGCTACTTTACTTGTCTTCTTTTTAGATACAAAATTAATCATTTCAGAATAATCAATTTTAGATATATTGTTTTTATTTTCAGTAGAATTATTTTTAATGTCATTAGATTGTTTTAATGCCTTAGCAATGTTTTTGTCCGGTTTAAATGCCATATTTATTTTCCTTTCTTTACATAGATTTACAAAGTTTTTTCGATATTTTCAAAAGTTTGAAATATTTCTGTAAAAAACTTCCTTTGTTGGAGAGCTAATTTATGATCTTTATTCATTTCGCTTAATGAAATTTTATTTAACTCTGATTTATTAAATAATTCTTTATAAGGTACATAGGCAATACAACTATCGTCACCAGCTTCTTTTTCTTGTCTCAAGCTTTCTAATAATTCTCGTGAAGATGTTGTATTATGTTTCAACATATTAGCTACAAAGTAAAGATTGGCTGTTACATATGATTTATGTGACGTAAAATCAATTGCTTCTTCTTTTAATTCTTTAATTCGTTCTTGTAGATTGTACTTAGCTTTATATCCATATTCACTAGGGGTTATTGGGCTAAGAATATCATCACTAACAATTATTGCATTTTTAGTAGCCGTACTAAAATCGGGGTGACAATCTATTATGATGTAATCATAAGACGAAATATTAGATTTTTCGTAGTTATCATATAGCCACAGATATAACATCATATTTTTATTTGTTTTATTTTCGATTGTAGTTTCTATATCATCTAAATGCATATCACCAGCAATTAAATCGATATTATCAGCCACATGTTGAATAATGACTTCATTTTCAGGACGTAAGATATTCCCTACGCTTCCTTTTTGATCATAAATATTATAAGTCTGGCTTAGATTACATTGATGATCAAAGTCAATAAATAGAATTTTTCTATTTCTATTTGCGAGCCACGATCCAAAATTGTAAGCAAGAGTAGTCTTACCTACACCACCTTTAATGGCCGCAAATGTGATTATTTTTGTCATATTCACAACTCCTTAGTTTAGTACAAATATTCATTTCAATATTATTATGAATCATATTTTAATATTGTCAATAATAATATAATTATAATATTAGAAATAATATAATTATATTATTTCTATATTGTATTGTATGCTGTAAATATAATAAAAAAGGAACGAGATTTTTAGCTCGTTCCTTTTGAAATAAATATTTGTAGTCTAAACTACGTACTTAATTATGACTTACAGTAAGGGGAAAGTCTAGTTTGAGGTTACTGCAAAAAGTCCTTTACAGATAGGATTTCGTAACTAATTGAACGTTCTTGATAAAGTAATAAGTTACAAATCATTTGCTGATACGATTGATCGAAATACTTAGTAAATTTATCTAATTTTTGCCTCCTCTTTCAACGTTAAAAATGTTTGGATTCCTAAAGTATCCAGGTTTCCAAAATAATACAATTTTTCTAAGTTTTTAGTTCTATCGGGTATAAAAAATTGTTGATTTGAATTAAACGTCTCTATGAAATGAGTTGCATTTGGACAAAGAATCCCGCTAATATTTAGCTTATCTACAATTTCTTTTTTATTTTTTAATATTGTAGATATCTTCCAATATATTTGCTTTGACTCAAAAAATAAAAGTGTGTCTCCAGTTTTAAAATTAACAGGCATTGTAAGTTCAGGAAAATATGTATCTGTATAAATAAAATCGGTTCTATTCATTAAGAAATCCTTTCTTTTAAATACTAGGTATTAGAGTTGGGTAGTTATATTTAACTAATTGATTTACGTAAGTTACCATATCAAAAGGAATTCCACAAAATTCGAGTAAATCATATAAACTGGAAAAATAAATATTATTTTTACTTAAACCAGTTAAAAGTAATCTGGTTCCTGTTTTATTTGCATAGTATTCTCGCTTAATATCTAAGATAACCCCATCACACTCACAATGTTCCCTATCTCCATTTAAATAATGCCCCAATTCATGTGCGAACTGAAAAGCGTGGTAACGCTCTCCAATACCGGTATAGTTCAAAAAAATACTCTTCTTTTCGGGAATAGTACATGTCGGAATAGGGCTGCTCTCTTCTTCGATGTGTACAGTTAAATTATGCTGCTCTGCTATTTGATATAAATAGCTAAATAAAATCTCTTTAATATCCATCATAATCACTCTTTGTTTTTTTGCTCGAACGTATGTTCTATAAGAAGAATAACATAAATCTAACTAAAATACACAATAAAACCCTCAAAATTCAGAAAATGATTTTGAGGGCTTATCACAATGGCAGATTAAAAAGTCTATTGTTTATTACATATAATCATAATATATAAATGCTTTGATTTATCGTATAAAAATATTAATCAAATAATATTTTTATACGATATTTATATTATTAACATATTTTTCCTATTATAATTGAAAGTAGAAGTTTGTAAATAAAGCACAGAAATTTGCATACAGAAAAAGCCTAAAAGGCTTGATAATACGCAGCTTTTTAGGCTTTATTCTGCTATAATTTTAATAGTGCTGGTTGTCAACACACTTGGACCTGTGTTGGGATAGTAGCACTAAGCTAATTTACCAACCTGACTATTGAATGTAATTACATCAATCTTCAGAAGTAATTATAGCATGAATTAGCTATCTATGGAAGACGTTGAGATTATCTCAACGTCTTTTTCGATGGCTTAGATATTATATAAATATTATTTAACTACGATCATTATATTGTAAAAAATAATATTTTTATATTATTCAACAAAGTATAAAAATATTAGCTTAAGCTTTGTTTTGTGATTTTATAAATTCAATAAAAGCAATAATTTTTTCTTGATCTGAAGGTGGTAGATCTTTTGGAATATGACGCGCAATATTATAGACTGCTCCATCACTAGGTGATAACTCTCTAAATCTATCAGCTAAATCAGGCTTTATAAGATCGTCAGGTTGAACATTGAAATATTGTGCAAGTTTAAAAAGGTTAACATTAGTTGGTTGAACCCCTCTTAACCAAGCTCCTATAGCTGTTGGACTAACATCAAGAGCTTGTGTAAGTTGTGTATTTGACACACCTTTACGTGCCATGAGCATTTCTAAATTATTGCTGAATACTTTTGCGTCTTCTACAGTACTAAATCCTTTTGTTACTTTTACTACTTGAAGGTAACTTGGATCAATATCATCCGGCTCACATTTCAAAACCTTAGCCATGGCTAGTAAGTTATCTTTTTTGGGAATATTACCTTTTAGGTAGTTGTAAACAGTTGAATAAGGAATATGCGCCTGTTTTCCTAGTTCAGTGATAGTCATTTTACGGGAGTGTAGTAATTCTCGCAAGTTTTCTTTGATTTTATTTCTTCTAATTAAAATAGCTTGGGTAGATCGATTTCTCTCTATGTTTTCCATAATTTAAGCAATCCATTTAACAAAATTAACTTTAATTATTATACCAGACTATGGTGCATCTTTTAAAAACGTTAGTCTACTCCTAGCTTTGCTATGTTTAAACTCGAAAATATTATGATTGTAAATATAAATACAATATTTTTTATATGTTTTTGATATATTTTGTTTATACTTTTGATATATTTCATACCATAATACAGTAAAAGTATAATAAGTATATATATTTTATATATGTACTTATTATATAAAATATATTGATTAAATATAAAAAGACTTAGAATTTTCTTCTAAGTCTTCATTAACCTATATTATTTATGAAGATAACCCCTTCATGATTTCGTCATAGTCTGGTTCATTATTTTTATTAGATGACTTGTTGTCAGAGTTACGGGTAGGGTGTTTACTTTCTACCGCTTTTTGCGTTTGATCTTGATGGGTAGGGGAATTGCCATTAAGTTGAAAGTCACCTCTATCAATTCCCGTGTCCTCAAGAAATTCCCGAAGATCCGTGTCTCCAATTTGTCTACTAGCAGTTCTAATTAGAGCTCTAATTGAGCCACTTTGATTTTTTTGAGCTTGAAGCCACTTATCTTCTTTACTTCCTTTGATAACTTTAATAATTAGAGTTCTATCATTTGTCATACTATTACCCCACTTACTTTTTAAGATTTATTGAGTGTTTTTGCAAGTGCTTTTGCTAAAATCTCAAGCCCCATCAAGTTAGCAATTGGAGAAAACTTTTCTCCTAACCAGATCACTGGGGCGTCAGACCGATAGTTTTGTAAACTAGCATTAATTTGGTCAATGAGATCTGCTTTCTCTACCAAGGGAATAGATCCACCACCATATAAATAGATAGTTCCTAAATCATCAGTAGTGCCTAAAATAGCATTTAAATTACTAATAATACTTCTATTTAACGCAGGCATTGCCGTTTGTTCAGCCTTAAGAGCAAATTCCTGATTTTCTTTCTGAATCTTAGTTGTAGGATTGCTATTAAGTAGTTTCTTAAAGGCAACTACATCTTTAACAGTATACCCTTGTGCAATCTTAGGTAAATATCTCCATGCTGAAGCAAGAACATTACCATATCCTTTACTGATACTGCTTGAGTTGAAAGCATCAGCTCTCCCATTAACAAGTAGGGCGAATTCAGTTGTTTCAAAACCAATATCAATACCTAGGACTGTACCGTTTACTCCTAGATCATCGGTTGCCATAGTGAGCTTTTGTTTAGAAATGTAGTCTTCAAAATATTTCTTTAATTGGTTATTTGCATATTTGATTGCAACTGCAAGTGCAACTTCTCCTTCTTTATACACTTGCACAGATTTAAACCGAATAGTAACTGAAATTTTGTAATCAAAGTTGCGGAAAACAACAATATGATTATTTTTCACAAAAATATTTTGATAATATTCTCTATCATCTGGATTGTTTTCAATATCTTCAATTGGTAGACTGGCTGCCATAATTACAGTAGCACTTAATGGTGAAAAGATATCTTCTCCCTCATCATAAGCTTTTTTTACAACTTGTGCAGCAATTGTACTTAAAGGCACAAGTTTGGCTGCTTCTGTGTGTGCCTTACCACTTCTAGCGTTGATATCGGTTGAGATTCTTTCAATGGTTGAATTTTGAGCAGCATTACCCACAAGATAATGAGCACCATCTATCTCTACATTCATTTGATTTAATAAATCATCAATTGTATTTTTTACTGCTTCTGAATCGGTGTGATCAATTGTGTCATCATAGGCTTGATCAATTGGTGAGATAACAGTTGGTTGAAAGATCCGTTCCTCGTCAATTGTCATTTTTAAATTACCGTATCCTAGGTCATTAGCAACAATTAAAGGTTTTTGCATTTTTGTCCTCCAAAATATAAGCATTCATTATATAAAATAAATATATCTTTTATATTTATTTGATAAATATATTATAAGCTTATATAAAATATATATCAACATTATATTTTATATATACGATAATTATATTTTATAAATATAAAGTAAATATCATGTAATATTTATATAAACATCCATTATATAAAATATAGTAAGCTCATATATAATGTATATATAAATGTTATATAGAAATTGCAAAAGTACTATAAACAAAAAAAGAGTATCATTCTTTTTTGTTTAAGAATGATACTCTTTTCATAAATTTAAAATTGCCTCTTAAAGTGTCATTTTTGACTCAAATAGTTTATATCATATAGAGATTTATATTATAAAAGATAATATTTTTATATTTTTGATTATGGCATAAAAATAATATATTTATATTATTTCTGCTTTTAGAGTTGTAGCAGAGTATATAATTTTTATCCTAATAGAAAAAATGAGAAGTTAGCTTAATAACTAACATCTCATTCTTATAACCCTTTTAATACCGTTTCAACGGCTTTTTTATTTTTAACTAAATTAAACTTTCCATAGGCTAATTCAGCAATATATTTTAAACTTATTTTCTTATTCATAGTGACTAGACCAAATACTAACAATTTTTTATCGTCGTTGATTGAATGAACTACTCGATGCTGAATGCTTAAAAAATATATTTATAATATTTAAATATTATAAATATAATATAAATTACCGTATAAAAGATATTATTTTTATAATATGATAATAATATAAAAATATTGTAAATACAGTGCTTTTATTTTATTAGATAGTCGAGTTGCCCCCAACTATACGCATACTCAGCTATAAGAAGAGTTGATTTTATACGTGAAAATTTATTATAAAACGATAATTATATTATTATAAAGTAAGCGAAATGAATTAAAAATAAAAAACTGCTTGCCAACACCGTCATGGACCTGCTATTCTAATGATGGTTGATGTAGCTGTGTTATATAGCTCGGCAATCTTTCAATTAAATACAAAAAAGACGAGGTTGGAAGGTACTGGTAATACCTTGCCAATAAAGTTATCGATGGGCAATATCGATAACACCTCGTCTTTTGGCAGATCTTTCTGTCCACCAAAATCCATTATAACGGATTTTGTGTCTTTTTGATACACTTTTATGCTCCATATCGGATGATAAAATGGGTGGAAACTAAGGTTGGTAATCCAAAAGGCGTAGTGTTATTGATATAGCACTACGTCTTTTTTGTTTTAACAAGTTGCCAGGTTGGTCACATTAACCAATTTCTGCAAAGTTCAGCGCAGCAACTAAGGTTGCTGTACAGGGCGCTTAATTGGTCGAATAATTGGATCACGTGTTATTAAGTGCCGTGCATAGCAGCTCTATCTGATCTGCTGGAGGATAAGAATTATTTTTGATTTAAACGTTCGTTAATTAAATCAAGAATTTCTTGGCCAGTTATTTTCTGGCCATTTGCAGTGAAAATATCCTTGCTAGTAATTTTATGGGCAGTCTCAGTATTCTTTTTTTGCTGAGGCTCCATATTATCTTCATATCCAAGTAACCATTGAGTGTTTACCTGGAGTGCTTGAGCGAGAATATATACCTTGTCCTGCTTAGGGACATGTTTATTGTGCAAATAATCACTGAGCATACCTTTGGAGATACAAGTCTGTCTGCTTAATGCAGCAGCGCTGATATTTTTATTTTTTAAAGCTAGGTTAAGTCGATCTGCAAATGTTTCTTTCATGATTTTTTCCTCGAAAAAATAAAAACTGTGAGTCTATTTTAACATTTTTATTTTTACTTCATTGCGAACATTAGTTCGTTGAGTTAAAATAACGTTGATAGTAGTTCGAAAAATCGAACTAAATGGAACTAAAAAAGGATTAGGTGTTATGAATGAAGATTACTGTTACTAGTGATAAGGCTCACTACGACGATTTTAAGACTAAATTTGAGTTGGCGAGCAAAGAATTAACTGTTTTGCTAGAAAACGAAGCTTACCTTAACAAACCAATTAATTTCTTATTAAAAATCATTTGTCAAAAGTATGGTTTTGAGTTAAGAAGTTACGTCACTTACGATTATGAAACTAATAAATATTCGTTAATTACTAAGCTTTTTGATAAAAAAACAAGTTGTAATTTGGAACTTTCAACAACCACAGATATCAATCTGAGAGAAGCAGCTATTGAGAATGCAATATTACTCTTTGACGAAAAATTGCCTAAAAAGTATGTCGGATGACTTAACTAGATATTGGAGGATGTAAAAATGATTAGTAGTTCGAGTCGATTGTTGATTAATGAGAACCCACTACAAGTGTTGCCGTCACTTGCGGTTGCTTTGAAAAACATCAATGAAGCGGTCATATTACAGCAAGTGCAGTACTGGGTTAATCGCTCAGAAAACGAATATGGTGGGCGCAAATGGGTGTACAACACAATTAAGCAATGGAAAGATCAATTTCCTTGGCTAACAGAAAAAGCTATTCGTAATCGATTTGATTCGTTAATAGAAAAAGGTGTAATTATTACTTCTAATTTTAACAAATCTAAATTTGATCGAACTAAATGGTACACCATTGACTATGACAAACTTAATTCTTTAATTAATAATCAAAATAATGGTGAAAACCCTAATGCGACGCATTCGGAAGAAAGTTCCGAATCAAAGCGGAAAAAAGTTCCAAATGCAACCGGAAGTAAGGTTCAAATGGATTTAGAAAAAAGTACCGCTTCTCATTTGGAAGAAAGTTCCACTTCTGATGTGGAAGAAAGTACCGAACCTATACCAGAAAATACCATAGACTACTCAGAGACTAACACAGATAATACTGATTCGCGTTCATCTGCTACCGCCGATGAACCTGTTTTTAAATCTCAAAAAATCTCTCTAAATCAAATTATTGAAAAAGAGTTTGAAAAACTATGGGCTTCATATCCAAGAAAACTTGGCAAATCTAAAGCTTTAAAAAAATATGCGGCTTGGCGAAAAAAATCAAAATCTAACACTTATGATGTTATGAAAGCTTACCTTGATAAGTATCTCAAGTATATTGATTTGAACCAAATATCATCTCAGTACATCATTGCTGGGTATAAATGGTTTGCTGATAGGTTCGACGATGAGCTTGATTTATCGCGCCCTCAAAACTCGGGGAATCAAAAACGCTATGCACAAAAACGAGTACGTAAGGTGACGGACTGGAAAGAGTATGTGGACAAAACTGCTAGAAAAAAGGCCGAAATGGATTCCGAACCAACACTTAGTGATGAAGAAGTGGAGCAAATTTTTAAAGAGTATGGTTCTGCTGACATGTCTCATCCTCAAGACTCGAGTGACCAAAAACGTCATGAAAGACGTTTAACGAAAGAAGAACGTGATCAGATTTTTAAAGAATTTGGTCCTCATGGTAATTCTAACGTTGATTCTGAGACAGATTCTCATAATTTAACTCAAAATGCTAACGCAGATTATGAACTAAGTGACAGTATGAAACAGTTCTATCATGACTTAGGACTTGATTAAGAGGGGGTGAAAATGTGTCGAATGAATGTAGGGCTATCATGCTTAATGATCCTAAAGGAGATCTCTATTTGCAGAAAATAGGCGAAGATGCCATGAAGGTTTATTTGATCCAATCGAATGATGTATTACGGGATACGGCTATCCAAAATGCAATTATCGTTGCAGAAAGCAAGGAAGAAGCCTTGAAACAATTTGCAAGTGAATTGAGAGAAAATCCTGATTGTGACCAAAACTATCGTCCTGAATGGTTTGAGTGTCAAGAAATAAGTGTGTCAAGGCCTAGTATACGGCTTCAGTATGGTGGGAAAACATGGCAATTTTCGGAGGTAACTTATGAGTAAGATGCACACTCTAAAAAGTCGCTTTTTACCTGAATATTTGCGAGCTCAAGCAGCGGGAGCAAAAACGTTTGAAATCAGAAAAAATGACCGTAACTTTAAAATAGGCGATGAGTTGTGGCTTCGTGAATACAATTCAGAGACTAAAGCCTATACCGGCAATGGGCTTATAGTCGATATTTTGCATATAGGTCCCTATATGCAAAAAGAAAATTATGTAATTCTTGAAACTAAGCTTAAAGCAGTCATATGTAGTCAGTGCGGTGATGAATGTGATTGTAAAGAGGTATTTAAGTTACCTAACGGAAAATACATTTGTAACTTTTGTAAATATATTTTAGAAAATGAGTAATTTTTGTTTAGAGAAAAATAATTGAGATAAGGAGTAGAAAAATGAAATTTGATATTGAAAGCATGAAAGAAGTAAATAGTCAGTCCTATAACACTTATGAGATTGTGTACGATGACGAAACAGGTGTGGAATACATTGTTGCGCGGGTAGGAGCTGCAGGCTGTATCACTCCACGCCTCGATAAGTTTGGTAATCCTGTAAATTATTACGATTCACATTTAAACAGCAATGAGAACTAGTTGTATACCTACTTAGAGAATTTAAGAACGGAGAATCTGACTGATGAATACAATCACAGTAGAGAGTGCAAATGCAATGATATTTCACTTTTTACAAGAAATTACAAAAGAAAAAGAATTAGAACCTAAACTTGATCCAAAAAAAGATAATTTTGCACTTGTTTTGCCCTTAAAAAATGATCAAGCGATCATGTGGCTTGTAGGTTGGAAAGATGGAGAACGGGACTTTGAAGTGAACGCCACTAACGATTTTGACTCTAATAAGTTAAAACAAGAAAAAGTTATCTTAATGCCTAGATTAAAAGAAACAGGTTTGGATATTTATGATGATTTTGAATAAAAATTAAGGAGTAAGAGATGGATTTTACAAATAGCATGATTGGTGAAAGCAGTACTCAGGAAAAGATGATTGATGCAATGGTCGAATCTCTTGATGATATGAGCATTGAAACAATTTATGAGGCCTTACCTAAATCAATCCAAAAAAATCTTCCTGGATCTGGATTAGTACCTCATGAGGGGGATTTTGATTTTTATGTAATTCAAAATGCACTAGAGTTAGGGCTATTTTGGAAAATTTTAGAAGATTTAGATAAAAAAGATGATAAGAAGCAATGCCAAGCTCTTGAAGAGATGGTTATAGACAAACCAGATAAAGAATATTATGTCACCGCGGACAAGAATAAATATATTTTAGATATTTACTACATTACTAAATTTGAAAGACAACAAATTGCCTATGTCAGAGCTTATTTAAGAATTTCGTGGGAAAAAGCCATTGAGGTAAAATCAATGAATTTTCCTTTGAGTGACAACTTAGAGGAAATCACTGAATGGGTTAATAGTAATATGACAATGCCTTATATTGCTCCTGGTGAAGTTAGTTCGAAGTCAGTAGTGCAGCTATTTTAAATAAAAATAAGGAGTAAGAAATGCATTTTACAAAAATGGGTAAAAGAGAATATCCTTACTGATCCTTGGGATCCTGCACCTTGGCAATATGATGCAACAGCGGGTATAGAAAAGAATCTAGAATTTAAAAAGGTAAAGTAGCAATGGAAAAAACTGATTTAGCTGGTCGCCTAGCGGTAGCTGGCTACTGTAATGCTTATCCGGAATTAGTCAAAGGTAAAAATTTAAAAAATATATTTTTAAAAGCTAGAGTTGATGAAAACGTTCTGTTATATCAAATAAAAGATATTTCGAATGTTGTTATTAAAGTTGATTTTAGTAAAAAGCAAAATGTAGAAGTTACTGCACATAATTTTTTAATGGACGTAGTGTTTAAGAATTAGAAGGGTTAGAGAACATGAATTTGTATGTATTTGAAAGAGACGGTAAACCAACAAATGAATTTATCCAAGAAGTTAATGAATGGGTTGATTTGCATAAGGAACAACTTAGAGTCATTGATTACTTAATTGGACATGATCGGAATGGATATATTCAAACAATTACTATTAAGTGGCATGGAATTTAGAAAGTAGGGGTATAAATGTTAGTAGTAAGTGATTTAGACACAGTTTTAAACGATGCAGAAGAGTATCGCTGGTATGCAGTTCCTAATTTTTACCTAGTGAAACTGATTGATAAAGATGGAAATTCTAGCGGCTATGTAAGATGCGCATTTTTTAACAAGAAAAAGGCAATTGAGGTAGCCAAAGAACTACATGGTGTAGTTTGTTCAGTAAATTAATATAAAAGAAAGAGGCCGACAAAAAATGTTTAATCGAAAAGAAAAAAATAATTCTCTGGTTTAATCTATTGTTGATTTATGGAACTTCTATGAGTGCTAGTGCAATTGCCAAGCTTACGTCGGATGATATAAGAATGCTTTTATTAGTTGATAGCATATTTGTAGTTGCTATCTTAATAGTATTTATTTTTGTATTGCTGATTCTAATTGAGAAAATCAAATTTAAACAGCTGAAAATTTTGATATTAGAAGATTGTATTAAAAAGCTGAATAAAGAATAGTGAGAATATTATTTTTTTACCTGTATATATTGCTTTATTTACATTAAAAATAAAAATTACGTTGACACGTAAAATACAATATAAGATAATAAATATATACTCAAATAAAAAC
>ERZ777011.1577-NODE-1577-length-23071-cov-17.026199_pt1 | contig 23071 bp, 26 predicted proteins | sample MGYA00374964_ERZ777011 | MGnify/ENA primary metagenome ERZ777011 (study PRJEB29310, sample SAMD00008975) | mouse gut metagenome | study: EMG produced TPA metagenomics assembly of the Metagenome analysis of fecal microbiota from mouse which was promoted... | reverse complement strand
TAACATTATTTCGCACTAATTTTTAGACAATCTCTTAGAAACTGTTTAAATTTAACAGTAAGGTTCATTGAGAGATTTTATGAGGTGTTTTTATGAGTCGAGGAGGGAGCATAGCGGGCTATGCTACTGATAATTCAAACACTCTCTTACACTTATATTATTTACCCGCAATATTGTGGGATATATCTTTAGACACCCTGTCCCTTATTGCCCAAGACAATGCAACTACCTTCTTTACAAGCTTGTAATAAAACGAATACAATAGACCGTTGGACTTTTTCTTTTTTTGCATATAAGATTTATAATATCTTACTCCAAAAAGATTCTTTCCCAACATTATGTCTTGAGCACCGGATATATCGTCAATCTGTTTCCTGAGTTTTCCAAGCAATGTCATATTTTTCTCGGATCCGTCAAAACACAATATTGTCATGAAACACAGCCCATTGATATTGCAGAATATACTTCTGAGTTTTTTAAACAATCGTTCCTCCATATTATTATCTTTCAAATAATAATACATTCTGTCAATAATCTTAACCATGCTGCCGACACTTTTGATCTGCGACGAGATATCGACAGTCTGTCCCGGACGTCCCAGCTGATAACAATAGACTAAAATATCCAATGCCACGAATGTTTTCACATACGACAATGGATAAAAACAATATTCTGTATCAGTATATGATATTCCATGCTGCAGACGGATATTATTGTTCTTAAGAATCGATGTCTTATATGTAATGCCATGCATTGCAAAATTAGGATAGGAATCAATATCCACATTGTCAAAATCATATATATGATCAATACTTGATTCGGGTGATTTAAAGTAAACTTTCTGGGCTCCTCGGTCTTTCCTGTAATTAGTAAGTACTAAATCAACATTGATATTTTCCAATTCATTAATCAAAATAGACAAACCCTGATTGTCATAATAATCATCTGCATCAAGTATTCTGAAATACTTTCCTGTAGCCAATTCTATACCTTTGTTTACTGCAGAACCGTAATTACCGTTTTCTTTATAAATTGCCTTGATAATTCCCGGATAACATCTTTCATACTCTTGTGCAATTGACATGGAGCTGTCCTGGCTTCCATCATTTATCACCAAAACTTCCAATTTATCCGAACAAAAAGGCTTTACCATTGAATTGAGACATCTCGGAAGTAACTCCTCCATATTGTATGTAGGAATTATAACTGTAAGTATTTTATTTATGGTCATATTTTTTGAACGGTAAAACATTAATCAAAAATAGTGGTGAAAAGGCAAGGGGCTCTCCTATTCCCAGAAAAGTTATAGCAAGCATATACACGAACTTCGGAAGCTGAATACCACGCTTTTTATACTCTTTTATTAAAGAACTATAAAACGCCATAATCCATAATAATCCAAACTGTGCTGTCATAAGCAATATTCCGGCACTCAATGCACTTGTCATGCCATATTTATTAGAAATTTGCTCAAATGTTGTCGAACCGACACCGAGTCCAAACAGTGGTTTCTCGAAAATCGAATATGACAAGCCGATGAAATCATTAGCCCTTACCAAAAATGAATGATTTTCCAGAGAAAACTTGTCTGTTATAACAGGACTGACAACAATCACAATAGCAAACAGTACTGAGACAAATATAGTAACGACCTTAAATGTTATTGAATTTTTTGACTTTTTAAGATAATATCCCACCAATATCAGTCCAAGCGTTAAATATCCCGTTGTGCTCTGTATCAAAATTACAGTCAAGATCAATATAGATAATTTAATGTTCTTTTTTCTGATTTGTGTTTTATTGTCTAAAAGATCAATATTCATTATAATGCATGTGTTTAGAACCATCTGATAGACTCCCGGTTCCCAGAACATTCCACACAGCTTATTATGTAATCCAATATAATGCCCCCCACCAAAAACATGAAAAGCATATATATAATACCCCTCCAGTCCGTTCTTTCCAATGCCTTGCAGTACTGGATTTACCATTTCCAGCAAAAACAACACATAAATAATTATGCTGATAATGCTGAGGGTCACAACAACATTAAGGAATCCTCTTCTGAACGCATCATATGAAAATGAAGATGTTATAAGACCTGTAGAGACAAACAACAGAAGATCTCCTAACAGAGAACGGCTGAATCCGTATAAAACAGCATTAACCAAAATCAAAATACCATAAACAAGACCAAATGAATTAATACATAGTCTCGTCCTGTCATAAACTGCGACAACCACTGCCATAAAAAGCAGCAATATAAGAGTTATTCCCGCATGAAACATATAAAAATATGCCGTACCGCTTGCCAACAAAATCATAACGATAGCGGCATATTCTTTAATTGTCAAGGATTTACCGATGACTCTCACCAATAATTGCTCCGTGCAATACCCTGTCATATATTCAGTCTGAACACCTCTTCTATGATAGGTGCCATATCAAAATACCTATATTCCCCGAGACGCCCTCCAAATATAACATCAGGCTCATTCTCAGCCAGTTTACGATAACTATCCGCCAATATGTTGTTACGATTGTCATTGACCGGATAATATGGTTCCATCCCTTCCTCGTATTCTGTTGAATATTCTTCGCTTACGACCGTTTTAGAATTGGCATATACATCTTGTCCAAACATCTCGAAATGCTTATGCTCTATGACTCGTGTATAAGGCACATCATGTCCTGTATAGTTCACCACGGCATTTCCTTGATAATTTGGAATCTTTTCCACCCGGGTTTTAAACACCACTGTTCGCCAATCAAGTTTTCCCAGCTTATAGTCAAAATATTCATCCAATGCTCCTGTATAAACAAGTCTGGAAGCAATATCTCGCCAAGATTTGGAATATACCTTCCCTGTCTGTGGACAATTTGAAGAAAAAAAGTCTGTTTCACGTATGCATTCCACCCCTTTCAACAGCCCATCTATAAGCCTGTTGTATCCTCCTGTCGGTATACCTTGGTAAGCGTCATTAAAATAGTTATTGTCAAAAGTAATTCTTACGGGCAATCTGCGAATTATAAATGCAGGCAGATCTTTACAATCCCGTCCCCACTGCTTTTCTGTGTATCCTTTTATCAGTTGCTCGTAGATATCTCTGCCTATAAGAGTCAAAGCCTGTTCCTCCAGATTGCGGGGAGCTGAAATTCCTTCGGCTGTCATTTTGTCAATTGCTTCCTTTCTTTGAGCTTCCAATTCAGCCATAGCTTCTTCCGGTGTCCTCACTCCCCACATATGGTAAAAAGTATTCATATTGAACGGAAGATTATATATCTTCCCATTTGGAGCAACGGCAATAGGAGAGTTTGTGTAGCGGTTAAACGGAACTATCGAATTTACAAAATCCCAGATTTCCTTATTGGACGTATGAAAAATATGCGCTCCATATTTATGGACATTAATGCCTTCAATATTCTCGCAATAAATGTTTCCACCCAAATACGGACGCTTGTCAATCACCAGCACCTTGCGGCCTGCCTGCTTTGCTTTATAAGCGAACGTTGCACCAAAAAGCCCGGAGCCAACGATAAGATAGTCATATTTATTCATATTATTTTAAGAACCTGTTAAACTATTAGAATGTATTGCTTTTATCCGATTCTGTCACGTAATATCGAGAAAAATACTCTTTGACATCTATTTAATATATACCTCCTTGAAAAGCCATTGCTCCGCATTAATCTCACGCATTTGCCAAGCAATAGAAACCTTCGGTGCACAAATAATCTGACAAGCTGGGTGTAATGTTCTTCCAATCTGACATGAACCTTGTGTTTTATAAAAAATAGTTCCGCTCTGCAGAACACCTCGACACGCGTTAGAATCCTGTCATCACTTGTCGTTACTGATACAGATCCTTTTCTCGTTGTCACACAATATATTTTGCGTTCGTCAACCAATATTCTTTTTGCATAAAAACCGGTTAAATAACCAAATGTCGTATCATTATGTATTACAGTTTCATCAAACTTTATATCATAGCGGTCAATCAGACTTTTGCTTATGATCTTGCACCACGGCTCACCATAAAGGTATCTTAAATTATTCGCATCTGAATCGCTTCCGTTCACATACATGTCGACATACCTGTTCAAATGGTCTGCACGATTCGACATTACGCCGGAATCCGTATCGCGAGATACACCCTTGAAGAATGCGATGTCAAAGTTTTTCAGTGAATATTCACTAAGTATAGTCGGAAAATCTTTCTCGAAATAGTCATCTGCATCTGCAAAAATAACATATTTCCCTTTGGCATGACCGAGACCTATGTTCCTTGCCTTGCCACCCCCTCCGTTTACGCCCGTATCATACCATTCAACCCAGTCATACTCTTCTCGTATCTTATCATATTCGTCAAGATCTCTCGAAGAACAATCATCAACAACGATTACCTGCAGATCATCGCGTCGCGGCACGCTCTTAAGCAATCTCCTTAAAAGAAAAGGAATATTATAGTGTGGTATTAGCAGCGTATAATTATAATCCATCACCGAAAACAATATTAATCAGGCTCTTAACATATGACTTCCTTATATTTGAAGCAATTCCTTTATTTTGTGAGATAATGCCAAAGGTGTCCTGTTTTCCATCATCTCTTCATAAAGCATATCTATTCTCTCCTCGAATTTCTCAAAATTATTTTCATATTCATCCTTTGCAAAAGCAAGAATATCCATCAACTTTTGAAAATGGTCTTCCGGGGAATCATAGATATACGAGAATATCTTATCCTTATTTTTAAACTGATTTACAGTTCCTATAGCCGGCACTATCGTGTTTATATGTTTACATATGGCATGAATGACTACTCCACTGTTCAAGGTAGACTTGACATCATAAGGCAACAATATCAAGGAATGCGAGTCTATGAGGGCATCTACTTCATCTGCAGTTATGTACCGGGATATCAAGGTAATATTAGATATATCCTTTGCCTCATTTTTCAAATATGCCTCATATCGGGCATCCATGGCATTTCCTGCAATTGTAAATCCAATGTCATTGAATCTGCGGGCAAGCTCATATATCATCTCTATATTTTTGTATGGTCGTAAATGTCCAAAAAACAAAATCGAAAACCTGTTCTTATTCCCTTTGTCACATTTTGGTTTACAGATATAAGTCGGAGGTGGTATCAGCATTGTTTTGTTCAAAATCTTTTTTCCGAATTTTTCTTTTAGAACATAATTACTGTCAGATGACAAAATTATTATTCGATCTGCATTTTTGAAATTATGCCTGAAAAGCAATTTGTCCCATATGGTATTTCCTGAATCATGAGGCTCCTTATTATGAAATGTAACTATAACTTTTACCCTCATGAGTTTCATACATAACAAGGTAAATTCTTTTAATAAAAAATTCTTGATTCTTCCTCGTGAAGGTAAATCCTCAAACCAATTCAACCATACGAAATCCTTATCTTTTAGTGATAACAGATCCCGAAATCTTGGAAACCCTTCAACTGTTGTATTGGGATAAACAAGCCTTATGGTTTCCACCATTCTTTCGATATACTCATCCGGACGATCGGCATTATATGGAGATATTGCAATCTTTATCTTGTCATTCATTAATGAAACCATCTTTGATTACCTAATTTATATGTCAGATCTCTATTTCTGACTCCTATTTTCCGAGCCGGGATACCTCCGACAACAGTATAATCAAGCACATCTTTTGTAACAACAGCTCCTGTTGCGACAACTGCTCCTTTTCCAATTCTCACACCCGGTAATATCGTGCATCGGCTGGCAATCCACGCATAATCTTCAATCTTTACATCATTTCCTACGGCTTTATAGTCTGTTGAATTGTAATCATGTTGCAAAGTCCAGATTCTTACCTCCTGAGCAATATCAACACAATTTCCAATAATGATTTTTCCGCCTCTTCCATCCAAAAGAGTATCTTTATTAATTGTTGTGTTGTTTCCTATATAAATATTACCCGGGATTCGAATCTCTACATCTTTACAAAGTTCGACATTATCACCTCTATGACCCAAAAATGGATTGATGAATATATTCCTCACAAAATGAAATGGCACTTTCATTATGAATCCAAGTATATAATGCTTTAATTCTACTATCATTTCAGATTCTGGCAATCACTCGATGTTGCCTTTTTTAATTATTTTATAAAGATTATAAGGGCTTGTCAACTGAACAATTATAATTGTTGAGAAAATTCCCAAAAGAACCTTTACAAGTAAACTTAACCATATCGATGCAATGGGCAAAAATAAATTCTGAGTCCACATGATTACAAATATCAGACAACTTATTCCCATTGGCTTCAACAAACTCCTAAAGAGTATTAGACAGCTAAGATCCAATGCCTTGAATAAAGAATAGAAACATTGGATTATATTTGCAATTTGAGCAATAAGATATCCGACACATACTGCGACGATTGTTCTCCAACCTAAAATAGAGACAATAAAGCTTCCGACAATAAAGAATGCTCCCCAACATCCACTATGGAACATTCTTTTAGTTTCTCCCAATGCCTGAAATATTCCACCTGTTGTAGAAATTAATATTTGAAAGCCAACTGTAAAGGAAAGTATCTGCAACGGGGCAATTGACGATATCCACTGGCTACCAAAAATAATTAGAATAAGTTCTGGTGAACAAAAATATAAAATCACACTTATCGGAAAGGCAAGATATGCCAAAGGTATGAGTAGTTTAATGTACTTTTCTCCTAAAAGAGCGACATTATCTTTAATTGTTGAGAAAATTGGCAGAAGCACCGGTGATATCACGAAAGTAATATTCTGCAAAGGAAGCATCATAAGTCTGTATGACTTCTCATAATATCCCAACTGTGACAATCCTATATATCGTCCTATAAGTAATTTATCCGAATTACGTGAAAAATATGAAAGTATATTAAAAAAAAATTGATAGGAAGAGAATGACTTGATTTTATTTACACTTTCTTTTGTAACTTTAAAACTCCATTTAAGACCGCAACTTAAATTATACACAAAAGACAGCAATAGACTTGATGCAACAAACTGAAATACCAACGCATAGACACCTCCTCCATAAAAAGCGTAAATACATGCTCCGAATCCAGAGACAAGCTGTACTCCCAGTGTCACAATGGCAATCCTTCTGAATTTCTTTAATTTATAGGATAAGTTAAGCGGGACAATCCCCCAACATGTAAATACAATAGACAGACTTAGCAACCGGCATATTCCAACCAGTTTATTATCTTCATATATGTCGGCTATAATATCTGCGCTTAAGAAAAAAAACGCACCTAAAACAAGACCTGTATAAGTAGTAAATGTATGAATACTGCTGAGATCCCTGTCAGTTAGTTCTTTGTGTTGAATAACAGCCGGTCCGATTCCTATGTCTCCCAATATATTAAAGAAAGCTATTATAACAGTCGCAACACCCACTACTCCAAATTCCTGGGGAGTGAGTAGTCTCGCCAATATCGATGACACTATCAGTGAAATGACAATGCCCGAATATTTCGCTACGGCAGTATAGAATACTCCTGAAAGAAATTCTTTTTTTAAAGACATTCTAAAAATCTATCGGAACATGGCAACCACTGTCAGTCTTTGTTGAACAGGTCGCGGGTGTAGACGCGGTCGGCGACATCGGCGAGGTCGGGTGAGGTGCGGTTGGCAAGGATGGCGTTGCTGAGACGTTTGAATTCGGCGAGGTCGTTGACAACGCGGCTGCCGAAGAAGGTGCTGCCGTCTTCGAGGGTGGGCTCATAGATAATCACTGTCGCGCCCTTTGCCTTTATGCGCTTCATCACTCCCTGTATCGAAGACTGGCGGAAATTGTCGGAATTGGATTTCATCGTCAGACGGTATACTCCGATCACGGGGGGTGTTGAATGACTGCCACGCTCCAGCGATGATGTGTGGAGCGTGGGGTTGGTGGTGTAGTCATACCATCCCGCCATCTTAAGAACCCTGTCGGCTATGAAATCCTTACGCGTGCGGTTGCTCTCGACGATTGCCGTCATCATGTTCTGGGGAACATCGGCATAGTTGGCAAGCAGCTGCTTGGTGTCTTTGGGCAGGCAGTAGCCGCCATAACCGAAAGAGGGATTGTTGTAATGCGTCCCGATGCGCGGATCAAGTCCCACGCCTTCGATTATCGACTGCGTGTCAAGACCTTTGACTTCGGCATATGTGTCGAGTTCGTTGAAATAGCTTACACGCAAGGCGAGATAGGTGTTTGCAAAAAGCTTCACTGCCTCCGCCTCTTTCATCCCCATGTAGAGAGTAGGAATATCTTTCTTTATGGCTCCCTGCTGCAGAAGCATCGCGAACGTGCGGGCGGCATCCTCCAGTCCATCTATATCGGCAACGGCAAGAATAGCTTCGTTTTCATCTTTGAAATCCTCCCCGTCTATGAGTTTAGGTATTCCAGCGATTATGCGCGACGGGTATAGATTATCATAAAGCGCCTTGCTCTCGCGCAGAAATTCAGGAAAAAACAATAGATTGAACCTTTTCACTCCACGTGCCGCATATCTGGCGTAAAGGTTGCGGCAATATCCGACAGGAATGGTAGATTTTATCACCATCACCGCATCGGGATTTACGCTCAGCACCAAATCTATGACGTCCTCTATACAATGGGTATCAAAATAGTTTCTTACCGGGTCATAGTTAGTAGGAGCTGCTATCACTATAAAATCCGCGTCACGATATGCCGATGCGCCGTCAAGTGTGGCTGTCAGATCAAGATCTTTCCCGGCAAGGTATTTCTCGATATATTCATCACTGATGGGAGATTTGCGGCTGTTGATAAGCTCTACCTTCTCTGGAATGATGTCCACTGCCGTGACCCGGTTATGCTGCGCGAGCAGTGTCGCAAGGCTCAGACCGACATAGCCGGTGCCCGCGACTGCGATATTATATTTTCTCATGGAGACTGACAATAGGAATTTCTATCTTTAATGCTGAATGCTGCCGCATGTGGCGAGGGAAAGATCTCGAGCGGAGTCTTGGCAAGTCTAAGAATCTGTTTAAATTCAAACACTTGCTAATAACCGTATGGAAGTTTCTCAGTTTATGGGCTCAAGCAGATCGGGATGTATGAAAGGCAGCATGACAAGACATATGCCCTCGATCTTGACAATTACGTGCTTGTTTTTCTTGACACGCTGCACGTAACCTTCATACCCTTCAAATTCACCTCCTGTTATTCGCACGCGCTGACCCTCGTGGAAATCGCGTTTGTTGAAGATTTCGCAACGCGTGGAGTCTTCAGCTGTTAGCAGCTTGAGAATATTTATCTGAGAACCGGAAATAATCTGTATATCTTTGCTATCAGGATAACGGTAGATCCAGAATCGTACCGGTGCCGCCGGATCCGTTCTACCGGCTGTTTCCAATGCAAGCGCATTGCGCGCCGAAGTCTTGATAAAGAGAACACGCGGTATAATCGCCTTGACCCTTTTTACTCCTGACGGTTCCCGAACTATATGCGTGGGAAAGAACACCTCATCGCACACCGGTCTTAGGGACTCCTCTGCATGAAAGTCCCGTCGTGTCTTGATTGCAAACCAGTTGCTTTCGTCCATAAAAAAGGGTGGGATAAATTGGAAAGCGCATACCTTTTCTTCATGCGCGGCAAAGGAATCACATCCTGACTGCGCATCATTCACAACCGCCGGGATGCCAATCGGCGCCGGTCTCCGGAACGAGCCTGTACAGGTGCTTTTCCGGTGGTTGTCCATATCGGCAGGCAATCGCCACGACATGGATATCAACTGTATATTACGAAAAGATATGCCTCTTCAATTTGCAAAGATATAAAAAAACGCGGATATTCTCATAATATCCACGTTAAAATTTCTTTTTGCCAGGCAGACACGCCTGCCACGTCAGGAAACCTGCACACTTTTACCAGTCCGTCATCTCAGCTTTAGCATACGTCCCGGCTGAAGACGCTCATCTCTCGCTATCAGATTCAGCTGGCATAACCGCGTTTCGGAAACACCCGATTTTTCGGAAATCTTTTTCAACGTATCGCCTTGCCTGACAACATATGTGCCGCGGCCTGTCGCAGACCCTCCAGCCGCTGTCCCGTTGCGGTCGGAAGCCGGGGACAAGAGGGAAAGCGGGTTCACCGCCTCTCCGTTCACACGGGTCTCGAAATGCAGATGAGGACCTGTGGAGTTTCCCGTATTTCCGCTGAGAGCTATGACCTGACCGGAAAACACCCGCTGTCCGGCATCAACCAATGCTCGCGACAGGTGCGCATAACGCGTTTCCATGCCGTTGTCGTGCTCAATGACAATGAAATTGCCGTAACCTCCCGCCTCATAGTCTACACGCTTAACCTCTCCTGACATTATCGCCCGCACAGTATCTCCGACATTCATCGCGATGTCTATCCCTTTGTGTACGCGTTTGAACCGCGCCCTGTATCCGAAACCTGAGGTGATTCGCCCCCATTCGGGGCTGAACAGCGAATTTCCGGTGCTGTATGCCTGTTGCGGCGCATAAGACAACGCGGGGGGCGTATAAGAGGGTTTGCTGTATGCATACGTGATAAACCGCAAGGCCCCTGTAGAGACAATTCCGTCCGTCTCATCCTCTCGATTGTCTCCTTTGCGCCTTACAGTACCCACAAGATCCGATATGTAGTCCTTATCCTCGGATGATAACGCCTCGACACCTGTTCCTACGGCACGCACAAGACCCGAAAGGAAATCCTCTTCCGGGTCTTTCGCCTCGGCGGTCAATGCCGCAAGGAGTATTGTCAATAAAAATATCGTTTTCCTCAAAGTGCTATAGTCTGTCAGTTAGACGTTTCATTCTTCTCTCCTGCTGACGCCTTCTTGCGCGAGTCGACCAAAGGAGATATGAAAAGAATCCATCCGGCACACGCCACAAACGCAAGGAACGTAAAGCCGACAAGTATCATGACCTTACGGGGACTGGATGCTCTGACAGGAACCGTGGCGGGTGTCACCACCGCATATACCGGTGTGCTCTCCTGCACTCTCACCTGCGCCTGCTGCACCTGCTGCGCCGTCTGGTTATAAAGATTGAAGGCGAGGGTCATCTCGTTCTCGAGTCGCTCGCGCATTGTCTGAGCGGAATGAAAAGCCAGCCCCTGATTGCGGTCGAGATAGTCGGCATAACGCTGCTGCGCCTTGTAATAGCTCTCCTTCGCCTCCTTATTGATCTTCATGGCATAGTCGAGGTCATGACGCGCCTTGCTCGTGCGATAATCCGTGATGAAGTCGCGGAGCCTCGAGACAACAGTGTCGGCAAGCACTGCAGATACGAGAGGATCCTGCATCTTGGAGGTGATGGTCACAACAGACGTCTTGGTATCGACAGTGGCGGATATACGGTTGTTCAACGATGTCACAAGCGCATCTTCCTCGGGTGTCAGACGGAAGTTGTCAAGCTGATGCTTACCGTCGGTTTCCTTGCCGCCACCGGTCACCATACCCAGAAGTTTGCGAGGAAAACCGAGAATCGCACTCCACCAGGGTGCCGAAGTCTCGTTCTCCATATATTCGCGCACGGTCATGGTTCGGTTGCCGTCTTTCTCATCTGTTGTTACCTTTACATCGAAAAGTCCGGTGGTGAATGGCACGGAACTCAACACATCAGGATAAAGCTGCGGATAGAAAGCATCCGAGCCGGAAGAGAAGTTGCTGCCAAGACCTGCCATCGATGCAAGTGCGCCAAGACCTCCTCCCGCCGATTTCCCCTCTGTTGATTCCGGCACGAGCTTGACCGAAGTGGTATACTCCTTCGGTATGCTGAAAGCCACCACAAGTCCGACGAGTGCGCCGCACAAGCTCCATTTTATCAGTTTCTTCTTCTGTTTCCAGAGTGTTGACGCAAGTTCAAGAAGGTCTATCTCCTTTTCCTCGCCTACTCTGGCTTTATTATCGGTTTCCTGCATTGTCAGTTTTATTTGAGGCTACTTGAATAGGTTCGGTATCGTTGCCACCATTGTCGCTACCGACATGAATCCGGTTGTGAGAGTCAGAATCTTCGACCAGTCTGTACCACCGTTCTGAGGTTTCGACGGCACAATTATATGACAGCCGGGTTCTATGGGAGTGTTACGTTTGGCTCTTGCCACAGTTCCGTTCATATACACTATGAATGCCTTCCCTTTCTTGGCACGCTGTCCGTAACCGCCTGCCTGATTGATGTAGTGGCTCAGTTTCTTGCCTGGTTCGTAGATAACGGCATTCGGGAACATGACATCACCGGAAATCTTTACAGTACTCTGCTTCTCCGGAACATAAAGGGAGTCTCCGGGCATCAGTACAAGGTCATAGTCGCTTCCTGGATTGGCGAGTGCTTTCTCAAGATTGATTCCCACATTATACATATTTGACAGGTCAATCTTGTCAATGGCTATCGAATCACCCATATTCTCGGAGTTGTTTGACATCGCGAGTCTCAGAGCCTCCTTGCGTGCCGCAAGTTCCGACTCAGACAGACGGCGAGAGAGATGGGCGCCCTTGATGTATGCGCCATCGATGAGTCCTCCGGCACGCGTCACAAACTCCGAAAGGCGTTCGTTTCTTTTGTGTAATGTATATGTTCCGGCAAAGAGCACTTCTCCGTCGATCGCAACTGTCTCCTGGGGTGCATATCCGGGACTGCGGCGCACCTCTACCCTGTCGTAGGGTTTCAGTTTGAATCCCTTTCCTTTGCCTATGGCAAGACCGTTCTCTATAGAAACGGTAAACTCCTGCGCAAGCTGGTTTGTAGCCTCCGTTGCCGAAGGATCCACAATCCTGCGGGAGATATCCACACGTGCCGTAGACGCACCGTCAAGCAGACCGCCTGCCTGAAAAATAAGGTCTTCGACAGTGCTGTTGGCAGCATAAGGATACGCGCCCGGACGAGCAACCTGACCGCCTATGTAGACATCACCGCGTTCTTCAAGCTCGTTGACACTTGAGATAACGAGCATGTCATTGCGTTTGAGCGTAATGTCGGGAGCCGCGCCTCTCAGGATATCCTTCAGGTCAAGTGCGACTACCTCAAGCTGCTTCTCCGGACCCTCGCGGTAAAGGAGCACGCGGTCTGTATAAGCGTCTTCAGTAACGCCGTCAGCTTTATCGATAAGATCTCTCACGGTTTTCAGACCGTCTCCGATCGCGAACATGCCAGGACGGTATACGGCTCCTTTCAGTTCTACCCGGTTGGCATAACGGTCAAGGATTGTTCCGACAGTTATGATATCGCCGTCCTGCAGACGATAAGTCGCGAACTCTCCCCGGTCAATGTTGTAAAGCTCGTTTTCCGTGCCCGACTGTCGCGACAGACGCACCATCCCGCCGTAAGCGTCACCGGTAAATCCGCCGGCATAATCGAGAAGACTTTTAACCGTCTCGTCAGGCTTGATCTCATAATACATCGGACGCTTAACGTTACCGTCTATGTTGACAAGCTGCTCGTACGGAGGAACAATAATCACATCCCCCTCCTGCAGACGGATATTTCCTGAGGTTTTCCCTTTGAAAAGATAATCGTATATATCCACTCCTGCAACCTTCTTGCCGTTACGCAGAACCTGTATATTGCGGAGCGAACCTATATCGTTGATACCACCTGCCCTGTATAAGGCATGAAACACAGATGAGAACGGAGACATGCGGAAGGTTCCCGGTGTCGCCACCTCTCCGAGAATATCCACCTGTATGGTGCGAACCTGACCGAGAGTCACCTGGATGTCAGTTTCCGCGTCATTCATTCCCGCATACTTACGTGAGAACGCACTTTTGATATGCTGATTGGCATCCTTGATTGTCAGACCATTGAGATACACCGGACCGATCTGGGAGATCATTATGCTCCCTTCAGGCGATATTGTCTGGCGCATATGATCTTCCGATGTGCCCCATATGTCGATCACAACCTCATCGCCGGGACCGAGACGATAATTCTGAGGAGTGGCGAGATTCTCGCTTGGCTCGAAAGTAAGCGACTGCGAATTGAAGACCTGATGTCCGTAGATCTTGCGGTCCGAACCTGACATGACATCACCCTTCTCTATCTCGCGTTGCATATTTTCGATCGAAGACACCGAAACATCCTCCGCAGCGTTATGCTTACGCTCCGACTCAGCCGATGTTACCGTCTGTCTCGTAGCCTGTTTCTCACCCTGTTGCTGAGACTCAAGCTGTGCCTTGATACGCTTCGCCTGTTCAGGCGTAACTCCTTTTGCCATCAGCTCCTTGCCGATCTGCTGCTCTGATTTGCCGGCGGCAGTCTGCTGTTTGATATAATCTATAACCTGCTGGTCTGTAATGGCAAATGCCATGATAGAGCACAGCATCAAAAAGGACATTAGAATGTGTCTCGGTTTCATCTGAGAAATTGTTTAAATAACAATGTGCAAATTTACAAAAAATTTGTCGTACTTCTGCGTAGTCGGCTGAAAATCTTGTAATTTCAATAGGTCTTAATTCCGTGCCGACAATTTTACGGAAATGTTTTTGAGGATGTTACAGGTCCATAATCTGCTACGAATGTGTCATATTGATTTTTAGTTTTACCAATTATTGAGAATGATTGAAATCGCTTGGTTAATTCTTGGAGTTCATGCTCTGATGCCTTAGGAATCACAACAGACCATTGGAGTGTTCCACAAATACTCTTGCCATAGAAATCAGATGCTGCTTGGGGAGAAGGATATTCCCAGTGATAATTCGGCTCGGATACAAGAAATGACGCATCTATCATATTCTGAATGTTTTCATCATACCATTTGTTGAAATCTTCACTATTACTGTGTATATAAGAGAAAGATTCCAGATACACTATCCTCCACGGTCCTGTAAATTGAGGATTGAATTTTCTATACGATGCTCCTAAAGTAGAGTTATCTGCTTTGCCAATCAAAGTATTGAAAGATTCAGTTTTGAATTTTGCTTCCTCCTCGGTATTTACATATTCTAACCACTTTATAATTAAAGTGGATTCATACGAAAATGATGGCATATTGCGAACTGGGATTGAATATGTCATTATTTCCTCATTTTCTTGACACCATCGTAAATAGTCATTTATACATTCGGGGTTAACAGATATTCCGGATGCTTGATATTCAACAAGCCATTTGTCTTGTGCCATCGGCGTTGGATCATCAGAAGAGCATCCATATAGAAAGATGCTTAATATCCCGATTGTCCAATATAAGTATTTCATTTTCCGATTTGTTTTTCAAGTTGAGTAATACGCTCTTTGAGCATGGCGATAGTTTCTGATTTGGATTTGAGGGCATCGTTTAGAGTAGTGATTGTATCCACAAGACCATTTATACGCGCTATGTCCTCTGAGTTGTCTTCTTTTCTTATTAGCATTTCACCGTTGCCCCTTAGCAGCCACTCAGCAGAGATTTCAGGATATGCCTGAAGAATGCTTACAACTGTTTCGATACTGATACCTCTAAGACCCTTAATCTGGTTATCAAGGGTCTTTTGAGGTATTCCGCTTCTTATGGCAAGTGCGCGAATCGACATGCCGCTATATGCAACGATTTCCTTTAGACGGGTAAGAATGTCCATATTACCTAAATGTTAATAATTCTAAAAATTAGCCCAAACGAGCCTACATAATTTGCACTATTAGCTCAAATGGACTAACTTTGCATCATCTTCAATCAAACACTACAAAATTAGCGAATTTGATTGAGATGAGCAAGAACATAATCAACAAAATATAAGCAAGATGACCCCAAACGAGACTAAACTCCAAAACCTCCGCAACTACCTTGATACCCTCATCGGGGAGTATCGGGAGGCAATTTCATCATCCGTCCGCGAGATGGAGAAGTTCAATATCTCTCCCGAAGATTTCCGCAAAGAGTCCGTCAGCCTCAACGTAGCCGCCTTTACCCTCGGCTATCTCAATCTGGCAAAAGAGGTATCCGAAAAATCGGACTACAAAACAACCGAGAATTATATCCGCTTCCACAAGCATCAGATTGAAACCAAAGCGATCGGCGAGGCTGGCGTAATCACTCTTGCCCAGAACGCCACAATCTCGGCTCTCTCTACCATCATCACCCTCTACCTTGATAAGTAAAGTCAAACCAATAACCCCAACAAAGTATGGCAAATTTAACCCCTTACTGCTACAAAGCACTCAATGCAGAGTCTTACAACGCTCTCGCCGCTCAGGTTGTAACTTCAACCATCAACGCATCATTCTTCCCCAAACTCTTCACCATTGTAGTAACTCCCCAAGAGGGAGAGGAAGAAGCCTTTAGGGAGATTGGCAAGTTCATCGACACCGAGGGTCTGAGTTTCCACATCAACCCCATCATCCTCCACGATGAGTGCCAGGGAGAAATCATCGACGACGAAGTAACACCGTCCTGCATCCTCCAATCCATCATCCACAAGTTGCTTGAAGAGAAAGCACACGACAAAGAGGTTGCGACCAGTCTACAGACTCGTCTTGATGCCTGCGAAGATAATCTCAACTCGGTTCGCAAGGACAAAGAAAGCTGCTACAAATGGTGGCAGGAAGAGGTCTCCAAGCGAACCCGTCTGGAAGAGAGCGTTAAAGCCTTCCGCACCCTGCTCAACGCGGTAGTTGAGTAACCCCGCCAAAGTCAAACCAACCTATAAGGCCGGTTGAGTTGCAAATCAACCGAAAGGCGCAAGCCTTGGAGAATGTGGTGTAACGGTAGCACAAGAAGGAACCGAAGGTGCAGGTTCGAATCCTGCCATTCTCGCAACCAAAGAAGAGTACCTTGACAAGTCTGAAATTCCGCTGAGATGGCTGGACGGGAGACCGCCGGAACATCAGCGATGAGTGGTAGCCGATAAAGAAGCAGTCGAGTATGCCGAGAGGTGAAAGACACTTTGAGACGGGTCGGTGCCACGGTAAGAAAGAACCATCCGAGCTTATGCCGAACAATGACGGATGGCGGGTTGAGTCGTGTCCGCCCGTGGCAAATGGACCGGTTATTAACGATTATCCCCGGTTGGAGTAAGCAACTATGATTTTTACGCGAAACAACCGGCAAATATATCAGAACGGTGTAGCTCAATTGGTAGAGCAACGAGGTATGATAATCCGTAGGTCGGCGGTTCAAGTCCGCCCACCGTTCCTAACTCAAATTCTACGAATATGGATAAGACTATTAAAGTAGCCACTCTCGGCATAGCTGAAGAGCTTAGAAATATGGAGATAGGCGATGTCGTTCAGTTTCCTGTCCCCAAGTATAATTACAATTCAATTCGCACTTCTCCCGGCACCACACTTGTAGCCGAAACAATGGAGGGTCGAAAGTGGAAAACCAAAAAGGACATTGACAATAAATGTGTCCTTGTTACAAGAACCGCGTAAGCCTATGGGAAGATGTCTTGTAACTTCGGTCAACCCTGCGGAGATCATGCTTGAGAATATATTTCGCGTCATGGAGCGTGAGACATTCTGCAAAGATACGGCTGCAAAAATCGTTGGCGGTGTAAAGAAGTTAGAGGACTTGATTGCCGCCGGCGAAATTGATGCTGAAAAGGGATGCAACGCCCAGAACAGCAAATGGAAATGCAATGCTGCACAAGTTCTGCGACATTGCCGGAATATGAGAAACAAATGAACTTACCACATAGTAGCCCGTGAGGGTGTTTTTCATTATAAGAATCAATAGATTGCCTTGAGTGCCCGTGAGGGTCGTGGCATCATCTTTAATCAAACCCCGATAGCCGAGCGGGTAATCTCGGCCACTTGGTCGGTAAAGTTCACGTGTTGGAGGCGTGAGGAGCGAAATAACCGATGGAGCCATCGGCCCTCATGGGTTCGATTCCCATACCGGCCACACCCCAAATTAGAATAATATCATTAACGCCGGATGGTCTGTGAAGATAGTCCGGTTTTTTCACATGAGAGACTGACATTTGGTGAGTGTCCCCCGGGTTGAACCGGGCGTAGGTGAATAATCGCGGCCGCTAAATAGCCTACAAGCAGGTTCGACTCCTGCTCTCTCAACTACATCATCAAAACACATCATCAAAATGGATAAGCCAACAATCTCCAAGCGCATCAGCGCCGGAACTCGCGTCTATTACATCGACGCGCACAACGACCGCAAAGGTCAGCCGTATATTTCCATTTCGGAAATACCTACCGACAAATCGCCAGGCAAAAAGAAAAGGCAGTGTATCTTCCTCCATGCAGAGAACGTGGACCAATTCGCCCAGGCATTTGCCGAGGTTGCAAACCATATTAAAAATGACACTCAAGGATGACCCGATTGTTCTTCTCGGCTGGAGTTGCCCGTATTGTGGTTCTCCAACAAAACTCGTTGACGACACGGAAATCTACGGGCGATCATACGGTACCAAGTGCTATCTCTGCAAACCGTGTGGAGTGTGGGTCGGCTGTCATAAGAACTCGGACAAAGCACTCGGCCGAGTCGCAAACAAAGAACTGCGACAACTGAAGCATCAGGCTCACGAGGCTTTTGACCCCATCTGGAAAGACGGCTATCTTCCACGCACTGCCGCTTATGAGGTCTTGTCCGTTGCTTTCGGACTCCCGATAGAGCAAACTCACATAGGAATGTTCGATGAGGATATGTGCCGGAAAGTAATCTCATTGTCAAACACAATTCTTAAATACATCAGAGAAGATGGCTAAACAAATAACACGCGGCAAGTTTCTCCTTATAGAATGTACCGCTGGTGAGCTGATGAATGCTGTCGGCTCCGACATCTGCATCTGCGATTGGTGTGGCAGACCATACCTCCCCTCTGATAAAGGGGTCTACATTGCAGTCCTTAATCATTGGTATTGTAAGGAGTGCTTTTATGAATGGGCGGCACAAGCCACCTGGTATCCCCAAGATGCCGATGTTGAGCGTAAGAATTTCAGCTTCTATGCTCCTCGTCTCGGAGTCAAATGTCAGTAAATGTTAAGGCGTAAAAATGGCGGGCAATGCGTTTGTGTAACTCGCTAAAAATGACTAACTTTACTGTATATCAGAAACAATGATATTAAAAGTCAAACCAATAAAAACCTACCTATATGGCAAAGGAAAAACAACCAAAAGTTGAGCAAGACCAAGAGGTCAACGATGCTCAGATGAAAACCGAGGCAGAGGCTAAGGCAATCATCGAAAACAACCTCCGCTTCTACTCGCAAGGATGCGAGGTTCCGGCAGACGCGCTCAAACCAATCAGAGCAGGCCGACTCAAAGGGATGTCCGATGTGAATCCGATGTGGCGCATGAAGAGAATGACCGAGATTTTCGGTCCTGTCGGATTCGGCTGGAAATACGAAATTGTAAAGCAGTGGACTGAGACCTACGGAAACGAGGTCAAGTGTTTCTGCGTTGTCAATCTCTTTGTCCGCGATCCCGAAACAAAAGAGTGGAGTGAGCCTATACCCGGCAGTGGAGGTTCTGCCATCGTATCAATGGAGAGCAAGGGTGCTTATGTGAATGATGAGGGCTACAAGATGGCTCTTACCGATGCACTCTCAATCGCCATGAAGCCGCTCGGAATCGGAGGCAATATCTGGTATGGTCCCAAAGCGTCAGGGCATAATGAGAGCAAGTATGAGGCATCCACAAGAGAAGATGCCAATCAGAACCAACATCCTCAGCAAAGTCAAGGCACCTCAGCGATGGCGTTCACCGGCGCACAGCTCAACCAAGCCATTCAGGAAATGAACGCAACCACCACTGAGGCAGAATTTCAGGCTTGCTGGCAGAAATGGGCACAAATATCTCCTGCGTTGACAAGCAATGGCACTGACTTCTACAAAGCCGCGTGTGCAAAAATCAACGCTATCAAAAATCCCTCCGCAAAATGATGCAGTTCAAACAATCCCCTGTAATCTTCGACGAGGATAGCCACAGCTATCAACTCGACGGCAAGAGATTGCTCGGCATCACGGGACTTATACACTCAATCCTCGGATTGGGTGTATATCCCGATGCAAGTGAGCACGTCAAAGATTTCATCATTCCAAGAGCCGGAAGTCGCGGCACCGCCGTTCACCATGCCATTCAGACCTATGACCAACTCGGTATCAAGCAGACTACTCAGATAGTCCACACTCGCTACGGATGCCGGGAGCGTGATAACATTTCCTATGTTGATGAGACGTGGGATGTGAGTTCAGAACTTGAGGCATATATCCGACACCTCAACGGGTTCAAACCTCTTGCCAACGAGTTAACTGTTTCCGACAATGTGCGCTACGCCTCGCAGATAGACAATGTTTGGCAGTACGAGAAAACGGGTGGTATATGGCTTGTCGATACCAAGACTAACAACATCAAACTCTATCCGCTTTGCGGCTACTACAACGCCAACTATTTCAATAGCGGTGAAGATGCCCTCAAAGAATACCTCTCCTGGCAGCTCTCAATCTACGCAGAGTTATTTGAGGCAGAGAACCCCGGACTAAAGGTGGAGGGGCTGGCTTGCAACTGGCTGAAAGCCGATGCCGATGCGTTCTGGGTTATAGAGCGCAAGCCATCGGAGTTGGTTCAGGAACTCCTTAAAACCACCTATTTTTTCAGCGACAATGGGCCGGTCTATTTCCATCCCGATTTGTCGATGTTCGGCATCGGCTCGACTCTCCCTGCCGAAGTCAAAGAGCAAACTCCGATAGTTGCCCCCGATGTAGTGGATTATTTCACAAGACTTCTGAAAACATATAAGGATGCAGAGGCGAAACTTGAAGAGGCTAAAACAGCATTGAGAGCCGCCATGACCGAGCATAAAGTGAAGTCTTTTGATTTTGGCACATTCAGTGCCACAATCGGAGCCGACAGCGTTTCAACCTCCTTTGACACCAAAACATTCAAAAAGGATCATCCCGAACTATACAAGAAATATGCCTCATCAAAAGCCAAAAAGGGCAGTTTCACAATAAAACTCAAAGACAATGATTAAATTTTCAGCAACAAACGCCCTGGTTCACTCGGTTACTCCGGTGATTGAGATTGAGTCCAGATCCGGCGGTCAGCCGTTCTGCAAACGAGAGCTCATCATTGATGACTCTTGGGATAAGGATGGCAAGCATTATGCCAACTTCGTTTCAATCGAGTTCACCGGCGACAAGATGGCTCAACTTGACAGTGTCTATCCCGGTATGCGTGTGAACGTGGATGGACTTCTGAGCGGCCGAGAGTATAACAACCGCATCTACAACTCCGTCAGGGGTCAGTCGGTTTCTCCTTATCAGGCTCAACAGCAGAGCGCGCCCGCCCCGGCCCCCATGCCTATCGGTTATCCTCAGCAACCGCAGTATCAGCAGGCTCCCGGCTATCAAGCAGCTCCCATGCCTGGTGGCTATCCTCAACAGCCTGCCGCTCCTGCTTATCCACAGCAACCTCAACAGTATGCACCACAACCCGCGCCGGCGGCCGCGCCCGTGGCGGCTCCGGCACAGCAGCCATACAGTCAACCATCCTCGCCGGGTGTGAATGACCTACCGTTTCCCCACTGATGGAAGCCAATCTCACCAAACGTAACGGAGTAGTGACAATGGATAAGACTTTTGACCTTATGTGTTCACTACTCCGTAACGGAGAATATGTGGTCAAGATAGTACGAAAGACTCAACCTCGTACCATATCCCAGAACTCTTTGATGTGGATGTGGTACAAGTGTATGGAAGAGGCTACGGGAACTCCCAAAGAGGACTTTCACGACTACTATAAGGCCAAGTATCTGAGCCGTGATGTTGTTGTCGGTAAAAGGTGGTATCGGGTCCCCGGCAGTACAACCGACCTCAACACCTTGCAGATGACAAACTATCTGGAAAAGGTCAAAGCGGATGCCGCCACGGAATTTGGCATCATGCTCCCACTCCCCGAAGATAGGAACTATCAAACGTTCATATCGGAATACAGAATAAGATAACTCGTCGGACAGTCTTAATGACCGCCCGGCTTTTTTATTAACAATTTCAAAAAAATGGAAACCTCAGACATCCGAATTAAAAAAGCCAAACTGAGTAAGGGAGGCTGTATCGAGGCATCCTACATTGATGCCGATGGCAACGAGATTACCCTCAAAGGTAAGAACAAATGCCACAATGACCTCAAGGTTGCACTCGCCGCTCTGGTCCCATACTTTGCCGACCTTACCGAGCAGAAGGAAGCGGACAACATCAACTGGGACAATCTTGAAAGTGCCGAGAATGTTGACCTCCTCCGCAAGCTCGATGTAACGGGTCTCAGCATCGGTGGTGATGACAACAACCGCATCATCACCATGACCGGCAGACGAACCCTCATCACCTCACGGATTCTCAACCTCAACTCTCCTGACGTGGAGATGGAATCCGAGACATTTGAGTGGGAACACATCGACGAGTTCGACTTGGCGGTGCAAAACCTCATCTATGAGGTCAAGGAGTATATTGTGAACCGCAAGTGGGAGGTAGTTCAGGCTACCCTCTTTGATGGAGATCCCGATGACCCCTTTGCGGGAGCCGAGCCAACAAATGACGCTCCACCTGTTGAACAGCCTGCCGAAAATGTAGCGTAAGAATGAAACCAATATATATTACCGAAACGCCCAACACTTTCCGCCTCTCCTTTGACTACCACAAAGACCTCGTCTCGACCATTAAGCGTGTGCCGAGCAGTCCGAGATGGGATGCCCAGGAAAAGGAGTGGATCGTGAAAAAGGAAAGTATCTGCTATCCTCCCGGGCGTGATGCTCGGTGGTATGTAGAGGCTTTCGCTCAATGGGCAGTTGCCAAACGCTTTTGTTCTAACATCTCAAGGCGTAGCGAGACCCACGATGTAGTGTATGAGATTCCGCCGATGAAAAACTTCTCCGGCGAACATTATATGCTGCTCAATCCATACGAGTATCAGTTGGAGGGTGTGCGCTACGCCTTGGATCATCAGCGTTGCATCTTCGGAGACCAGCCCGGCTTGGGCAAGACTCTTCAGGCGATATGCTCTGTTGTCAAAGCGCACAAGGAGGCTAATATCTATGGCGACACATTCCCGGTCCTGGTTATATGTCCTGCGGCTCTCAAAGTCAATTGGCAACGAGAGTTCAAGAAGTTTGCCGGAATCAATGCCGTTATCC
>ERZ777011.1574-NODE-1574-length-23105-cov-3.759002_pt1 | contig 23105 bp, 22 predicted proteins | sample MGYA00374964_ERZ777011 | MGnify/ENA primary metagenome ERZ777011 (study PRJEB29310, sample SAMD00008975) | mouse gut metagenome | study: EMG produced TPA metagenomics assembly of the Metagenome analysis of fecal microbiota from mouse which was promoted... | reverse complement strand
GCATCTACAAAAGATTGCTGGATCATTTCAAAATATAAACTTCAAAACTCCGGAGCGACACTTGACACAAATCGAATAATATGGTTCACTTTAATTAACAAAAAGGGCTTTCAGGAGGAATCGGGATGCGGAGAAAGTATCTTTCAGCACTATGGAAATGCTTTTTATCGGCAGCTGTGTTTTTGTGTTTTACAGGCTGCGGCAGGCAGGAATCAACTACACCGCCTGGTGATTCAGAAAGCATTCAAACAGAATCCTCAGAGAATTCCATGCAGGGAGAAACACAGCAGGGAGAAACCCGGCAGGAAAATAAAGAACCCTCTGCAGAACGGCAGCCGGACGATGTGGAACCGGACTGCCAGCCCGGGCAGGAAGGGATACTTTCCACAGAAAGGACAACGGCGACGTTTGAAGCGGGATCTTTTTGGGAATTAAATATCGTGGTGGGAGACGACTGCATCTATGGTTTTGGCAGACGGCAGAAAGGAGAAAAAAGCATACTGTTTCAGGTCGGGGCTGAAGACGGCATTGTCCGGGACTTTGAAGTGGAGCTGGAACCGGAGATAAGCGTACGTGCCGCCTGTACAGACAGTTCAGGAAATCTGCATATGCTGCTGTTTCAACGGGGCGATTCGGAATGGATGGAAATTCTTACATTGGACAAATCCGGGCAGACGATAAGCAGAATTGATGTCTCGGAAGAAGGAATTGACAGTTTCGACTTATGTATGACGATAGGGGCGGATGGCAGCTATTATATTTCTTACCTACATGGTGAAGAGAGCAGCATCCTGGTGTTGGATGGTAATGGCAGCCGGAAGGAAGCTTTCAGCCTTGACGTGCGGCTTGTGGGACTGGGAACAGGCAGGAGCGGTCAGATATATGGTATGGTTTATAGCCAGGGCGGTCAATATTTGGCAATGCTGACGGAGAAGGGGGAAATAGAAGCCTGCCTGAAGGGAGAATTTCCGGATATGCCGAAAATTAATTGTCTGCAGCCTGGTGTTCGGTGTGAGCTGTTGCTGGGGAATGGGACATATGGCGCCTGGACATATGAAGCGGGATGCCTGGAACAGGCGGTGACGGCAGAGGAAATGCCTTTTAAGGGGCAGGATGTGGCGGCGTTTGGCTTTTTAAATGACGGCAGGCTGTGTATAACGGGATACAGGGACGGAGTATATACAATTGAGTGCCTGCCCGGGGAAAGGGAAAAATGAGAAAACTGAGAAAGCTGCCGTTATTGTGGGGATTGATTCTTTTGCTTTGTTCCTGCAGCCCGGGGGAGGAAAGCACTTCGAGGAAAACCGTTTCTTTGACGCTTGTTTCCTTTGGGAGGAGTCGTGAGCTGACGGAACAGGTGAACCTGTTCAACGAGACCCATGAAGGATACCGGATAGATATAGAAATATACGAGCTGGATGACGTTGATAAGGACGACCGGATCGAGAGACTGCAAAGGGAGATTGCAGCAGGCAGGGGACCTGATCTTATCAACTACGGATCTCATTATGCGTCAAACTATTGCCTGGGTTATTACACGGAAAATCTGCTGAATTATCTGCCGGAGGACTGGCAATCCATTTATTATTCAAATATCCTGGAATCTTTCTTTGTGAACGGAGGGCTGTATGCCATACCCGTAGGCTTTTCACTGAGTACGTTTGCCGGGAGGAAGGACATGCTGGGTAACCGGCAGAGCTGGAGCATACAGGAAATGATGCGGATTTACATGGAGCGGGAAGAGGGCGTTATCCTATACCCGGGTGAGACCAAAGTGGATGTACTCGGGCAGATATTAAGCAACAATATGGAGTCCTTTATTGAGTGGGAAGAGGGGGAATGCAGCTTCGACAGCGAAGAGTTCCGGGACATTCTTGTCTTTTCCAATACTTTCCCGGATATGCTGCGGATTACAGAGGATTATAGCCCAAAGACACTGTTTGCAGAGGGGAAAACCCTCTTGTATCCCAATTCTATCAGTGATATTTATGATATTTGCGGGGCAGGCAGGGTTTTGACCACAGACGGGGTGGTTTATGTGGGTTTCCCGGTCAGTGAAGGGTATGGGACGGTGATACAGCCTTCCTCGCTGGTCCTGGCAATCAGCGCTAATTCCAGGCATAAGGATATTTCATGGGAATTCATTGCACAGTTTTTGGCTTCGGGCTACCAGGACGAAAAGCTGAGCCGCTGCCTGCCGTTGAGGAGGGACACAATGGAGCATCTGCTGGAAGAGGCAGGAAACATGGATTATACTGTTGATGCAGACGGAAAGGAAATACCCCTGGTAAAATCGGAAATTGGCTTTGAGGGAGAAGAATCAATTAAAATCTATCGTATGGAAGAAGAGGAAAAGGAGCAGCTTCTGCGATTGATAGATACCGCAGGGTTAAACGGCGCCATTGATTACACCCTTTACTATATCGTGCTGGAAGAGGCCAAGAGCTATTTTGCCGGGGATAAGTCATTGGAGGAAGTCGTTGACATGATACAACGGAGGGCGTCACTGTATGTCGCGGAGCGGCAGTAAATGACAGCACGGACGCCCGACATGAAATAAGATATTTCAACCAGGAGTTTCACTTCATTATCTTGTAGTTTCCCTTTTACAAAGTACAAAATCTATGATATAATGGGCACAGAGAAAAACAAGCGACGCGAAGCGGCATTTGTTTTTCCTGTGCCCATTAACGAAAGAATCAAATCTGCCATGCAGATTTCAAGCGCGTAAGCGCGGCAGACGCGGCAGCGTCTGGATTCTAGAGTAGACTTGCGGGAAACAGAAAAACAAGGAGAACTTTTCCGATGGCAAAGACAGGTAATTACGATGCCTCCAGCATCACCGTCCTGGAAGGGCTGGAGGCGGTACGGAAGCGTCCCGGCATGTATATCGGCAGCGTTTCCACAAAGGGTCTGAACCACCTGATTTATGAGATCGTTGACAATTCCGTGGACGAGCATCTGGCGGGATTCTGCGATACCATCAAGGTAACGCTGGAAGCGGACGGTTCGGCCACGGTGACAGACAACGGCAGGGGAATCCCCGTAGGTATGCATGAAAAGGGCATCAGCGCGGAGAGACTGGTTTTCACTACCTTACATGCCGGAGGCAAATTTGATAATACAGCATACAAGACCAGCGGCGGCCTGCACGGAGTAGGATCCTCGGTGGTCAATGCGTTGTCCACAAGATTGACCGTTACGGTCAAGACCGGGGGCTGTATTTACGAAGACAAATACGAAAGGGGCAACCCGGTGACCGAGCTGGTCAACGGCCTTCTGCCGGTGAAAGGGAAGACCCGGGAATCGGGAACCACTATTAATTTCCTCCCTGACGATACTATTTTTGATAAAACCCGTTTTAAGGAGGATGAGGTAAAAAGCCGGCTGCACGAAACGGCCTATCTGAATCCGAATTTGACAATCCAGTTTTCCGATCTGCGGGGAGCAGCGCCGGAGCATGTCATCTTCCACGAGCCGGAAGGAATTACCGGCTTCATCAAGGACATGAATAAGAATCAGGAACCTGTCCACGACGTGATCTATTTCCAGGGAGAAAGCGAAGGCATTTCCGTGGAGGTGGCTTTCCAGTATATTAACGAGTTTCATGAAAATGTGCTGGGCTTCTGCAATAATATCTACAACTCCGAGGGCGGCACCCATCTCACGGGCTTTAAGACCATGTTCACCAACGTGATTAACAATTACGCCAGGGAACTGGGCATTTTAAAGGAAAAGGATGTGAACTTTACCGGTGCCGACGTGCGTAACGGCATGACGGCCGTAATTTCCATCAAGCATCCGGATCCCCGTTTTGAGGGCCAGACCAAGACCAAGCTGGACAATCAGGATGCGTCAAAGGTAGTCAGCAAGGTGACGGGAGACGAGATTACCCGTTTTTTTGACCGCAATCTGGAGGTTCTGAAGAATATTATCGCCTGCGCGGAAAAGGCCGCAAAGATCCGTAAGACAGAGGAACGGGCCAAGACCAACATGCTGACCAAGCAGAAATTTTCCTTTGATTCCAACGGCAAGCTGGCAAACTGTGAGTCCAGGGACGCTTCCCGGTGCGAGATATTTATCGTGGAGGGAGATTCCGCCGGCGGCAGTGCCAAAATGGCGCGAAACCGGATGTATCAGGCCATCCTGCCCATTCGCGGCAAGATTCTGAATGTGGAGAAGGCAAGCATTGACAAGGTTCTTGGCAATGCCGAGATCAAAACCATGATAAATGCTTTCGGCTGCGGCTTTTCGGAAGGATACGGAAACGATTTTGATATTTCAAAGCTTCGTTACGACAAGATCGTCATCATGGCGGATGCGGATGTGGACGGAGCACACATTTCCAATCTGCTGCTGACCCTGTTTTACCGCTTCATGCCCCAGCTGATCTTTGAGGGACATGTGTATATTGCCATGCCGCCCCTGTATAAGGCCATGCCTTCCAAGGGAGCGGAGGAATACTTATACGATGATAAGGCTCTGGAGAAATACAGAAAGACCCACAAGGGACCGTTTACCCTGCAGCGGTATAAGGGCCTGGGGGAGATGGACGCAGACCAACTGTGGGAGACCACCTTGAACCCGGAAACCCGCCGCATGAAGCTGGTGGAGATCGAGGATGCCCGCATGGCTTCCGAGATCACGGAGCTTCTGATGGGCACGGAGGTACCGCCCCGGAAGGCTTTTATTTACGACCACGCAACGGATGCGGAATTGGACTATAACGCCTGAAGGCGGCAGGAACAGAAAGGCTGTAAACAAATATCATGGAAGACAACAGCAGGATTATTAAAACAGAATACTCCGAAGAGATGCAGAAGTCTTTTATCGACTATGCCATGAGCGTGATTATTGCCAGAGCCCTGCCGGACGTGCGGGACGGGTTAAAGCCGGTACAGCGCCGCACGCTTTATGATATGTACGAGCTGGGCATCCGCTATGACAGGCCTTACAGGAAGAGTGCCAGAATCGTGGGCGATACCATGGGTAAATATCACCCTCACGGCGACAGCTCCATTTACGATGCCCTGGTGGTCATGAGCCAGGATTTCAAGAAAGGGATGCCGCTGATCGACGGCCATGGCAATTTCGGCAATATTGAGGGAGACGGCGCCGCGGCTATGCGTTACACCGAAGCCAGATTGCAAAAGGTAACCCAGGAAGCTTTCCTGTCGGATCTGGATAAGGATGTTGTGGATTTTATGCCCAATTTCGACGAGACGGAAAAGGAGCCCACGGTTCTCCCCGCCAAAATCCCAAATTTCCTGGTTAACGGTTCCGAGGGCATTGCCGTAGGCATGACCACCAGCACGCCGCCTCACAATCTGGCGGAGGTGATCGATGCCGTGAAGGCCTATATGCAGGATGAAACCATCAGCACCGCAGAATTGATGCGATATATCAAGGGGCCGGATTTCCCTACCGGCGGCATTGTTATCAATAAGGATGACCTGCCTGAAATCTATGAGACCGGCACCGGCAGGATCAAGGTTCGGGGCAGGGTGGAATATGAAAGGCTCAAAGGCGGGAAAACCAACGTTGTCATTACGGAAATCCCCTACCCGATGATCGGCATGAATATATCAAAATTCCTGCAGGATGTGGCGGCCCTGTCCGAGACGAAAAAGACTCTGGATATTGTGGATATTTCCAACCAGTCCTCCAAGGAGGGCATCCGCATTGTCATTGAGCTGCGCAAGGATGCAGACCCGGAGAACTTTGTCAACCTTTTATATAAAAAGACCCGCCTGGAAGATACCTTTGGCGTAAATATGCTGGCAATCTGCAACGGCAGGCCGGAAACCATGGGCCTGAAGGCAATTTTAAAGGCAAGCGTGGACTTTCAGTTCCAGGTGGCCACCCGTAAATATACCAATCTTCTGGAACACGAGCTGGAGAGAAAAGAGGTGCAGGAGGGCCTGATTAAGGCCTGCAATGTCATTGACCTGATTATTGAGATCCTGCGGGGCTCCCGGGACCGGGCCATGGCCAAGGCCTGCCTGACGGAGGGAAAGATTGACGGTATTAAATTCAAGTCCAGGGAATCCAAAATCATGGCGACCCAGCTTATGTTTACGGAGAAGCAGGCAAACGCTATCCTGGATATGCGTCTGTACAAGCTGATTGGCCTGGAGCTGGAGGCACTGATTAACGAGCATGAGGAGACCATGGCCAATATTTACCGCTACGAGGATATTCTGGAGCGCAGGGATTCCATGGCCCAGGTCATTATGAACGAGCTGGACGAGTATAAGAAGGCCTACGGCCGGAAGCGCAGGACAGTGATTGAGAACGCAGGGGAGGCAGTTTATAAAGAGAAAGAGGTGGAAGAGACGGAGGTGGTCTTTCTTATGGACCGCTTCGGCTATGCCAAGACGGTGGACTCTGCCACCTACGAACGCAACCGGGAGGCGGCGGACAATGAGAACCGCTTTGTGTTCCCCTGCAAAAACACAGGCAAGGTATGTCTTTTTACCAATACGGGCCAGCTCCATACCATCAAGGTGATGGACCTTCCCTACGGAAAATTCCGGGACAAGGGAACGCCTATCGACAACGTGAGCAATTTCAATTCCGAGAAGGAAAGTATAGTTTATATTACCAGCCAGACCGAGCTGAATCTGCGTCAGGTGGTCTTTGTGACGGCCAATGCCAACTGCAAGCTGGTGGACGGCGGGGAGTTTGACGTTTCCAAGCGCACCGTGGCCGCCACAAAGCTGGAGGACGGCGATACCGTGGTCAGCGTGATGGCCGTTCTGGACCAGCGGAATATCATTCTGCAGACCAAAGAAGGTTTCTTCCTGCGGTTTCCCATCGGGGAAATTCCGGAAAAGAAAAAAGGGGCCGTCGGTGTCAGGGGCATGAAGCTGTCCGCCCGGGATGCCGTAGAACGGGTGTATTATACCCAAAACGGTGTTGAGGCCTCTATTGAGTACAAAGAGAAACAGCTTGTCTTAAACAGCCTGAAGGCCGCCAGGAGAGATACAAAGGGTACAAAGATCCGGGTATAAGCCCGGGCGGCAGTACTGAGGCAGACCCGGGACAGGCTTTGGGGCCGGGATATAAGGCTTTGGGGCCGGTAAAATTCATTTCAGAATCGAGGAGCAGTCATGCGTGTAATTGCAGGAACGGCCGGAAGCCTTCCGCTGAAGGCGCCGGAGGGTCTGGATACCAGGCCTACCACCGACAGAATCAAGGAAACATTGTTCAATATGCTGCAGCCCGATATTCCCGGTGCGGTATTTGTGGATCTTTTCAGCGGAAGCGGTGCCATTGGTATTGAGGCTTTGAGCAGGGGCGCGGCAAAAGCATATTTTGTTGACAATATGCCAAAGGCTGTGGCCTGTATTCAACAAAATCTTACATTTACGAAAACAGAGAATCGTGCTATAGTATTAAAACAGGATGTTTGTGCGGCGCTGCACGGAATCCGGGAGAAAGAGGCGGACATCATTTTCATGGATCCTCCTTATGGCTGTGACCAGGAGAAAAATGCACTGGCTGTTCTTGCGGAAATGGCATATGTTACACAGGATACCCGGATTATCGTGGAAACATCCTTAAAGACAGACTTCTCTTATCTGGAAGAACTGGGTTTTTACATGGAAAAGGATAAACGATATAAGACGAACAGGCATGTTTTCCTGAGACGGAAAGCGGCATCACAGACAGAAAATATTATCTGAGGCAGGCAAGGGGTATGAAAAAGGCTGTTTATCCGGGAAGCTTTGATCCCATGACATACGGACATCTGGATATTATTCACAGGGCGGCGGAAGTGTTCGATCTGCTGATTGTCAGTGTTTTGAACAATAAAGAGAAGACACCGTTGTTTTCTGTGGAGGAACGTGTTAAGATATTAAGGGAAGCCACGAAGGATCTGCCAAACGTGCAGATTGACAGCTTCAGCGGCCTGCTGATCGATTACGCGGCGGAAAAGGACATCCATGTGGCTGTCAGAGGGCTGCGGGCAATTACCGACTTTGAATATGAACTGCAGATCGCCCAGACCAACCGCAAGTTTTCCGAGGGAAGGCTGGACACCATGTTTCTGACCACCAGTCTGGAATATGCTTACCTCAGCTCCTCCACAGTCAAGGAGATCGCCAGCTTCGGCGGAAATATCAGCCGCTGCGTTCCCGGATTTGTGGCTGACCTGATATATGAAAAATACCGGATAAAAACAAGGAGTAACGCCCATGAGCAGCAGAATAGAGCAGATAATAGATGAACTGGAGGAATATGTCGAGAGCTGTAAGCCCAAGTTCATGTCGAATTCGGAAATTATCGTCAATAAAGATGATATAGACGAACTGATCCGGGAGCTGCGAATGAAAACTCCCGATGAAATCAAGCGCTATCAGAAAATTATCAGCAATCAGGAAGCCATCCTGAACGACGCCAGGACCAAGGCCAAGAAGCTGATCGATGACGCTACGATCCAGACCAACGAGCTCATCAGTGAGCATGAAATCATGCAGCAGGCATACGCCCGGGCCAACGAGGTGGTGAGCATGGCATCCCAGCAGGCCCAGGAGATTCTGGACAAAGCCACCATTGAAGCCAATGAGCTTCGTATGTATGCTGCCCAGTATACGGAAGACCGACTGGCGGATCTGGAGAATATTATCGTTTCCGCCATCAATGCCTCCAATACCAACTATCAGAACCTGCTTGGCTCCCTGAATCAATACAAGGATCTGATCCAGTCCAACCGCCAGGCCATGCACCCTGCGGAGGAAGACTTCGGAGAACAGTAGTATGAAAGTCTTCCGTATTTTACATGTCGCCATGGAACCGGTTTCCCGGGAGTGTACCAGCTTCCCTGAGAACCGGTTTCCGTTTTAAAGGAACCGTTAAAAGAGAAAGGATTATTTATGAGGTTTCATGGAATGCTTTCGGGGATACTGGTATTTTCCCTGCTTTTTTTCTTTTTGCCGGACACCTGTGCCCACGTCCTGGCGGCAGGACGGCTGCAGCCGGTGGACGGAGTTCCCGTTATCGTCATTGATCCCGGCCATGGCGGCGAGAATCTGGGAACTCAGGCCGGAGGGATCTGGGATGAGAAATATATGGATATGGTCACGGCCCAGGCACTGTATGACGAGCTGAGCTTGTATGACGACGTGGAGGTTTACCTGACCCGCACCAATGACGTGGATGTATCCTTTCAGGAACGGGCGGCGTTTGCCCGGAGCGTGAATGCCGATTTTCTGTTCAGCATTCATTATAACGCGTCCGAGACCCATGAGCTGTTCGGTTCCGAGGTCTGGGTACCGCTTACTGCCCCTTTTAACAATTACGGCTACCAGGCAGGATATGAGCTGCTTCAGGGGATGCAGGAGAGGGGGCTGCTGGTCAGGGGAATCAAGACCCGGGAGGGGGAGCGGGGGGAATACTATGCCATTATCCGCGAGACCGTAGCCCTGGGCATTCCGGCCGCCATCATAGAGCACTGCCATGTGGACGAGGACAGGGACAAGGGTTATTGCGCCAGCGAGGAGGACCTTGTCCGTTTCGGCAAAGAAGACGCTGCTGCCATAGCCCGGTATTTCGGCCTGAAAAGCACTGCCCTGCAGGTGGACTATTCGGACTATCCCCTTGTGGAGGCGGGGGGTGCCAATCCCGTCCCTTCCACCCTGCGGGACGAGACGCCCCCCGATGTCTGCCGGATTGAGTTCCTTTCGGCGGATTATGAGACAGGGGTCCTGTCCTTTACCCTCTCTGCGGCAGATTATGATTCCCCGCTTTTATATTATACATACAGCCTGGACGGAGGCCGGACATACAGTGAACGGAATGCCTGGCCCGGGAGTGATGTCCTTTCGGGAAAATATGAAGACACCTTTACCCTGAATCTCGTTGTCCCTTCCGGCACAAAGCCATCCGTCATTGTGCGGGCCTATAATATGTTTGACCCTTATACCGAGAGCAACCGGTATGACAGCGCGATTACCTTTTCTTATGGGCAGGATGCCCCGACTGAGGACGGTGGTCCCTCCTCGGCCGGGGAAGGGGAGGTTCCCGGAACCGGGACTTCTCCGGATGCGGATACCCGGGATCCGGCTTCGTCAGGTACCGGTACACAGGATCCGGCTTCACCGGGCACAGATACCCGGGATCCGGCGGCAAAGCCGGTATCCGGCAGTGCCGTGGCGGGAGAAAAGCAGGTCAGCTTTGTTACCTTCCTGGAGATATGCCTGGTGATCGTGATTTTCCTCTTTATCATCCTGCTGGTCTCCCAGGGGATTGCCTATCATAATCGAAAAAGGCGCAGACGCCGGGGACGGCGGGAGCTTCAGAGCAGGAAAGAAGACGGTGACACCAGGAACCAGCTCAGGTAAAAACCGCCGCACAGCAGAGTAAGTATCATTTTATGGCGGATATAACTGCCGATTTCCAGATCGGTGGTGCTGATACAGCTATAGGTCTGAGCGATGCAGGAAAGGCCGCCAAAGGCCAGTGCCAACAGGCTGAACAGCGGCAGGCCTTCCCCCAGCATGGACAGGCCGCCGGTGATTTCCAGCAGGGGGGCAAACAGGGCAGGCTCTTTGCCAAAGAGGATATGTAAGGGAAGGTTCAACAGGTTGAACAGGATCATGTATCCGCCCAGGGTCAGAATGCTCTGGAGGGATGCCTGGACAGACTCGTTGACTGCAGACAGCAGTCCGTCACTGACCTGCCGGTCGGCCTCCTGCGTCCGCTGCCGGAATGACTGACCGCCGGCCTGCTGCGAGGGCAGGCGCTGCCGGCCGATCCCCTGCGACCGCTGCCGAAGCGGCTGCCACGTATGCCGCCGGGATTGGTTTCTGCGGAACAATCCGGGAAATGTGCCGGCGGAAGCCGCCGAGCAGCTGCGAAGCTCTGGGGACACTGGCAGACCCAGATCCCGGAAGGCCGTACGGCGCAGCGCCAGCCCGTAGAGCAGGGGGATTCCGTACATGCCGAACAGATAGGGAAGAACCAGGCGCCGCCCCAGCAGGGGCAGCACAAAGCTACAGAAATACACAGGCCCGATATTGTTACAGAAGGCCAGCAGGTATTCCGCTTCCCGACGGGAAAGCATATCTCTTTCATAGAGGTCGGCGGTAACCTTTGCTCCCATGGGAAAGCCGCAGAGGAAGCCCAGGGCCATGCAGTAGACCACGTTTCTCCGTACCCGGTATACGGGGCCGATGACGGGATAAACTGCTCCCGCCAGCTTTTCCGTGAGATTCAGGCGGACCATAATGCCGGAGAGGATCATAAAGGGCAAAAGCGAGGGAACCATTTTATTCAGCCACAGCTCCAGGCCGAGAGAGGCATAGGCCAGGCTCAGGGGGGAATGGCTCAGGATGCAGAAGGTGAGTATCAGGAAAAGAATCATAACAGTTTTCATGCTACAATATATGAAGGAGAAATCCGCATAAATGCGTCTGGACAAATTTTTATGTGAACTGAATCAGGGAACCCGCAGTGAAGTGAAAGAACTGATCCGCCGGGGAGCAGTGACCGTAAACGGCCTGCCGGCGGGGGATCCTGCCGTTAAGGTCAACGAGGAGGCGGACAGCGTCTGTGTCCGGGGGAAGGTGCTTTGTTACCGGAAATTCTATTATTATATGCTGAACAAGCCTGCCGGTTTGATTTCCGCTGCCAGAGACCGGGTCTCTGCCACCGTCATGGAGCTTCTGCGGCCGGAGCACAGGCGTCCCGATCTTTTCCCGGCGGGCAGGCTGGACTGGGACACGGAGGGGTTTTTGTTACTGACAAACGACGGCGGACTGGCCCATCGACTGTTAAGCCCCGGGAAGCACGTGGACAAGGTATACCGGGTCAGCATGGAACATGAGCTTTCCCCTGGGGACCTTCGGCGGCTGGAGGAGGGTGTGGACATTGGGGAAGACCGTCTGACTCTGCCTGCCAGGGTACTGCGGCAGGAGGCAAAGGTGATTCTGCTCACGATCCATGAGGGAAAATTCCATCAGGTCAAGCGGATGCTGGAGGCTGTGGACAACAGGGTCACTGCCCTGAAACGAATTTCCTTCGGCGGCCTGGAGCTGGATGCGGCCCTGCAGCCCGGAGAATACAGAGAATTGACGAAAGAAGAGGTAAACAGGCTGTATGGCGCATAATATGATGAACAATACAGAGGCGGTAATATTTGACCTGGACGGTTCCCTGGTGGATTCCATGTGGCTGTGGAGGGCAATTGATGTTGAATATCTGGGAAGCTTCGGCATCCCTTTGCCGGAAGACCTGCAGTCCCGGATCGAAGGAATGAGCTTTCACGAAACAGCCCTGTATTTTAAAGATAATTTCACAGGAATCACTCACTCCGTAGAGCAGATCAAGGAAACCTGGAATCGGATGGCCTGGGACAAGTATGCCAATGAAGTTCCGTTAAAGCCCGGGATTCCCGCTTTCCTGTCCCATTGCAGGGACCGGGGAATCCGTCTGGGCATCGCCACCAGCAATTCCAGAGAGCTGGTGACGAATGTGACGAAAGCCCACGGACTGGAGGACTGTTTTGCCTGCATTATGACCGGCAGCGAGGTGACCAGGGGCAAGCCCGCCCCTGACATCTATCTGGCGGTGGCCAGGACGCTGGACGTGGAACCCGCCCGCTGCCTTGTCTTCGAGGATATTATCCCCGGAATCCTGGCCGGAAAAGCTGCCGGCATGAGAGTATGCGCGGTGGAGGATGCCTATTCCGCAAAGGACAGGGAGAAAAAGAAATCACTGGCGGATTATTTCATTGAGGACTATTCTGAGATTATGGAAGGGCAGGCACGGATTTCATGAAAGCAAAGTGTAAAAATATTGTTATTATCACGGGAGCCTCCTCGGGTATCGGCCTGGAATTTGCCCGGAAAATGGATCTTTGCTTTGAAAGCATCGACGAATTCTGGCTGGCGGCCAGGAGGGAGGACAGGCTTCGGGAGGCTGCCGGGCAATTGAGACACAAAACAAGGCTGTTTCCCGTGGACTTAACGGACAGCGGACAGATGGATACCCTGGAGAATGCGGTTATGGCCGAGAATGCCGTAGTCAGGATGTTGATTCAATCTGCAGGCGTGGGATATACGGGAATATTCTGTGAACGGGACACTGCTGAGGCGCTGGAGATGCTCCGCCTGAACTGCCTGGCCCTCACCGAACTGGCCCACCGCATGATACCTTATATGCGCAGAAACAGCCGCATTATCCAGATGGCCTCCGGCGCGGCGTTCCTTCCCCAGCCCGGCTTCGCGGTATATGCCGCGGCCAAATCCTATGTTTTAAGCTTTTCCCGGGCGCTGAACCGGGAGCTGAAGCCCTTGGGTATCCCTGTGACCTGTGTCTGCCCGGGACCGGTAGACACACCGTTTCTGGATATTGCGGGGCAAAGGGACAGAATGCCCGCCGTCAAAAAGCTGGCCCTCACCGATGGGGGGAGGGTGGCAGAACAGGCCCTGCGGGATTCCTTTTACCGGCGGGAGCTGTCTGTCTGCGGCTTGCCGTTGAAAGCCCTGCGGCTGCTTTCCGCCGTGATTCCCCACAGAATCCTGCTGGACTTTATGGCACCGGAAGCCGGAAGGCATGATCCGGATACTCGTTACAAGCCGGGAAACCATCGTGAGAATCCACAAGGCAGGAACCCGGCCGACAGGAAAGGATGAAATTTCATGCAGATCAAACGATTATTTTCAACTTATGGAGTAAAAGGAACGGAACGCTACCTGGACATACAGAAAAAATACGAGGCTGCCCGGACACTGCTGTACTTCGGTATATCCGCCGCGCTTTTTATCGCCGGCTATTTTCAGACGAAAAGCCGCATCAATCTCCTGACCGTAGTGGCAATCCTGGGATGCCTGCCGGCAAGCAAAAGCGCGGTAAGTGCCATTATGTTCCTGCGGTTCCACAGCTGTCTGCCGGAGTATGCGGTGCAGGTCAGGGAGCACAGCCAGGGGCTGGCAGTGCTGTTTGACTGTGTTTTTACCTCCTACAAGAAAAATTTCCGGGTCAGCCATATGGCAGTCAGGGGCAATACCGTCTGCGGTTTTTCGGAGGATGGGGACTTTCCGGAAAATGACTTTTATAAGCACATCGGCAATATTTTAAAATTGGACGGCCACAAGGAGGTTACAGTCAAGATTTTTGTGAGCCTGCCAAAATATCTGGAACGGCTGGAGCAGATGAAATCACTGGAAGAGGAGGAAGTGAAAACCTCGGCGGTGGTCGAAACCTTAAAAAGTGTGATATTGTAGGGAAGAAAGGCGGACTTTCATGCAGTCTGTAACCATCGAAAAGAACCAGGCCGGCCAGCGGCTGGACAAGTTTCTGCGCAAATTTATGCCGGAAGCAGGAACGGGCTTTTTATACAAGATGCTTCGAAAAAAGAACATTACCCTGAACGGGAAACGGGCGGAGGGCGGGGAAATACTCTCTGCGGGGGACAGCCTTTCTTTCTTCTTTTCCCCGGAGACCTTTGCCAAAATGACCGGGAGCAGCCTCCGGGTGGCGAAATCACAGCCTGAAGTGCAGGATTCACCCAAAGGCTGTCTTAAGGGTGGGAAACAGCCTTTGCGAGAGTATGCGGAGGATCCGGAGGGCAGGAAGTTTTCCGGCCGGGACAGAGTAGATGTCCGGGATCCGGCCGCGGAATATATCCGGGCATACCGCATCCTTTCCGGCTCCGGAATTTCCGTTCTGTATGAAGATGACAATATTCTGGCCGCCCATAAACCGGCAGGCATTCTTACCCAGAAGGCGGCAGCCACGGACAGCAGCCTGAATGAGTGGCTGGTCGGTTATCTTCTGGAGAAGGGCTGTCTTTCCCCGGAGGAGCTGCGCACCTTTAAACCTTCCGTCTGCAACCGCCTGGATCGAAATACCAGCGGCATAGTGCTCTGCGGGAAATCCCTGGCGGGCTCCCAGCATCTGGGCCGCTGTATCAGGGAAAGGCGTATCCGTAAGATTTACCGGACTGTCTGTGTGGGAGAAATCAGCCGGGAAATGACGCTTCGCGGATACCTGGAAAAGGACAGGGCAAATAACAAGGTCTCTGTCGGCACGAAAGCTGCCCAGGAGCAGGATTTTATCGAAACAGTCTGCCGTCCTCTGGCTGTGTCAGGGGACTTTACCCTACTGGAAGTTGACCTGATTACCGGCAAGCCCCATCAGATCCGCGCCCATCTGGCAAGCATCGGGCATCCGCTGATCGGCGACCCCAAATACGGAGACGATAAAGTCAACCGCTATTTCAGAAGAAGATTCAACCTGCAGTATCAGCTGCTCCATGCTTATAAAGCAGAACTCCCTGATATGGAAAGCGCCGGTATGAGAGACGCTGGCCTGGGAGATGCTGCTCCGGAGGATGCCGGAAAGGGAATCATCGTTCTGGCACCGTACCCGCGGATATTTCCGGAGATTATGGACGAGCTGAGGCTGGAGGAGCCATACAGAAAGGTGAATTGATGGTTACATTACGGGAAATCACAAAAGATAATTATGAGGAGTGTCTTAATCTAAAGGTTGCCGATACGCAGAAAGATTTTGTTTCTTCAACGGTTCATTCGCTGGCACAGGCATGGATTTATTATCATACTGCGTTCCCTTTTGCCGTCTATGCAGAGAATACGATGGTTGGCTTTCTTATGCTGGGATATTATGAGGCTGAGGGATATTATACTTTATGGAAATTCCTGATTGATGAAAAATATCAAAATAGGGGATATGGCAGGGAAGCGTTAAAGCTGGGAATTGAGTATCTGATTGACCGTTTTCAGGTGAAAGAAATCTATACGGCGTATCATGCAGCAAATCACGTTGCCAAAAAGCTTTATGCGTCGGTGGGGTTTCGCGAAACCGGTGAGACGGCAGGGAATGAAATTGGTATGAGATTGATTATAAACGATGAAATGACTTCTAGATAATGAGAAACGGATACGCCGTACTGGAAAACGGCAGGAGGCAGATACCGATGGCCACATGGAAGACAAGGGGTTTAAGAGGCTCCACCCTGGAGGACATGATTAACCGCACAAACGAAAAATATGCGGAGGCAGGACTGGCACTGATCCAGAAGGTTCCCACGCCCATCACTCCCATAAAAATGGATAAGGAGCACCGGCAGATCACGCTTGCCTATTTCGAACAGAAGAGTACGGTAGACTATATCGGAGCCGTACAGGGGATCCCCGTCTGCTTTGATGCCAAGGAGTGCGCTGCGGACACCTTCGCCCTGCAGAATATCCATCCCCATCAGGTGGAATTTATGCAGCGCTTTGAAAAACAGGGGGGAGTGGCCTTTTTCCTGATTTATTATACCCATAAGGACGTGATGTACTACCTTGCCCTGGATATGCTGCTGTTCTTCTGGAACCGTGCCCAGGAAGGCGGCAGAAAAAGCTTCCGCTACGAGGAGCTGAACCCGGAATACCTCCTGCCCAAAAAGCACGGGATCCTGGTTCCCTATCTGGATATGCTGCAGAAGGATCTGGAGGACAGAATTTAGCTTGACAACCGCATACAGATCGGATATACTACATTTGATTTATTTCTCTGCCATGATACCATGGTAACACGTTAAAGTAATAAAGTGAGGGTTTTACATGAGTACATTTATGGGCAAACAATTGCTGCATACCCCCGAGGGGGTTCGGGACATTTACGGTGAGGAATACGCCAGGAAGCTGGAAGTGGAGCGCAGGCTTCACGAAAATATCCGGCTGTACGGATATGAAGAGATCCAGACTCCGGCCTTTGAATTTTTCGATGTATTTTCCAAGGAGATCGGCACCACGCCCAGCAGGGAATTATACAAATTTTTTGACAAGGATAACAATACGCTGGTTCTCCGGCCGGATTTCACTCCTTCCATCGCCAGATGCGCGGCGAAATATTTCGGGGAGGACAATATCCCCCTCCGCTTCAGCTATCTGGGCAATACCTTTACCAATACCTCCGACCTTCAGGGAAAGCTGAAGGAATCCACCCAGATGGGAGCGGAGCTGATCGGGGACGATTCGGTGGAGGCGGACGGCGAGATTATCAGCCTGGTGATTCAATCCCTCCTTCATGCCGGATTAAAGCGCTTTCAGGTCACTATCGGCGAGGTGGAGTATTTCAAGGGCCTGTGCGGGGAGGCCGGGCTGGATGAAGAGACGGAGCTGGACCTGCGGGCCTGCATCTCCGGGAAGAATTATTTTGCCGCCCAGGAACTGCTGCAGGAGCGGGCCGTAGCCGAGCCATATCACAGCCGTCTGCTGAAGGTGGCGGATATGTTCGGCGATATGTGTTCCCTGCAGGAAGCGGGGGCAATGGTAAATAATCCCCGTTCCCTGGGCGCCATTAAAAGGCTTGAGAAGCTTTATGAGGTGCTGCAGGCTTACGGTGTGGCGGAATACATTTCCTTCGACCTGGGAATGCTGAGCAAATATAAATATTACACAGGTGTCATTTTTAAGGCATATACTTATGGTGTAGGCGATGCCGTCGTCAAGGGCGGACGATATGACGGGCTGCTTCGGCAGTTTGGCAAGGAGGCCCCCGCGGTAGGGTTTTGCATGGTGATTGACAGTATTTTGGAGGCCCTGTCCCGGCAGAAGGTGAGATTGCCTCTGCAGGAGCCCGTTCAGATTGTTTCCTATGGTCCTGATAATTTTTCCGAGAAGCTGGCGGAAGCACAGAGGCTGCGGGCGGAGGGACAGGCGACGGTGCTGAGGAGGGAGGATTAGAATGGACATCAGTAATGGAAACGTGGAAAGGTATCTGACCTTTGCCCTGGGCAAAGGACGCCTTGCCAATAAGGCCCTGGAGCTGTTTGAAAAAATCGGCATCACCTGCGAGGAGATGAAGGATAAATCCTCCAGGAGGCTGATCTTTGTAAACGATACGCTGCGCTTACGTTTCTTCCTGGCCAAGGGCCCCGATGTGCCCACCTATGTGGAGTACGGCGCGGCGGACATCGGCATCGTGGGAAGGGATACCATACTGGAGGAAAACCGTAATGTATACGAGGTCCTGGATTTGGGCTTCGGAAAATGCAGGATGTGCGTCTGCGGTTCTCCTTCTGCCGGGATACTGCTGCAGCACCATGAGCGAATCCGGGTGGCCAGCAAGTATCCCAATATTGCCAAGGACTATTTTTACAATAAAAAGCATCAAACCGTGGACATTATCAAATTAAACGGCTCCGTGGAATTAGGCCCTCTGGTGGAGCTGTCAGATGTGATCGTGGACATTGTGGAGACGGGCTCCACCCTGAGGGAGAACGGGCTGGAGGTGCTGGAGGAGGTCTGTCCCCTCTCCGCAAGAATGATTGTCAATCCGGTGAGTATGCAGATGGAAACGGAGCGGATCAAGAGTCTGGTAAACAGACTGCGGGCGGAAATTGTAAGTGCAGTGTAAATTATTGTATTTGGCAGACATTGTCTGCACGCAAACCTGTAAGGAAAAGAAATGAACAAAACATATTAACACGGCATATTAACAAGACATATTAACATGGCATATTGACAGACATTAACATAAGAAAGGTATGATTTGATATGAAGACAGTCGCACTGACCAAAGAGACAAAGCAGGGAATTCTTGATACTCTTTTAAAGAGAAGCCCCAATAATTATTCCGGGTATGAGGATACCGTCAATGAGATCATCGCAAATGTGAAGGCAAAAGGAGACCAGGCACTTTTTGACTATACCCTGAAATATGACAGGTTTTCTTTAAATGCCGATAATATCCGGGTAACCCGGGCAGAAATTGACGAAGCCTATACAAAGCTGGATCCCGGGCTAATTGAGGTGATCCGCAGGGCCGCGGAAAATATCCGCGCCTTCCACGCAAAGCAGCTTCGCACCAGCTGGTTTGACGCCAAAGAGGACGGCACTATTTTAGGAATGAAAATCACTGCCATCGGCAGGGCCGGCGTATATGTTCCCGGGGGCAAGGCGGCTTATCCCTCCAGCCTGCTGATGAATGTGATCCCCGCCAGGGTGGCTGGCGTCTCCGAGATCATTATGGTAACGCCGCCGGGGGCAGACGGACATATTAATCCGGGTACCCTGGTGGCAGCCGATATTGCCGGAGTGGATACCATTTACCGGGTGGGAGGGGCCCAGGCCGTTGCCGCCCTGGCTTTTGGCACCAATTCCATTCCTAAGGTGGACAAGATCACAGGACCCGGCAATATCTTCGTAGCTTTGGCAAAAAAGGCCGTATACGGCTATGTCGGGATTGATTCCATCGCCGGCCCCAGCGAGATCCTGGTACTGGCGGATGAGACCGCCAACCCCAGGTATGTGGCGGCGGACCTGCTTTCCCAGGCGGAGCATGACGAGCTGGCAAGCGCTATCCTGATTACCACCTCCGGAGAGCTGGCGGAGAAGGTTTCCGCCCAGGTAGAAGAATTTACCGCCCGGCTGGAACGAAAGGACATCATCCGCAAATCCCTGGACAATTACGGTTATATCCTGATTGCGGAAACCATGGAGGACGGAATCGAGGCGGCAAACGAAATTGCTTCCGAGCATCTGGAAATCCTGACTGCGGATCCCTTCCAGACCATGACAAAGATCCGCAACGCAGGGGCTGTTTTCCTGGGGGAGTACGCCTCCGAGCCCTTAGGGGACTATTTTGCAGGGCCTAACCACATATTGCCCACCAACGGCACCGCCAAGTTCTTTTCCCCTTTAAATGTAGATGATTTTATGAAGAAGACCAGCATCATTTCCTACTCCAGGGAGGCCCTTGAGAAGGTGCATAAGGATATTGAAGCCTTTGCGGAGAGTGAAGGGCTGACGGCTCATGCAAACAGTATAAAAGTTAGATTTCAGTAAGAGGGAATAGTTTCAGGTTGTTTGAAAGGCATGGTAAATCATATGAGCAGAATGGCTGAAATTCAGCGGAAAACAAAAGAAACCGACATCTGTGTCACACTGGAACTGGACGGTACGGGAAAGAGTAAAATTGCCACGGGTATCGGTTTTTTCGACCATATGCTGGAAGGATTTTCCAGACATGGTTTTTTTGACCTCACCTGTCAGGTTCAGGGAGATCTTCATGTGGACGGCCACCACACGGTGGAGGACACCGGGATTGTCTTAGGCCAGGCCATTGCAAAAGCCCTGGGGGATAAAAAAGGGATCTGCCGTTATGGCTCCTTAATGCTGCCCATGGACGACGCCCTGGTACTGTGCGCCGTGGATCTCTGCGGCAGGCCGTTTTTTAACTTTGACTGTACTTTTCCCACGGCCCGGGTGGGAGAGCTGGATACTCAGCTGGTAAGGGAATTCTTCTACGCCGTGTCCTACAGCGGGGGGATGAACCTGCATATGAAGCTGCTGGACGGCATGAATACCCACCATATGATCGAGGCCATGTTCAAGGCTTTTGCCAGGGCCCTGGACCAGGCGGTTTCCATGGATCCGCGGAATACCGGCGTGCTGAGCACTAAGGGCAGCCTGTAGGGAAACACTGATGGATGGGTTACCTGCTTTAGGGAAACGCTGATGAAAGCGCTTCCTTAGAAATAACAAGAGAGAAAGGTTGAAGGATAAAAATGACAGTTAAGAAATTTGTCCCCTGTATTTATCTTTGGCAGGGACATGCGGTGAGAAGCCTGAAGGATACTTCCGTGGTGGAGACCGATCCGCTGCGCCTGGTACAGCGCTATAACGAAAACAACGCCGACGAGCTGATTGTGTTTGACATGTCCGAGGGTGACGAGGAGCATGAAGGAGCGCTGGATCTGTTAAAGGAAATCTGCTCCCTTGCGGAGATGGGCGTCATCGGAGCCGGAAACGTCAAACGCATGGAGGACATTAAGAAGCTGCTGTATGCCGGCTGCAAGCGGGCAGTGCTGGATTATGATAAGCAGGAGAATATTGATATTACCGAGGAGGTCTCCCTAAAATTCGGCCGGGAGAAGCTGCTGGCATCCTGCGATGATCCGGCGATGCTTCAGACTAATCGGGAGCTGGTGGAAAAGTATGTCTCCGGGCTGATCCTGATGAACCCTCATCAGATCCGGGAGACGGAAGCGGTGACAGAGCTGCCCTTTTACGTACAGATCAACCAGATTGCGCTGAACAAACTGATGGAAATCTGCGGCCGGGAGAATGTCTGCGGGATCACAGGCAACACCATCAATGACAATTATCTGGAAATAGCAGCCCTTAAGGGAATGTGCCGGGAGAACGGCATCCCCGTAGAGACCTTTGAGGCTGCTTATTCCTGGGTGGATTTAAAGAAGAACAGTGACGGTATGGTGCCGGTGGTGGTACAGGACTACCGGACCCTGGAAGTGCTGATGGTGGCTTATATGAACGAGGAGGCTTATGAGCAGACCCTTTCTTCCGGACGCATGACCTATTTCAGCAGAAGCCGGAACGAGCTTTGGCTGAAGGGGGCCACCAGCGGCCATTACCAGTATGTAAAAAGCCTTACCGCCGACTGCGATATGGATACCATTCTGGCCAGGGTGTCCCAGGTGGGGGCCGCCTGCCATACCGGGGCCAGAAGCTGTTTCTTTCATGAGATAGCCAGGAAGGACTATGAAGCCAGTGAGAATCCCCTGCAGGTCTTTGAGGATGTACTGAATGTCATAAAGGACCGTAAGGTGCATCCTAAGGAAGGTTCTTATACCAATTATCTTTTTGACAAGGGAATTGATAAAATCTTAAAGAAGCTGGGGGAGGAAGCAACGGAGATCGTGATAGCCGCCAAAAACCCCAATGCCAACGAGGTAAAATACGAGATGAGCGACTTCCTCTATCACATGATGGTCCTGATGGTGGAGAAGGACGTGAGCTGGGAGGACATTACCACGGAGCTGGCAAACCGGTGAGGTGCCAGGGGCTGAAATTTATGCGAATGAATTAAATTTTTAGGGAAATACTAAAAATGACTTGATTATTTTTTATAATGTGATATAATTAAGTCAATTTAAACCCATGGGTAACCATGTAATCAAACCACCCATCGCTTTTGTAAAGTGATGGGTAAATTTTATTTTAAGGAGTCACGAATGAAAAGGGGAATGATTTTTATTGATGGCAGTAATCTTTTTTATGATTGGAAGAACGCCATGTCAGGAAAACAAATGGATATTTAAAAGTACATTGATCTTGTAAAACTGAAATATGCAAATGTAGAGATTCTTCGTACATATTATTTTACAAGTCAGACTACTACAAATGGTCCATTTTTACAACAGATAAATAAAATTCCCTATACTCAGGTGGTGACAGGAAGATTACAAAATAAAACAATTAAGATTGATATGCGTGCAGGAATTAAATGTCCGAAGTGTAATCAAGATATTGTAAACACGTTTGTCACACAAGTGGATAAAGGGACAGACGTTAATATTGCTGTGGAGATGTTGAAACATGCCTATAATAAAGCCTATGACGTGGCCATATTAATTTCGAGGGATGCTGACTTTGCAGGTGTTGTGAAAATTATAAAAGATTTAGGACAAAATGTTGAATTAGTATTATTTGAAGATTCAAAGGGAGATGCTCAGGAACTGTCAGAAACCGTTGATAATGTTACGTTGATAGATAAGAGTGAATATTCAAGTTTAGAGAGGCTATAATATCGCGCAAAAAGAAACGACCTTGCACTTTTTAGAGTTGCTGGAAGGGACATATTTTAAAATCTATGAAGATTTATAACGCCGCCAACCATAGACCAGGCATATCGCAATTACGTCAAAAAGCTACCACTTGCTGGTAGCTTTTTTCAGGCACGACTCTATATAACACTCTACCATACCCTATAAAAAAAGTCTAGTATTTTTTTTCATTTTCGCTATACTTGTATCTGTTCCCATAATTTATATTACATGTCGGATAAAATAGCCGTCATGCAATATAATGAAAAACCGTACCACATAAAGGAGGGCCCATGAAGAACACAGACAGGAAAGCGGAAGAGCAGTATCTGCTGGAAACCATGCAGGTTATTCAGCGTAACCTTGCAGATTACGGCGGGGAGGTGAGCCGGATGCAGGGGGAGATCAACCGAGCGATCCGGCAGCAGCACCAGCTGGAACAGCAGGCGGCGGACAATCTGGATAAATACCAGCGGTGCCTGGCGGAATTCGACAATTTCCGCAAGCGTACGGCGAAGGA
>ERZ777011.1573-NODE-1573-length-23108-cov-8.692578_pt1 | contig 23108 bp, 25 predicted proteins | sample MGYA00374964_ERZ777011 | MGnify/ENA primary metagenome ERZ777011 (study PRJEB29310, sample SAMD00008975) | mouse gut metagenome | study: EMG produced TPA metagenomics assembly of the Metagenome analysis of fecal microbiota from mouse which was promoted... | reverse complement strand
ATAATCAGGTGAATTTTTGACTGAATTTGAGTTAAATCTCATGCGCCAGCCCTGGTGCTTTGTTGACTCTGAAAGCCGAGGGATCTTAATTGTCACAAAATTGTAACCAAAACAGCTTCTGCCATGCTGGCAGAAGCCGTTTTTGATTACTGTGCATCTATCAGGCAAGGAAGCCAAGCAGCACACCTGCTGCTACGGCCGAACCGATTACGCCGGCTACGTTGGGGCCCATGGCGTGCATGAGCAGGTAGTTCGACGGATCGTATTCCAGACCTAAGTTGTTGGAGATACGGGCCGACATGGGCACAGCCGATACGCCGGCATTGCCGATGAGCGGGTTGATTTTTTTGTCCTTGGGCAGAACCAGGTTGAACAGCTTCACAAACAGTACGCCTGACGAAGATGCAATGATGAAGGCCATGAAACCAAGGAAGAAAATGAAGATTGTCTGCGGGGTGAGGAACTGCGATGCCTGGGTGGAGGCGCCTACGGTCATACCGAGCAAAATGGTTACAATGTCGGTAAGAGCGTTCGAAGCGGTCTTGGCCAGACGGGTGGTAACGCCGCACTCACGCAGCAGGTTGCCGAAGAAGAGCATGCCAAGCAGAGGCAGACCGGAGGGAACCACAAAGCAGGTGAGGAGCATGCCCACGATGGGGAATACTATTTTCTCGTTCTGCGATACGGCACGGGCCGGCTTCATCTTTATCATACGCTCTTTCTTGGTGGTGAACAGGCGCATCAGCGGCGGCTGAATTACCGGCACCAGAGCCATGTAAGAGTACGCCGACACTGCGATTGCACCCATAAGGTTGGGAGCGAGCTTCGACGAGAGGAAGATTGCAGTGGGGCCGTCGGCACCGCCGATGATGGCGATGGCGCCTGCCTGGTCGGGTGCGAAACCTATGGCCAGAGCCACCATGTATGCTCCGAAGATACCGAACTGTGCGGCAGCTCCGATAAGCATCAGTTTAGGGTTGGCAATCAGGGCCGAGAAGTCGGTCATGGCACCTATGCCCAGAAAAATCAGGGGCGGATACCAGCCGGCGCTCACACCGTTGTAGAGTATGTTCAGCACCGAGCCTTCCTCGTAGATGCCTACTTCGAGGCCGGCCGCTGTGTTGAAAGGTACGTTGCCTATGAGGATACCGAAGCCGATGGGAACCAGGAGCATGGGTTCGAAGTTCTTCTTAATGGCGAGCCAGATGAAGAACAGACCTACCGCAAGCATCACAAAGTTGCCGACCTCGGCGTTGGCAAATCCCGTCAGTTCCCAGAACTGGCGGAGATTGTCGAGTACAAAATCACCGAATGACATAAGTTGTGGACTTTATGTTATTGATTTACTATTGCACTCGGGCTTATTCCAGGGTGATGAGTACGGCGCCCTCGAGTACAGAGTCGCCGGGATTCACACTGATTGAAGCTACCTTGCCGTCGCTGCCTGCGTGGATAGCGTTCTCCATCTTCATGGCTTCGAGTACCAGTACGGTATCGGCGGCCGACACGGTGTCGCCCACTTTTACAGGAATCGACAGTACCACACCGGGCAGCGGTGCCTTGATAGCGTTGGCTCCTACCGAGGCAGCGGGCTTTGCTATTACCTTTTCACCGGAAGCTGTACGCGGAGCGGCTGCCGGCTTGGGAGCGGATACCACCTTTACGTTTTTGGCAGCATCCTGTGCGAGTTCTACTTTGTAGGGTACGCCGTTGACTTCCACCTGGGCAACGTTGCCTTCGATGTCGCCCACTCCTACCTTGTAGGTGTTGCCGTTGATTTTATATTTGTATTCTTTCATTGCTGTTAATGACGGTTATGGTGCAATTCGGGTACCTGGCGCAAGTTGTAGATTTTGGAGCTCCAGGGCGAATAAGCGCGTTTTACTTTATTGATTGTAAGGATAGTATTCTCGGTGTCATGAGCGTTGAGGTGTTCGTGCAGGGCCATTACGATGGCTGCGATTTCCTCGCCCGAGTCATGGGCAAGGTTCTCGGCCTTGGCTTCCTGTCGGGTAAGACCTTGCGATCGAGCCTTGTTCATGCGGGTAACCATGGCGCCGATTTTACCGATGGCGTAGAAGCACAGGCACAGCACAAGCAGTGCGCTGAACACAATGGCCATAGCCATTACAGCCATACCCCAGCCATGGGCGTCCTGAGTGGCAAACTCCTCAATTTTGGGATTGGTGCCCTTGATGATGTTGGCGCTCGACGGGGTGATATAGTCGTTCTCGCCGCCGGTGCGCACGGCCCATTCGCCTGCACCGTCTTCAGTGCGGGCCCAGGTGTTGTCGCAAACCAGTTCGGCGGGCACCAGAACCTCGTCGATGAGGGTGATACCGTCGGCGTCGTAGATGCCAATCCAGTTGTCCTGACCCGGTGTAAGGGTAAAGTTGGTATGGAATGTGCCCTTGTTTGGTTCACCGTCGGTATAGAATACCACGTGCTGACGCTTGGCGATTTTGGTGTTTACGTCGCCTAACGGCACCGGATACTTCTTGGGGTCGTTCTTATCGTTGGTTATATAGATGCTGCTTATCTCCAAGGGTGAGAAGTTGGAGTTGAACAGCTCTATCCAGCCCGTATGGTTGCCGTATTCGTCCACGATGCTGCTGTCGTTTTCCACCATCACCTCGTTGAGGCGAAGAGCCGAACGGCCCTGGGCGAAAGCGGCGGTGCAGCACATGGCGGCCAAGGCCAGCGTTAATATTGATTTTTTCATACTGCTGTCGAGTGGGCTGTAGGATTAAAGGGGAATATTGCCGTGCTTCTTGGCAGGATTGGAAACCTTTTTTGTAGCCAGCTGCTGCAGCGCGCGGATAACACGGAAACGGGTGTTGCGAGGCTCGATAACGTCGTCGATGTAGCCATAGCGTGCTGCGTTGTAGGGGTTGCAGAAGAGCTTGTTGTATTCGGCTTCCTTCTCTGCGAGCACTTTCTTGGGGTCGTCGCTTGCCTTGGCTTCCTTGGCATAGAGTACTTCTACAGCGCCGGCACCGCCCATAACGGCGATTTCGGCTGTAGGCCATGCGTAGTTCATGTCGCCGCGCAGCTGCTTGCAGCTCATCACAATGTGGCTGCCGCCGTAGCTCTTGCGCAGTGTAACTGTAATCTTGGGCACAGTGGCTTCGCCGTAGGCGTATAGCAGTTTTGCGCCGTGCAGAATCACGCCGTTGTATTCCTGGCCTGTGCCGGGCAGGAATCCGGGAACGTCGACCAAAGTCACCAGAGGAATATTGAAGGCGTCGCAGAAGCGTACAAAGCGTGCACCCTTACGCGATGCGTTGCTGTCGAGTACGCCTGCGAGGTATTTGGGCTGGTTGGCCACAATACCCACGCTCTGACCGTTGAAGCGTGCGAAACCTACTATGATGTTCTTGGCATAGTCGGCCTGAACTTCAAGGAATTCGCCATTGTCGACAATGGCGCCGATAACCTCGTACATGTCGTAGGGGCGGTTGGCCGAGTCGGGAATGATTTCGTTGAGCGAGTCTTCCAGACGGTCGATGGGGTCGGTGCAGGGCACCAGGGGAGCTTCCTCAAGGTTGTTCTGAGGTATGTAGCTGAAGAGTTTGCGGATGATCTTGATGGCGTGTTCGCCGTCTTCGGCCTTGAAGTGGCATACACCGCTCTTGCTGGAGTGTACTTCGGGGCCGCCGAGAGCGTCCTGCGACACATCTTCGCCGGTTACAGTCTTCACTACCTTGGGACCGGTAAGGAACATATAGCTGATGCCCTTGGCCATGATGGTGAAGTCGGTGAGCGCGGGCGAGTAAACGGCACCGCCGGCGCAGGGACCGAGGATGGCCGAAATCTGGGGAATAACACCCGAAGCCATAATGTTGCGCTGGAAGATTTCGGCATAGCCGGCCAGTGCGTTGATGCCTTCCTGGATACGTGCGCCGCCGGAGTCGTTCAGACCTATTACGGGGGCACCCATCTTCATGGCCATATCCATGATTTTGCAGATTTTCAGGGCCATGGTTTCGGATAATGAACCGCCGAATACGGTGAAGTCCTGTGCGAATACATACACCAGACGGCCTTCGATTGTACCGTAGCCGGTAACCACGCCGTCGCCGAGGTACGATTTCTTTTCCTGGCCGAAGTTAGTGCAGCGGTGGCGCACAAACATATCGAGTTCTTCAAAAGAGCCTTCATCAAGGAGCTGTGCGATACGCTCACGGGCGGTATATTTGCCACGTTCGTGCTGCTTCTCGATAGCTTTTTCGCCGCCGCCGATACGGGCCTGGGCGCGAAGCTCTATGAGTTCTTTTACTTTTTCAAGCTGACTGCTCATACTTATATATTAATGTATTGGATGTTGTTCGATTACTTGTTGGGGTCTTCGCAGAGTTCAATCAGGGTGCCGACGGTCGACTTAGGATGGAGGAAGGCGATGTTGAGGCCTTCGGCGCCTTTGCGGGGAGCCTTGTCGATAAGGCGGCAGCCCTTCTCCTCGAGTTCACCTAATGCGTTGGCCACACCGTCCTGTACGGCAAAAGCAATGTGCTGTATGCCGCCACGGCCACCGTTGCCGGCGATGAACTTGCTGATGGCGCTGTCTTCCGAGGTGCCTTCAAGAAGCTCGAGTTTGGTCTGGCCCACCTTGAAAAAGGCGGTGCGTACTTTCTGGTCAGCTACTTCTTCGATTGCGAAGCACTTGAAACCAAGCATTTTTTCGTAGAAGGGGATGGCCTCGTCGAGGCTGGGAACGGCAATGCCGATGTGTTCGATATGGGAGATATCCATGGTGAAAGAAATTAATAATGATTTTTCAATTCAGGGCACGCGCAGTCGAGGCTGCGCGTAAAGTCCTGCAAATTTAGCAAAATTTCCCGTAATAAATCAAAATTCCTCCGATAATTATTGTTTTTTACCCGGAACGATGCCCGGAGCAGGTGTCGCAAAACGGCCGCAATACCCGGATGGCTCGCAGCGGCAAAGTATTCTACACTGTATGCAAGGAGGCCTCCATCCGGGAGCTAATTTGAAAAAATTCTAAATAAGGCCTCGATTTATTTTCATAGTCCGCAAAATTTTACGACCTTTGCAGCCATAAACTATCCGCTTATGAGACTCTCGGAACTTGAAACCGGCCAGACTGGTATAATAATCAAGATATTAGGCCACGGCGCCTTCCGTAAACGCGTTATCGAGATGGGCTTTGTAAAGGGCCATCCGGTAAAGGTGTTGCTGCACGCTCCGCTGAAAGACCCCATCAAATACAGCATTATGGGCTACAATGTGTCGCTGCGTGCGTCGGAGGCTGCTTTGATAGAGGTGATGCCGGTGGACAGCGAGCAGGAGGCACAGCAGCTCAACGGCAACGGCACCACCGAGAGCGAAAGCCTTAGCCGTGAACTCGAAAACATAAGCCGCACTATCAACGTGGCTCTTATAGGAAACCCAAACTGCGGCAAAACCTCGCTGTTCAACATCGCTTCCGGGGCCAAAGAGCATGTAGGAAACTACTCCGGAGTAACCGTCGATGCCAAAACCGGCCGGTTTGAGCACCGCGGATACCATTTCAATATAATCGACCTGCCGGGCACTTATTCGCTGACTTCGTACTCGCCGGAGGAATTGTATGTGCGCAATTATCTGCGCGACAAGACTCCCGACGTAATCATAAACGTGGCCGACGCTTCCAACCTCGAGCGCAATCTGTATCTCACCACCGAGCTTATCGATATGGACCACTCGATGGTGATTGCCTTGAATATGTACGACGAACTGCGACGCGACGGCACAAGCCTCGACTACAATACTCTGGGCAAGATGATAGGTGTGCCCATGGTGCCTGTAGTGGCTCGTACAGGCGAGGGAATCGGCCCCCTGTTCGACGAAGTTATAGAAGTGTTCGAGGGCCGGAACAAGGCTGTGCGACACATTCACGTGAGCCTGGGCAACGACATAGAGAACGCCCTGAGGCTGATTATCGACGCCATAAAGGCCAACAAGGACATTGACCGGCATTTCTCGCCGCGATACCTGGCCATCAAACTGCTTGAAGGCGACAAGGACACCGCCGCCCGCATTGCCCGCATAAGCGGCGGCGACGAGATTCTGCAACTGAGCCGCCGACTCGCCGACGAACTCAACCGCGTACACGGCGATGATGTGGCGTCGGTTATCGCCTCGGCCAAATACGGCTTCATTGCCGGCGCCCTCCACGAAACCATGGAGCCGGGCGAACGGACTAAGGAAAATACCTCGCACATCATCGACGCATTCGTCACAAACAAGCTATTCGGCTTTCCGCTGTTCTTTCTTATCATGTTCGGCATTTTCTGGCTCACATTCTCTCTGGGCCAGTATCCGATGGACTGGATTGAAAGCGGTGTGGCATGGCTGAGCGAAACAGTACAGAACCTGATGTCCGACGGACCGCTCAAAGACCTTGTCGCCGACGGTATAATCGGCGGCGTGGGTGGTGTGATTGTATTTCTGCCGAATATCCTGATATTGTATTTCTGCATATCGTTTATGGAAGACTCGGGCTACATGGCCCGCGCAGCCTTTATCATGGACAAGGTGATGCACCGCATAGGCCTGCACGGCAAGTCGTTCATACCGCTTGTGATGGGCTTCGGCTGCAATGTGCCGGCCATTATGGCCACACGCTCCATAGAGAGCCGCAGCAGCAGGCTCATTACCATACTAATCAACCCCTTTATGTCGTGCTCGGCCCGCCTGCCGATTTATGTACTGCTGGCCGGCACTTTCTTTCCAACGCATTCGGCACTGGTGTTCATGTGTATGTACGTGCTGGGCATACTGGTGGCTGTGGTCACGGCCAAAATGCTGCGTCGATTCTTCTTCACCACCGACGAAACTCCATTTGTGATGGAACTGCCTCCCTACCGGCTGCCGACCATGAAGGCATCGCTGCGCCATACCTGGGCCAAGGGACAGCAGTATCTGCGCAAGATGGGCGGCACAATACTCGTGGCAAGCATAATTGTTTGGGCGCTAAACTACTTTCCGCTGCACGACAGCGACAACACCACTGCCGACACTACTACCGCCTCTGCTGCCGTAGCCGACGACAACGCCATTGACTTCAATCGCGATTCATACCTTCAGATGTTAGGCAAGGCCGTCAATCCGGTCATGGAGCCGATTGGCTTCCACTGGCGTGCCACAGTGGCCGCCCTGGCCGGTGTGCCGGCAAAAGAAATAGTGGTATCGACCCTTGGAGTACTCTATACCAACGACGACGAAGTGAGCGATGCCCGCCTTGGCGAACGCCTCACCGCACCGTCACATATTACAGGCAAGCCCGACTTTACTCCGGCCTCCGCTATGGCGTTTATGATATTCATACTCCTTTACTGCCCGTGTATAGCCACTGTAGTGGCCATATCGCGCGAAAGCGGCAGTTGGCGCTGGGGCGCCTTTGCCATGCTGTATAATACTTTAGTGGCATGGCTGGTGGCCTTCGGCGCCTACAGAGTGATGTTGCTTTTTTGACAAACTTTTGCAAAGGTGCGTTTGTTATAACATCATAACAAATTTTTACTTTTGCAAAAAAATGAAAAAACTCGCATCACTTATGCTGTTGGGCGCTGTGGCTTCAGCTCCGCTGGCCATGGCAGTGACACCGCTTTACTCCGACACTCTGCTTATTCCGGAACGCGCCATTGTACTTTCCGGCGACATCACTCCGGAAAGCAAAGACCAGATTGCGATTTTGTACTCGCGCGAAAATTTATCGTACAACGACCCCGGCGCTCCACGCTTTCTGTTCCTTGACCGCGAGGGCCGCGCCGCACTCGGCATCGGCGGCGAAGTAAACGCAGTTGCCATGTACGACATGAAAGGAGCCATCGACAACGAAGGTTTCGCCACCTACGACATCCCCACCCCGGGCAATCCGGCTATGCGCAACCGCTTCGGAGCCGACGCCACAAACACTTCGCTGTTTCTGAAACTTGTGACAAAAAACACCGGAATCGGACGAGTGATTGTGTACGTACAGACCAATTTCACAGGCAACGACGGCAATTACGGTCTGAAACTGAAACAAGCCTACGTAAGCGTAGGCGGTTTCCTTATCGGAAAGGGTCGCTCGACATTCGCCGACGCGGCAGCCGAAGCCCCGACTGTCGACGCCCAGGGACCAAGCGGACAGGTAAGCGCAAAAAATCTGATGTTACAGTACAAAACTCCGTCGTACAAGGGTTTCAGCGCCGCCATATCGGCCGAACTGCCCGAGGCCGACTACACACTGGCCACCGGCACCGAAAGCATTTCGCAGCGCTTCCCCGATATTCCGGTGTACGTACAGTACGCCTGGGGCAGCGACAGCCATATTCGCGCCTCGGCTCTGCTGCGCGAGCTGTCGTACCGGAGTACACTTAAGCAGAAAAACCATTTTGCTACCGGATGGGGCGTGCAGCTCAGTGCAGTATCGGACCTCGGCGCCGGACTGAGTGTATTCGGACATGCCACCTACGGCCACGGCATAGCCGCCTACGTCAACGACCTCGGCGGAAACGGCTACGACCTCGTACCCGACGGCAACGGCAGGCTGCAAGCCCCCGGCACATTCGCATGGACAGCCGGATTTACCTATCAGCCCGTAAAACCGCTGCTGCTTTCGGCTTGCTACAGCCAGGCTCAGGCCTACGACCTAAAGTACATGACCGACGACAGCTACCGCTACGGCCAATATGCAGCATTCACAGCTTTCTATAACGCAAACTCCGACCTGCAGTTCGGCCTCGAATATCTGTGGGGACGACGAAACGACATCAACGGCCTTTCCGGCCACGCCAACCGGCTCGAAGCCTCAATTCAGTACAACTTCTGACATGCCCCATCCCGCCGCGGCGGAGGCATCCTTGCCTCCGCCGCGGCGCAATCAAACATAGGCTGTTCTGATGTATAGTATTTAATTATTTGATATTCAATATATGTCACAATTTTAGGTGTATTGAAAATATACTAATTGAGAAAATTAGTACAAGTAAATAGTAGGAATTTAAGTTTAATTTGCAGGAGTTAGTTATTTTTAGTTCTATTCTTCTGCCTCGGTTTTCTTCTTTCGACGGTCGGTATAGAGGTCATTTTTGCACAAGCTATTGATACGAACCATAAAAAGTTGTAACTTTGTGACCGATTGGGAGTAGTCCCGTCACGACATTTTGGAAAAATAAAGAAGCGTTATGCTTATCTTGTGACTTGAAAACGTAGGAAATTTTCAACCCGATGCAAGAGATAGCATAGTGGTTCTCACGCATATGCGTGGGTCACTATTGTTACATCTGCATCAAATGGTTTCCTACGACCTTCAAGTCAAGACGTGGCATAGTTGGCTCACGTTTCTGCATAACAACCAAGACATTAAAGAGCCATAGTGTCGATATTTAGTGACACCAATGAGAAAACTGATTAATCACTTGTTGCTCTTTCTCTCCGGTGTCAGTGTCTCTGCTTGTGATGACAAAGACACGGACACCGAAATTTCCACTCAATGGGAAGTTGTTTCAAATTCGGATACCGACTGTATCCGGGTAGTAAATCATACTTCTGATATATTCCTTCCTAAAATCATTTATGTCAACGCTATATACAAGGAGGGCGATGTTGAACTAAGATGTGAGAATAGTATAGGCTTCACTCTGATTGGTCCTAATGACGAATACAAATCAGTTGACGGACATTTTTCTGTATCAAAAACTGATAATCGCACTCTTAAAATCCATTTCGAGAGATGTGAATCAGGTAAACCTGAGTATCAAGAACAACTTATAGTATTCAATACGGATAATCAGACAACCGTCAATACGTTCATATACATATCCCGCACATTTGGCGAGTTGTCTCCGAATTTGTAGCCAATTAATACCTAAAAATATGTTACCACGTTTAATATGTTGTATGTTTCTCGCATTGACATTAAAGTCCTGCGCTGATGATATAGACGCGAATGAACCTCAAACGCCAATTTTGGCTCATATTTCCGGTACTCTCCCGGTTTTATATATCAATACCGAAAACCAAAAACCGATAACTTCAAAAACGGAATATATCAATGCCGACTATTGGCTCGATCCATTCGGCAAAGATGATGTAGCACCTCTTGGCTCGGAGGCAGAACCGTTGCCCATGCAGATACGAGGCCGAGGTCATTCTTCGTGGAAAGGTCCAAAGAGACCTTACAAAATCAAGTTAGGGGAAAAGACAGCAATTATGGGTATGCCTAAAAATAAACATTGGGCATTGCTGAAACCAACTGAAAACACTGTCGCCGGATTACAGTTGGGCAAACTTATGAATATGTCTTGGACACCAAGTTTTCGCCCCGTAGAAGTTGTATTGAACGGTGACTATATCGGGCTATACTTTCTTACCGAAACTATCCGTATAGGCAAAAATCGCGTTAATATCTATGAGCAACAAGACAAAGAAACCAATCCCGAATTAATAAGCGGGGGCTGGCTTGTCGAGGTTGACAATTACCATGACGAATGTCAGATTACAATTCCTGAAAATAATCGTTGGAATTTGACATTGCGCTATCACTCGCCGGAAGATTTATCTGATTTGCAACTGCAATGGCTCACGAATGAATTTAAGGCTATAAATACGGCGATATATTCGACAGATAAGAATTCGACTGCATGGGAGGAACATATTGATGTGGAAAGCATGGCTCGTTTCTTTATATTGCAGGAGGTAATGGATAACCCGGATGGTTTTCATGGCAGTTTCTATCTCCATAAGGATTTGAAAGATGGTGCTAAATGGGTTGCCGGCCCGATATGGAATTTGGTATGCTATAACCGTGAAAAAACCGACTATACCTTTAAGATGAAAGTCCATTATGGGTTTACCCCGCATTGGATTGGCGAGATAATCCAATATGACAGTTTTTGCCAGGCAGTCAGAAATGTGTGGCGTGAGGTTTATCCGAGCAAACTATCGGAAATATACGATTATATAGATGACATAGTTCTTCCTCTTGAAGAGGCTTGGAAGAATGACTGTGAGAGGTGGAATGATGACCCTACCCAGACCGCACAACTTAGAGCAGACCGGATTAAGAACGCTCTTAGACGCAATATGGAATGGTTCAATCAACACATTCCGGTTAGTCCTTATACGTCAATTCCTATGACCTCGACTCTCTATGTCGATGAAAAAATAAAGGTCTTTAATCTTCAAGGCATACTGATAGGCGAATTTAGTAATCTGTCCGATGCCAAATCAAATCTTAGACACGGTGTCTATATTATCAATGGCGAGAAGATGACTATAAGATAATCCTATGCCAATTTTATAAGTGTGCATAGTGATAAGCGTATCTTCTCGGCGAGTGCGAGGGTGTTCTTGTTCTGCGTCCTTTCTTGTAGATTTCTCGGATGTAGCCATATGTAAAGATTGAGGTTTTCTTTTCGGCGGTCGTGCTTGACCTTGTATTTTGGTTTTCCCGCCATTGCCCCGGTGGTGTAATAGACTTGGTTCCCCTCATCGTCAAGCACGGGAGTTTCGGTGCGTCCGAGGTAATATTCCAGATAAAGGCTCGCCCGACCGTCTTTCAGCTCGGACTGTTGCAGTTTCGGATTTTGTTTGTTCCGTGTTTGGATTTTCGCCATTGATTGAGTAATTTTGTTGTTGTAAAGCAAAGGTAACCACACGTTGCGAAATGTGAAAATCGCCCTCAACTTCTATTAACAATCAAAGGGTACTAATTGTGTACTGAATGGGAAAATAAAGACAAAGCACGCCAAACCAATCAAATTCCACAAATCTATAAGTTGTTGATATTCATTGCGGTTAACTCTATCGGGTTGTATGTGCTTTCTATGCGTTGGGTTATTCGTTATTGCAACAGTCGGCAGCTTTTTGTAACTTTGCAGACACAAAACTCCGAATAATAATGGATAATCCGAATACAAACGCCCAGTTCGACGCGGCTCTGGCTGAATGTCGCAAAGTATTTACCGCCAAACTCCAAGACTACGGCGCATCGTGGCGCATAATGCGTCCGGCCGCGGTGACCGACCAGATTTTCATCAAGGCCAAGCGCATACGCTCGCTCGAAACCAAAGGTGTGTCGAAAGTGGGAGAAGGCATCCTGCCCGAATTCATCGCCATTGTCAACTACGGCATCATAGGCATTATACAATTGCGCTACGGATACTCCGACACCAAAGACATGACCCCCGAACGTGCCACCGAGCTGTACGACAATATCGCCGCCGAGGCAAAAAATCTGATGATTGCCAAAAACCACGATTACGACGAAGCCTGGCGCTCGATGCGTGTGCTGTCCTACACCGACCTCATACTCATGAAAATAGAACGCACCAAGGAAATTGAGGACAACAACGGCCTTACAAAAGTATCGGAAGGTATCGATGCCAACTATTTCGACATGATTAACTACGCCGTGTTCGGTATCATACAGCTGTGCGATGAAATCTGACGAAGCCCGGGCAACTGCGGCAAAAACCGAGAATAGACCTGGATTTTTTCACGGCGGCACAGTATGGCTGCTGTGGCTCTGCCGCATAATTGCCGGCGGTGCCTTTGTGGTTTCGGGCTGGTCGAAAAGCATCGACCCCTGGGGCTTCATATATAAAATCGAAGACTACCTGGCAGTGTGGCAGATAAACGAGCCACGCGAACTGATTCTGTGCGGTGCTGTGGCCCTGTCGACAGTCGAATTCCTCACCGGCGTATGCCTGCTGTGCGGCATGCTGCGCCGTACAGCAGCCTGGACAGCAACGGCCATCATGGCATTCATGCTGCCGCTAAGTGTCTACATTGCCGTGGCCAACCCGGTGTCGGACTGCGGCTGCTTCGGCGACTTCTGGGTAATATCCAATACCGCCACACTGGTCAAGAACATAATAATCAGCGCGGCCTTAGCCACCATGCTCTTTATAGGCAACCGACGCGCCGCATGCCTGTTCCGTCCGGCCATACAATGGATAGCTGTAACACTGAGCGCCATATACATTCTCACTTTGGCTGTGTACGGCTACAACGTACAGCCGCTGATTGACTTTCGACCCTATCCCACCGGCACCGACCTGGCAGCCGAGATGGCCAAGGCCGACAGCAGCGACGACGCCGACGGCATGCTGTTCGTTTACTCTAAAAACGGTGCCGAACAGAGTTTTACCATCGACAACCTGCCCGACAGCAGCTGGACATTTGTCCGACGCGACCTAAGCTCCCTACCCATTGCAGCATCCTCGAAAGCCTTCGGCATATACGACTCAGAGGGCGACGACCTCGGCAGCGAACTCATTCAGCCACAGGGCACAACCGTACTGGTGGTGGTTGCCGATCCCGGACTGCACTACCTGAGCCGTTCGCGCTTCGTCAATGAAGTCGCAGCTATCGTGAAAGCCGACGGCGGCGACATCATAGGCCTGGTGGGTGCGCCACGCCAGGTAATCGAGCAATGGGCCGACCTGGCACTACCTGACTTCGACGTATTCTCAGCCGATGATACCGAACTGAAATCGCTCGTTCGCGGCGACGCCGCAATGGTACTGCTGCACAACGGCAAAATTGTGTGGAAGCGCACAGTGGGCTCGCTCGACGCCGACTTCACCTCAAGCCACCCGCACCTCGACAGCTATATTGCCATGGAAGCACCCGACAGCGGCAGACTGTTTCTGCAACTCACACTTGCATATATGGCACTTATGCTGATTACCGCCGGACTGAATCTTATCCGCATGAAGCATAAAGCGTAAAAACCCTTTGCCAAATATTTGGCACTTTTCCGACTTTTTTGTAATTTTGCAGCCGGAAAAACAAACAACTCCAACATACAAACAAAAAATGAGAAAGAATATAGTTGCCGGCAACTGGAAAATGAACACCACCCTCCAGGAAGGTGTTGCCCTTGCCGAAGAAGTAAACGCCGCTCTGGCCGGCGCACAGCCCAAATGCGATGTAGTAATCTGTGTTCCCTTCACTCACCTGGCAAGCGTAAATGCCGTTATCGACCAGAACCGTCTGGGCCTTGGTGCAGAAAACTGCGCAGACCACGAAAAAGGCGCATACACCGGCGAAGTTTCGGCTCCCATGGTAGCCAGCACCGGCGCAAAATATGTAATTCTCGGCCACAGCGAACGCCGTCAGTACTACGGCGAAACCTCTGAAATCCTCACCGAAAAGGTTAAGCTCGCACTCGCCAACGGCCTTACCCCCATCTTCTGCATCGGCGAAGTTCTCGAAGAACGCGAAAACGGCACATACAACGATGTAGTTAAAAAGCAGATTGAAGAGGCTCTCTTCTGTTTCAGCGCCGAAGACTTCGGCAAGTTCGTTCTCGCCTACGAACCCGTATGGGCTATCGGCACCGGCAAGACCGCTACCACAGAGCAGGCCGAAGACATGCACGCACATATCCGCAACGTAATCGCCGAAAAGTACGGCAAGGAAGTAGCCGACAACACCTCGATTCTCTACGGCGGCAGCTGCAAGCCCTCCAACGCAGCCGAACTCTTTGCCAAGCCTGACGTTGATGGCGGCCTCATCGGTGGCGCTGCCCTCAAATGCGCCGACTTCATGGGCATCGTAAACGCTTTCTGATTCACACTCTGAATCAACCGAAACAAACGTGGCATCCATGCATGGGTGCCACGTTTGCTTTATCAGAACCAATGTGAACGCCGAGGCATGTTTTTGAATAATTGAAACTCCCGGAATATATTTATAGTCGGCTTTAGCTTTGCATCTTCTGAGCTTATGTCGGCTTGACCCTTGATTTTTGTATCTCGCGGCCGTTCCGCGCGATGCCTGCAAAAATAACATTTTGCGGTACGGAAAATAATTAGTAATTTTGCAACTGGTATTCTCTATTGAAACCTCACGACAATGAAACTCAGCTTACGCAACATAGCAACCGCCCTGCTCTTCTCCGGCTTCTTACACGCCACAGCGGAAGCGCCGGATTCAACAATCGTCGACAGAATCAATGCCTCGGAAACCATCGAGGTAATTCAGCCGGCAGCGTTGCAGCAGAGGCTCATACCCAACCGTGAGGCCGACGCGGCCACATCGGCAAACCATGCCACACCCGCTGCCCGCTCCGGCTTCCGCATTCAGATTTTTGACTCAAACGCACGCGGCGCACGCAACGAAGCTCAAGGCAGAAAGCGAGCCGTAGAAAGCCGCTTTTCAAAAATGCGCGCATACGTTACATTCGACTCTCCATACTGGCGTGTACGTGTGGGCGACTTCCACACCCGTGCAGAAGCTGAGCATGCTCTTACCGAACTCCGCCGGTCATTCCCCGGTTCAGGAGCATCGTTCCGCATTGTACGCGACCGAATTAACTAAACATTGAATTAAAGTGTTACCAGAAGAAGAACAGAACCGCAGAATAGAAGAAATCGCCAAGCACATGGAAGCAATAATAAGCTTGCTTGGCGAAGACCCTGCCCGCGAGGGCCTTGCCAAGACCCCTATGCGGTCGGCCAAAGCTTTGTGGTACCTCACATCGGGATACCGCCGCGACCCGTCGGAAACTATCCGCCAGGCGCTTTTTGAACACGAAGGTTCTAAAATGATTATTGTACGCGACATCGAGTACTACTCCATGTGCGAACACCACATACTGCCGTTTTTCGGCAAAATTTCCATAGGATACATCCCCTCCGGACGCATCATAGGCCTGAGCAAAGTGGCCCGTGTGGTCGACTGCTACGCACGCCGCCTACAGGTGCAGGAACGCTTTACGGCTGAAGTTTGCCGGGAAATTGCAATTACCTCGGGGGCTCTCGGCGTAATAGCCGTAAGCAATGCCCAGCATCTGTGCATGAAAATGCGAGGTGTCGAGAAGCAGGATTCCACCACCACCACAATCGAATACTGCGGCGCTTTCGCTGAAAATCCCGCCTTGCGCGAGGAATTCCTGCGACAGCTACAGCTTTGATTTTAACCAAAGCTTAAAACAGGTAATTGATCACAGCGATTACCGCAAGCAATACCAATATAGCCCCGGCAAGACGCCAATAGAAGCGTTGCCGGGCTTTTCTTTTGCCTTTTCCTTTAATAAGGGTCGGAACCACAAACCAAAGGAAAAGGGCCTATTACAGCAAATACTAGCTGCCGATTCGGGCCAGCTGGTCGCGGGCTATTTTCAGCTGGCGCTCAAGGCGTTCACGTTCTATCTGGGCTTCGACAAGTTCCTGACATGCCCGACTGTATTGCCAGGCTGCCAGCAGCATCGATGCCTGGTCGGCTGTGATTTTTATGTCCTTGCTGCCCTTGGCGCCTACAAGCGACAGACTCAGCTGAGCGCCCTGGTGTGTGGCAAGCCACTCGGCCAATGGTGCGAATTCTTCCTGCGACAGGCTCATCAGTTCCATGCCTTCGACCTTGGCCACACGGTCGGACGGCAGCACACAGGTGGACACAGAGCTGTTATCGGCTCCGCTGAGTTTCACCGAGTTAAGTTCAATGATTTTGCCGGGCGACTTTACTATCAGCCGGAAAAAGCCTTTGCGGTCGACCCGCGGCTCCACGCCTTCGGCTTTGATGTCGCCACGCTTGGGCCACGCCTTTGGCACTACATAGGGGTCCGACTTGTCGCCGGCGTCGGCCATTTCCTTTCCGAGTCGGTCAATCTGCATCATGGCGTTTGCTATGGCTTCGTCGGTCTGCGGTATCAGCTGCATGCTCAGGCCCTCTATGGCTTTGGCGCGCAGGGGCATTGCCTCGCGGCGCAGTGCCACAGATTCCTTGCAGCTGCTGTCGAGCGAGTCCAATAGCAGGCGGGCCTGCTCGTAATTGTTGTTGTCGAGGGCTTTGGATGCTTGCTCAAAAAGCTCCCGGCCAGCTTCGTCGGCTTTGTCGGCATTTCCTCCGCACGAGGCCAATGCCAGTATTGAGGCCGCTAACAGCGGCATGGTGTATAGTTTCATCAGTCGAATTTTTTACGGCGGAACACAAAGTTGCGGCCCAGATATTTCTCGCGCACGACCGGGTTCTCGGCCAGTTCTTCGGAGGTACCCTGAAAGAGGATACGGCCGTCGAAAAGCAGGTAGGCGCGGTCGGTGATACTGAGGGTTTCGGGAGCGTTATGGTCTGTGATGAGTATGCCTATGTTTTTGTCTTTGAGCTTGTAAACTATTGTCTGAATATCTTCCACAGCTATAGGGTCGACACCCGCAAAGGGCTCGTCGAGCATTATGAACTTGGGGTCGATAGCCAGACAGCGCGCAATCTCGGTACGGCGTCGCTCGCCGCCCGAAAGCTGGTCGCCGAGGTTCTTGCGCACTTTTTCGAGGCGGAATTCGGCTATGAGGCTCTCGAGTTTGTCACGCTGGTATTCTTTTGATTTATCGGTCATCTGCAACACTGCACGTATGTTGTCTTCAACGCTGAGCTTGCGGAATACCGATGCTTCCTGAGCCAGATATCCTATACCGTGTTTGGCGCGGCGGTACACCGGGTATTTGGTAATCTCGAGGTCGTCGACGAATATACGGCCTTCGTTGGGCTGCACAAGGCCGGTGGTCATGTAGAAGGTGGTTGTCTTGCCGGCTCCGTTAGGGCCGAGCAGACCTACAATCTCGCCTTGTGTCACACTAATCGACACATGGTTTACCACTGTACGCTTGCCGTATTTCTTTACCAGATTGTCGGTGCGGAGTACCATCAGCTTGTCGTCGCCGGCTGTCGGCTCTACTTCGAGGCCCGCGCTGTTGCCGTCTACCACAAGTTCCTCGTTCACAACCTGTTGCTGCTCCATCCGGCCTTGTATATCCATGCCCGGCAGCGCCGCGGTGTCCGGAACTTTGAATTCCGGAGCGGGTATGTCGCGCTCCTGCCCGTCGCGGCGGTTACGGTCGATACGAAACGAGAATCCCATTATTTCGAAGTTCTTAAGTTGAGTCGGCTCTCGATATAGTCGGTGAGCAGTCCTATGGCTACGACATTGCTGCCTCCCTGGGGCACGATAAGGTCGGCGTGGCGCTTCGACGGCTCGATGTATCGGTTGTGCATTGGCTTGAGCACTGCTTCGTAGCGGTCGATAACCATTTTCGGAGTCCGACCGCGTTCAATGCAGTCGCGGGCAATCACGCGTATAAGGCGGTCGTCGGCATCGGCGTCGACAAACACTTTCACATCCATCATCGAGCGGAGCACCTCGTCGTTGAGCACCAGAATACCTTCCACAATAACCACATCGCGCGGCTCCACATGCACCGTCTGCTCCTGGCGGGTGCATGTAAGGTAGCTGTAGGTAGGCATTTCCACTGCGCGGCCTTCCTTGAGGCAACGCAACTGCTCCACCAGCAGAGTCCACTCAATGGCATCCGGCTCGTCGAAATTCACTTTCGCACGCTCAGCCGGGTCGAGGTGGCTAAGGTCTTTGTAATACGAATCCTGCGGAATCACAGCCACTTCGCCTTGCGGAAGGGCTTTTATTATCTTGTTCACGACGGTGGTCTTGCCCGACCCTGTGCCGCCTGCTATGCCGATTACTATCATGTTATATCATTTTTAACGCACGAAGTTACAAAAAAACAACTTAGACACAAAGAATATTGCCGAAAAATTCGTAACTTCGCACATTGAAAACGAAAGTGTGCAATAATTACGGACGACATGGTAGTAAAGACACGCGAAAAACTTATCGAGGTGGCCCGCCAGCTATTTGTTCACAAAGGCCTGGAGAACACCACTATGAACGATATAGCCAACGCCTCTGAGAAGGGGCGGCGCACCATTTATACCTATTTCAGAAACAAAAAGGAAATTTACAACGCCGTAATCGAAGCCGAAGCCGACAAGATGACCGCCCAGCTCAAGGCCATCGCCTCCACCGGCGACCCCACACCGATGCGCCTGCGCAACTTTCTGCTGTGCCGCCTCGAACAAGGAGCGCAAATCGGCTCTACCTATTCATCAATAAAATCACTGTTCAAGTTCGACCTGCGGCGCATGGAAAAGATTCGCCGCCTTGTCCACGACAAAGAAACTTCAATCTACAACAGCCTCATTGCCGAAGGAATAAATCAAGGGCACTTCGATGCCGACCGTTGCCGGCAACTGAGCCTGTTTTTGTTGCGTTGCGTACAAGGTATGGACCTTGCCGAAATCGATGCCGGAGGCCACAACTCAATGGCTATAGCCCAGCATGCTTTCGTTAATTTTATCCTTGACCACATAACCGTAACCAAACAAAAGTAACATGTACATCAACTCAACCGGATTCTACGTACCCGCCGAACGCGTTCCCAACAGTCACTTTCTGCCAATCAACGGACTCGACGACGAATGGATTGTAAAGCGCACCGGCATCCATACCCGCAGCAAATGCGCTCCCGGCGAAGACAGCAACACCATGGGCCTGGCCGCCATCGAAAACGCTCTGCCCTCATTGCCTTACGACATAAAAGACGTCGACCTTATAGTTAGCGCATGTTATTCGCCTTACGACACCGTCGCCACCCTGGCACATGTAGCACAGCAACGCTACGGTATCGATGACGCAAAGGCCGTGTACGCATCCTCGGCATGCTCTTCGTTTGTAAACGGACTCGAAATAATCGAAGGTTACTTCGCCATGGGCAAAGCCACACGCGCGCTGCTCATATGCTCGGAACACAACAGCTACTACGCCAACGAGGCCGATCCCAAATGCGGACATCTGTGGGGCGACGCCGCCGTAGCATTCTTCATATCGGCAGAACCCGCCGCCGAAGGCGAACCGCAAATCAAAACTGTATACACACGCGGCCTGGGCAACATAAGCAAGGGCCCGGAAGGCGTGATTCTCCGACCCAAGGAATGCGGCATTGCGATGCCCGACGGACGCGACGTCTTCATCCACGCTTGCAAGTACATGATACAGGCTATGAACGGAGTAACCGAACCCAACGGACTCACACCCGAAACTCTCGACTACATAATCTGCCATCAGGCCAACAAACGCATTGTAGCCCAGGTAGCCCACCAGCTCGAACTCAGCGAAGACCACTTCCTCAACAACATCGACGAACTCGGAAACACCGGCTCGGCTTCAGCCGCGCTCGTCTTCGCCCAGAACCGCGCACTGTTCAAACCCGGGCAGAACATCGGTCTGACAGTGTTCGGCGGCGGCTATTCATGCGGCGCATTTTTGGTTACTATCTGATTTTTTAGTAACTTTGCAGCCTGAAAACATAATAACATAAAAAATTATGAAATTACTCGAAGGTAAGACCGCCCTCATCACCGGTGCGGCCCGTGGTATCGGCAAAGCCCTTGCCCTGAAATTCGCCGCCGAAGGCGCCAACATAGCATTCACCGACCTCGTTATCGACGAAAACGGTAAAGAAACCGAAGCCGAAATCGAAGCTCTCGGCGTAAAAGCCAAAGGTTACGCCTCGAACGCCGCCGACTTCCAGCAGACCAAGGATGTGGTTGAACAAGTGAAGAACGACTTCGGCAGTATCGACATTCTGGTTAACAACGCAGGCATAACCAAAGACGGCCTGATGATGCGCATGACCGAACAGCAGTGGGATGCCGTTATCGCCGTTAACCTCAAGAGCGCCTTCAACTTCATCAACGCAGTGCTGCCCATCATGCTCCGTCAGCGCAGCGGCTCCATCATCAACATGGCATCCGTAGTGGGCGTACACGGCAACGCCGGACAGAGCAACTACGCCGCTTCGAAGGCCGGCCTGATTGCACTTGCCAAGAGCATCGCCCAGGAAGTGGGTTCGCGCGGCATCCGTGCCAACGCCATTGCCCCCGGCTTTATCGAAACTGCCATGACTGCCGCCCTGCCCGACGAAGTCCGCGCCGAATGGACCAAGAAAATTCCTCTGCGCCGCGGCGGCCAGGTGGAAGACATCGCCAACGTGGCTACCTTCCTGGCTTCCGACATGGCCAGCTACGTTACCGGCCAGGTTATTCAGGTCGACGGCGGCATGAATATGTAATCATCTCCGACATACCCATAAAAATAACGGTTTTGCAAACGCAGAGCCGTTATTTTTTGTTTTTCTCAAAGATTTACGCTAACTTTACATATTCAAATTCCTAAGCATGCTTACATACACTACTCATCTTAAAAAACTCATACTGCCCGAATACGGCCGAAACATACAGCGTATGGTCGACCACTGCCTCACCATCGAGGACCGTCAGCAACGAACCGCATGCGCGCATACTATACACAAGGCCATGCTTACCCTTTTTCCGTCGCAGGAAAATCAGGAAAACTACCGCCGGAAACTATGGGACCATTTGGCTCTGATGAGCGACTTCAAACTCGACATCGACTGGCCCGTAGAAATAAGCCCCAGACCTGAGCCGGGAGCCGGACCCGACAAACTGACCTACCCCGCACACACCGACCGCTGGCGCCAGTACGGCAACGAAGTCCGCATGCTTATCGACTGCGTGCTCGATATGCCCGAGGGAGACGAACGCGACACCCTGACAATGCTGCTGGCCAACCAGATGAAAAAACTATGCCTCGAAAACAATCCCGACGGCGTGGACGACGAAAAGGTTTTCAAAGACCTCTACTACATGTCGGACGGCAGAATCGAGATTTTTCCCGAGCAGATGAAACTATACGAATACAAACTCGCTCCGGTACAAGGCAAAAAGAAAAAGAAAAAATGATTACCGACGATATCCTCACACCTATTGGCCACACCGTGAAACCCCACGGTATCGGAGGCGAAATCAACGCCGTGGTCGACGAGTGGGTCGACCTCGACTCGCTCAGCTGCCTGGTGATGAAAGTCGACGGCATCAACGTGCCTTTCTATATTGACACATGGCGCAGCCGTGGCAGCGAGGCGGTGCTGATTAAGTTCGACCACGTCAGCGACGAGGCCGAGGCCGAAGCATACTGCGGTATGGAACTTATGGCTCTTTCGGCCGAATTGCCCGACGACGACAACGGCTGCGACGAAGCCGACGGGTTCTACGCCTCAGACTTCATTGGCTGGACCATACTCGACAACGGCCGCGAACTCGGCACCGCGGAGGATTTCGACGACTCCACCGAAAACCTGCTGCTGAGTGTGAAAACCTCCGGCGGCAAACATATATTCGTGCCCCTGGCCGACGAACTCGTGCTTGAGGCCGACCCCGCTGCCAGGCGCCTCGACATGGACCTGCCGGCAGGACTTTTTGAATTATAACCCAACCACCCCCCATTAACACAATGGAATTCGACGACCAGAAAGCAATACAATTCATCCTCGACCGGCTCCCCGCCGAAGTTGCCGGGCGCTACGACGAGGACATGGTACAATACTTCATCGACACTCTGTTCGATTTCTATGAAGACAACGGCATGCTCGACATAGACCTCAACGACGACCCCGATGAAGCCGAAGCCCGCGAACGCCGTATGACTATCGACGGACTCGTAAAGATTCTTACTCACGATAAATTCTACAACTTCCTGCCCGACGACATCCCCCTGCTGCTCGATGCCGAAACTGCCTACGAATTAGAGCTTGACGACTGATGAACTTACTCAGGATTATACTTGTGTCGATGATTGCCTCGATGCCCGCAGCAATGAATGCCGCCGCGCCCGAGGCTGTCGACCCCTTCGAACTTACTATCGATGAAAACCTGCTCCCACCTAAAACAGGCAACAAACAACGCGAAGCCCTGCGCCAGCGCATGAACTCCGTGTACAACGAGTTGAACCGACTGAAATTCCAGGTATCAAAGAGCCACGACGGCCTGGTGGTGACAGCCTCGATTCCTTGCTCCAGGCTCTTCGCCCCGAACGACTGCTCGGCAATAATGCCTCAGGCCGAAGAGCTGCTGAAGCCTTTTCTTGACTACGCCAATAATACCGCCGGATACAAAATTGTAATTTCGGTTCACAGCGATGACACCGGTTCGGATGAGTACCGGTACAATATCACCGAAGCTCGCGCGAACCTGATTTGCGACTATTTTGAAAGCAAAGTACCTCAGGCCGCGGCAAGCCAGACAATAATACCATACGGACTGGGCCACGAAGCCAAGCTGGCTGAAGACGACTCGATTAGAAACCGATCGCGCAACCGACGTGTAGAAATAAACATAGTACCCGTAAAATAAGAGGGTGTTTAATAATAAATGTTAATTCCCGGCCGAAAATCACGTGGCGA
>ERZ777011.1572-NODE-1572-length-23122-cov-3.403607_pt1 | contig 23122 bp, 19 predicted proteins | sample MGYA00374964_ERZ777011 | MGnify/ENA primary metagenome ERZ777011 (study PRJEB29310, sample SAMD00008975) | mouse gut metagenome | study: EMG produced TPA metagenomics assembly of the Metagenome analysis of fecal microbiota from mouse which was promoted... | reverse complement strand
ATGACATCCTTTGGAACCCTGGCATTTATCGAAGTTCCGGGAGCAGCGCCTGCAGTGGCAGCTGAATAAGCATAACCTTTACTGTTGTAAGGGGGATTTATAAGAAACATTAGGAAAGAATAATTAGTCATGCATGATTAATTATGCATATGGAGCTTTCCAAAGGGGAGCGCGTATGTAAAGGTTTTGATTCCCGTGGGCAGGGGCCGGACAGGTTTGCCCAAAGCCATAGCTCTAAGACAGCTGTTTTACGGCTGCAGGGACGCTTAGGGAATTGTTTAGCCTGTAGGAAACTACAGGAAAAAGGCTGTAAGGCAGTAAAGCTGCATACAGCTTTAAGAGTGTGGGGATTGGCGTACTGCTGCTTTAGTGGCAGTACGCTAAAAAGAGTTTGTAAAAAGCCTATGGAATATAGGAGTGGATAATATTTTTCAATTAATGTGCGTTAAGCTCATAAAGAGTTATGATTATAAAACTGTTAATATAATAGTATATTTTTGAAATAAGATTTAATGACATGAAGCGGTTCAAGGAATAATTGATATGTTATATTTCTAATCTGCAAATAAGGATGAAAAAAGCGTTAGTCAATTTCAAAAAATCTATTTACTGAAAAAGTATTCCTTGATTATATTACAGTAAATAATGCATATTTACATTTTGTCAGATTTTTGGTTATCCTCTAAATTATGTGAAATATAAGGCTTTTTATTTAAATAATATAATAATCAGTATAAATTCTTATAGAATTTATGGAGTGTGGTTATATGTAAAGCCACAGAGGAAGATGGGGAGGGCTCTCAGGCTGAGGGGTGACTTTTTGAATCATAAAGTTCCATTCCTCAACATTTGCGTTGTGTAAATTAATATTGAATAAAGTATAGTTAGAGCAAATATCCTACGATTGCAGAGCAGGAGCAAACGTTGAATGGTATTTAAGTGCCTGTACCAAAGATATTTATTGTGGTGAGAATGTACAAATACGGTTAATTGAGAAGATACAGACCATCAAGAAGATTATGTAAATACACTGAAAAAAATAGCTTCGTGTATCTTTGATGGAAAGTAACATTTGAGGATAATTTACGAGGAGAAAAATTAGAATGTCTATTTATGTAACACGTCCTTCTTTACCGGATATGGACGACTATATTGACGAAATTAAACCAATTTTTGAAAATCATATTTTAACAAATATGGGACCAATCTATAAAAAATTCCAGGCACAGCTTATTCAATATTTAGATGTAAAAGAATTGTCAATGTTTGTTAATGGCCATTTTGCCCTTGAGATGGCTATACAAGCTTTAGGTTTAAAAAATAAAGGTGATGATCTTAGAGGAGGAGAGGTTATCACTGTACCGTTTACTTTCGTATCAACAACAAATGCAATTAGTCGGAATAATCTAAAGCCCGTCTTTTGCGATATTAGGAAAAGTGACTATTGCATGGATCCGGATAAAATTGAAGATCTGATTACAGACAAAACAGTGGCTGTTATTCCGGTTCATGTGTATGGGAATATCTGCGACGTACATAGGATCGAAAATATTGCTGAGAAATATGGTTTAAAACTCATTTATGATGGCGCACATGCATTTGGCGAAAAGTATTTGGGTAAGGGAATTGGTAATTTCGGGGATGCAACAATGTTCTCTTTCCATGCTACAAAGGTCTTTAATTCTATTGAGGGCGGCGCAGTTTCATTCCGTGATAAGCGGTACGGGGTACCTCTTCATGAACTGAAAAATTTCGGTATTCATGACGAGGATACGGTAGCTTCTATTGGAGGAAATGCAAAGCTTGATGAATTCCGTGCAGCTATGGGTATCTGTAATCTTAGAAATATGGATAAGTATGTTGCATCAAGAAAAGTCGTATATGACCACTATATGGAACGATTAAGCGGTGTTGATGGTATTGTACTTCCAAAGATTCAATCTGGCGTTGAGCCTAACTATGCATATTTTGCGGTTTATTTTGATCATCATATTCTTGGCTTTAGTCGTGACGATGTGTATGGTGCGCTTCGGGAACATGATATCTATTCAAGAAAGTATTTTTACCCAGCAGTGAATGAGCTGGATTGCTACAAGGAAATGAATATCCATGCAACACCGATAGCGCATGATGTTTCTTTGAACATATTAACTCTTCCGATATATGAAGGTTTGGCATGGGATGATGTTGACAGGATTTGTGATGTAATCCTTTCTCTTAAATAGAAAACGGATGGAGATGCATCATGGATAGGAAAGCGTTTATTTCAAAAGATGAATGGAATCGTATATCAGAGGAACAAAGGCAGAAAATTGCCATAGCAATAAGCAAAGACAGAATTGATGAGGAGTATAAGAAGGTACCTCTTCCCGATACGTTCTATGTAAAATATGGTAAGAGGATGCTTGATATTTTACTTGGTGGTCTTGCATGTATTGTTTTCCTGCCAGTTAATTTACTGGTAGCAGTTATTACATATTTTGATGTTGGCACTCCGATTATTTTTAAACAGGAAAGAGTAGGACAGGGTGGAAAGCTGTTTAGTCTTGCAAAGTTCCGGAATATGACAAACGAAAGAAATGAAAAAGGTATTCTGCTTCCACCGGAAAAAAGAGTCACTAAATGGGGGAAATTTGCCCGGAGGACATCGTTGGACGAGCTGCTTAATTTCTGGTCTATTCTGAAAGGAGATATGTCACTGATCGGCCCTAGACCTTTGCCAAAGAAGTATAGTGTCAGGTTCAGCCCATACCATCAGCAGAGACATCTGTTAAGACCAGGATTGGAGTGCCCATTCCATGATAATGCGCTTGTGGGACAAGGATGGCAGGGGAGACTTGATAATGATGTTTGGTATGTGGAAAATATCAGTTTCAAAACGGATATTATAATGTCTTTCCTTCTTGTGAAGAAGGTGTTTTCAAAAAGTGAAAGGGTAGCAAGCGCAAGTGGTAAAACAAGGGAATTTATTGGTTACTGCGAAGATGGCAGCGTTATGAATGAGTGGAATATACCAAGAAAGTACTTAGAGACTATAAAAGGGAATATGGAGATATGAATGAGTTTGAAATGAGACTAGTGATTCCGGATGGAAAGACAAGCCTCTACTATGTGGCTCAGGCTGGATTTGTTTTGAAAAGTAAAAGAGGTACAACGATGGGGGTGGATCTGTACCTGACGGACTGTGTAGAAAGATATGACGGTTTTAAAAGGCTGAGTACTAAGGTCATGGGGGCGGAAACACCGCTTGATTATGTGATTGCAAGTCATTGGCATTTGGATCATTTCGATATTGATGCCATGCCAATTCTGATGAGTAACGGCAGGACAAAACTTATCTGTGCGGATGATTGTCATGACCATGTGAAGAATCTCAACTTAGATGAGAGAAGAGTACAATATATAAAGAATGGTGATTCGATAACTTGTGACGATATCATTGTCCATGCGGTTTTCTGTGACCATGGTACAGATGCCCCACTTGCGATTGGTATTGTTTTTGATGTTGACGGATACAAGATTTATATAGCTGGAGATACAGCATTACGTTTGGACAAAGCCCCAGAGGTTGCGAAGAGTGGCCCATTCGATATCATGATAGCACCAATTAATGGAGCGTTTGGGAACCTAAATGAGAAAGAAAATATTGAACTTTGCTCTTACCATCATCCACAACTCTCCATTCCATGCCATTTTTGGACATTTGGAGAGCAACATGGGGATCCTGGAATGTGGATGGAATTAATGAAAAAAAAGTTACCGGAACAGCGATATAAAATTTTGGCTCCCGGTGAACAGTTGATTTTGGACGCAAAAGAGTGAGTGTTGGAGGAGAAGATGATGAAGGAATTTGAAGGCAAGAAACTGTTAATTCTTGGTGGTAACCCTGAAACTGTGCCACTGATTAAAATGGCAAATGCAATGGGTATCAAAACCATTGTGGCATCGTCTGTGCCTAATGAGCCTGGGAAAAAAGTTGCATGGAAAGAGTCCAATATTGATGGAATGGATGTATCAGGATTGATAGCGCTTGCTCGTGAAGAGAGGGTTGACGGTGTTCTTGTCGGTGTGGCGGACATGCTTGTACCGTCTTATTGTAAAGTATGTGACGTACTTGGTCTTCCCTGCTATGCAACACAAAAGATTGTTGATGTGTTTGCATTTAAGGATATCTTCAAGGCAACCTGTGAGCAGTATGGTATTCACGGTATACCGGAGTTTTATTTGGATGCAAATATGGAGGAAGGCGACATAGAAAAAATCGAATTTCCCGTTATGGTAAAACCGGTTGACAGCGCTAGCGGTCAGGGCATTGTGAAGTGCGATAATGTGGATAAACTAAAAAAAGCTGTTCCATATGCTCTTTCTGTCTCTAAGAAAAAACGCTTTATAGTAGAACGTTATATGGATTGTGATGATATGGGCATGTACTATACATTCAAAGATGGGGGGTGTAGCGCCTCTTGTATCTATGACCGTTATGCCTCTACTGAGCAGCCGGAACTAAGTCGAGTGTGCCTGGGCGGTACATATCCTTCTAAACACCTTGATGAGTATTTCTCAAGAATGCATAAGAATATTCTTCGTATGTTCAAGGAAATGGGTATTCGAAATGGTGTCCTTATGCTCTCTGCTTTCTATGAAAATGGTGAATTTTATGTGTATGATACCGGCTTCCGACTCCAAGGCGAAGCTCCGCATCTGATTATGAAAGCAATTCATGGATTCGACCAGAGAGAAATGCTGATTCGCTTTGCATTAACGGGTTCTGAAGGTGATTTTAATTTGTTGGAGATAGATGATGCTAACCTAAGAGGGAAGAAAGCAGCAACACTATGGTTTGTTCTGAAGAAGGGAACGATTGGAAGCATCGAAGGTTTGGATCAATGGAAAGATGATCCAAAGGCAGTGGCATTGGTACAACGTAAATTTGAAAGTGACGAAATCATTCCGGAGTGGATCGGTACGGAAAAGCAGGTACTGGCGCGTCTCTACCTGGTTTGCGATAGCAAGCAGGAACTTGCCGAACGTTTACACTACTATCAAAATAATGTAAAGGTTACCGACACAGAGGGGAATAACATGCTTCTTCATGGATTTGACATAAAAAAAGCTCTGAAACTGTAAGCTTATGCTGGATTGGTGGTGAGGAAAGAATGGGTAGATTAGATGAAAAGGTTATCGTAATTTCGGGAGGAACCAAAGGCGTAGGACGAGCATTTGCTGAAGTTGCGGGCCGGGAAGGTGCTAAGGTGGTTATTGGCGGGCGTGATGAAAAAGCGGCGAAAGAGGCCATCAGGAATATTAGGACTTACGGCTCTGATGGACTGTTTGTATACACAGATTTGTTAAAGGTTTGGGATTGCAAGAACTTATTTGATAAAGGATTTGAGAAGTTTGGCAAGATTGATGGTTTTTTCAATTATGCCGGCGTTACACCTGTAAGTCCATTAGACACATGCGATGAAAAGACGTTTGACTGGATTACTGCAGTGAACTATAAAGCATGCTTCTTTTGCTGTCAACAAGCGATTAAATATATGCGTATGAATGGTGGTGGAAGTATAGTTCTCACAGGATCAGCACATGGATGGGGCGGACAGAAGGACAGGGCAGCCTATGCAATGACAAAAGGCGTTCTGCGTATTCTCATGGAGCATATTGCGCATCAGTATGCAACAGAACAGATTAGATGCAATTACTTAACACTTGGCTGGACTCCTACAGAAGGTGAAGTAAGTCTGCGTATTAGCCAAGGCGAGAGCGAAGCTGAATTGAGACAGCGTGCTGCCCATATTCTTCCGATGGGACGTATGTGCGAGAGGACAGATTATATGGAAGGTTTGATCTATATGTTGTCCGATGCAAGTGCTATGATGACAGGCAGTACATTTAGACTAACAGCTGGAGAGTATATTTGATTTTCTCATAGCCTTATGATAAGAGAACAGAAGACAGAAAATGCAGATAACAAACCTGAAGAAAAAAAGAAGTTTTAGGAAGCGAAAGTATAAATATGAAGAGAAAATTATCAAAAATCATTGGTTTTTTTTATGTGCTTTTGGTTTGGATAACAAAATCCAAGAAAAAAATAACCAACGGGAAAAGTCTTATTATTATCACCGGGAATCTCGGTGATGCACTTTTATCAATAGAGGCAGTTATGGCTTTAAAAAACTATTATTTAAATAGACAGAAATCGGTTGCCATAGTGACATCAAAAACATTGTGGGATTTTTTGTTAAAAATAGAGGATTTGAATGGAATTGAATATATAGATATTTCCTTTCCTTATGCTTCAAATGGAACTTCCTTTCATAAGGCAAGAGAAGTGGTGAGACAAATAAAAAAATATGCATTCGAAGAAATAGTTGTTACATGGGCCAATTCACCCATTGCAAAGTACTTAGTTGCAGCTATACCGCACAATAGGAGTTGGGGGGTATTTGATGATATAAATCGTAATAGTTTGTTGCCCAAATTTTTCTTTGAAAGGGTTTTTACGAATAAAATTTTAGTACCAATAGATATGCAAGAGATGCGACGCTATAGGATAATGCTAGAGCAGATTGGCGTAAAGGATTATAAGATAAGAATTCATAAAATTCCTGAACAGATATGTGAAATGCCATCATTACCTGAAAACAGATATATAACAATAGCATTGGATTCCATGACTACAGAACGTAGGTGGCCAACGGATAATTATAAAGAAACTATTAATGCACTGCTAGATAAATATGATTTTGATATCTGCTGTACTGGTGGGGCAGTTGCAAAACCGGTTTATGAGGAATGTGTCCAAGAATTGAGTAAAGAAAAGAGAGAAAGAGTTCATAGTTATGTTTCAAAGACTTCTCTACAACAGTGGATAGAGTTGATACGAGGTGCAATGTTTCATATTGGTGTAGATAGCGGTTCCGTTCATGTTGCAGCTTCTGTCGGAACATGTGCTTTTTGCCTTGTGGGTGTATGGGACGGGCAGAGAGTATTTCCATATGATGTTGATGAAAAACGAACAGGAACTGAAATACCGATCCCTGTGTACAGAAGAGATGTTAATCCTTTCAAACTATCCTGTTATGGGTGTTTGAGCATTAGAGGACATCGAGGATTGGGAAATAAGGAATGCTATAGAGGATGCCAGGCAGGTGAGCCAGCGCTTTGTCTAAAAATGTTATTAGCAAAGGATGTGGTAAACGCAATTGAAAGATATACAAAATAGACATCATGATTAAACAGAACATTGATGTTATTGTGGGGGAACAATTAAGTGAGACCTAAAAAAAATATATTTTATATAATTGTTGTTTTATTCCTTCTCCTTCCACCAGGTTATCTTATGCGTGTAGATTTCGTAAAGAGAGCTTTTGAAATATTACAAATACTGATTCTTTTATATTATGTAATCCTTATGGTTAGAGGAAAAAAGAAACCAGATGGAATCGTTATAGGAATTCTTTTAATTATGTTAGAGATTTTCATGGCTACGATTTTTACTTCAAAAGATATAGTAGGATATTTCAGGTATTTTGCTAGCGTTTTGGCACTATGCTTATTTGCTAGTTTTAATATGCAGAAGAATGCCGATTTATTCATTGAAGGTACAAGTATAATTTGTCATATATATATGGTAATTAATACATTAACATTGTTTCTATTTCCCAATGCAATGTATGCAAATAATAGAGGGATAATGACATGCTGGTTTCTGGGAGAAGATAATGTTGGTTTAACTTTTTATATGTTGGCTAATTTCTTAGCTCTTGTTTTAGTGGCAAGAAATATGAAAAGGGCTATTTTGCTTTTTGGGTTTAGTGTTGGAAATACATTATTGTTTGTTTTAAAAAATAATATTGCTACCGGAAAGGTTTGCATAATTATATTTCTTGTACTGGCTATTCTGGCTAAATTTTATAAAAAAATTACTTTGGTAAACTTCAAAGCACTTATTGGGATAGAATTTGGAATTCTATTTATTTTAATGGTATCGCAGTTGAATAGTAGCATATATGTTTTTATACAAACTCATTTTGGAAAGAGTACGGCTTTGTCCGGGAGGACACTTATTTGGGAGAGGGTTCTACAGCTAATAGCAAAACATCCGGTTGTTGGTAACGGATATTATAGAGAAACTTTGTTTTCGGAAACAGTTAGATTACCGGGCTTAACAAATACGCATAATTACTTTCTCCAACTGACATTTTGGGGAGGATTGCTTTCGGTATCCGTATTAATTGGTATGTTCTTTTACCTTGATTCCCGTTTTAGGGCGGAGGATAGAGATTCATTGTATATAGTTTTTTTACTTTCATTCCTTACATATATAATTCGAGAACAGGTAGAGAGCGGATATGGACAAATTATTTTCTTCCTTTTAATTTTAATTTTTTACCAAAAAAATATATCTATAAAAAAAGAATATCAATATAGGATAAAGCGGCGAAGAAGAAAGATTAAGTTGTTTTAAGATTTTGCAATATAACAAATATAGGAGTTAATGTACGTATGGAGATAAAACTTTCAAGTAAAGATTACGTATGGAGCTATATTGGAATATTAGTATCTGTTGGTTCTTATCTTATAATGACCCCGTTTGCACTTATTTATTTATCAGAGGATATGTATGGGCTATGGGGCGTGTTTCAAAGCGTCAGCGCGATAATACTTTTATTTGATTTTGGCTTTTCAACAACGTTTGCCCGCAATATAAATTATTGCTGGAGTGGGGCGACAGGGCTGAAAAAAACAGGTGTTCAATATGAAGATAACGGAAAGCCTAACTATCTTCTAATGAAGAAGACAATTACCGTATGCAAATATGTCTTTCTACTGATATCCTTTATTACACTGATTTTATTGGTTAGTGTGGGTACACTTTATATCATTTATATTTGTAAAATGCAAAAGTCTCTTGTAGAACCATTGATAGCGTGGGGCTTCTATGTTGCGGCCATTTCTCTAAGTCTTTACTATGGGTATTATAACTCTTTCTTAAGAGGTGTGGGAGCTATTTCAGACGCAAATAAAATTACATCAATAGCAAGAATCGTGCAAATGATTCTTACAATTACATTTTTTTTTCTTGGGCTAGGAATCATTGGAACTGGGATAGCATACCTGCTTTATGGAGTGGTATTTCGTTTGTATGGTAAAAGAGCCTTTTACAAATTTCATGGAATCGGCAATTCTCTGGCCCAAATCGAGGAAGTAGCAAATCGGCAGGATATAAGAGAAATTTTTTCAATCGTATGGTTTAATGCAAGAAGAGAAGGACTTGTGACGTTAGCAAATTATTTAGCCAATCAGGCCTGTACTATTATTTGCTCCTTATTCCTTCCACTCAGTATGACTGGTGTATACTCTCTTTCGGTTCAGGTGGCCACAGCAGTTTCCAATATTTCAGGTGCACTTTATACTGCGAATCAACCGGTACTTCAGACAGCGTATATTACAGGAAATAAAGAAAAAATAAAGGAAACGATGTCTTTAATTATTGTTTCATTTGTACTGATCGATATGATAGGTATGCTTTGTGTTATTACAACTGGACTGCCGATATTAAAATTAATAAAGCCTGGAATTACATTGACGATTCCTATATTGCTTGGTACAGGACTATATCAATTTATATTGAAGTTTAGGAATTGCTATACTTCTTATTTTTCAAGTACAAATAGAATTCCTTATGTAAAGGCATTTTTAGTTTCGGCATTTCTTTGCGTTGCGATAGCATTTGTATTGATGAAATGGACTTGTATGGGATTAAGGGGATTGATTGTTGCCCAGATTATCAGTCAGGGAATATATAATGCATGGTATTGGATGATTAAGGCCCATAAAGAAATGAAACTTTCACTAGGAGAAACATTTCGATTAGGCTGTAAAGAAATGATGAGAGTTGCCAAGGACTTCCTGTATAGAAGGGAAAAGAAGAATGTTTAAATCAAAAAAAATCCTTGTAGTAGGTGATGCTATGCTTGACATCTACTATAGTGGTGAAGTAAATCGAATATCGCCGGAGGCTCCTGTTCCAGTATTTAAAAAACTAAATGAACAATGGCTTTTAGGTGGCGCATCAAATGTGGCTGCTAATCTTGTTGCCGCAAACCAAAGTACATCTATACTAACAATGATAGGTGATGATGCTGACGGATTAAAGATAAAAGCTCTTTTTAATAAGATAGGTGTGGATTTTTCTTTAGTTAATATATGGAATCGGTCTACAATAACGAAAACTAGATTTTTAGCAGAAAATAATCAACAGGTACTTAGGCTTGATATTGAAGATAGTCAACCTATTTCGCAAAAAGAAACGGCTCTTTTGCTCGATTTATTTATGAATGCTATGGATAGGTTTGACCTGATTCTTCTTTCCGATTATTTAAAGGGACTCCTGACATATGAATTTACCCAAGGAATTATTAATATAGCAAAAGTTCATGGTAAGAAAGTTCTTGTAGATGTAAAAGATCCTGACTTTAAAAAATATAAAGGCGCATGGTTACTAAAACCGAACATAAAAGAGCTTAGTGCCCTGACAAAGATGCAGGTATCCACAGATGAAGATCTAGTAACGGCAGCAAGATATTTATTAAAAGAAGTTGCGTGTGAATATATTTTGACTACTTGTGGGGCCAAAGGCATGGTTCTTGTAAGTGAGGATATAGTTTATCATCTTGATACTATTAGTAAATCGGTCTATGACGTAACAGGTGCTGGTGATACAACTATAGCATATCTAGCGGCAGCTTTAGCTAATGGAATAGATATTAAGGATGCTATGAAAATTGCTAATTATGCAGCGGGGATTCAAGTAGGAAAGGTCGGTACTTCAACTGTATATCTTCATGAGGTTGAAGAGGCAATGGCCCCCAGAGGATATAAGAAGCAGAAGGTATTTTATTTAAATGAAAGGGAACAGTTGTCAAAGCTAATTGACCAATGGCGATCTAAAGGTGAAACTATCGTAACGACTAACGGATGTTTTGATATTATTCATAGAGGGCATTTGTCTCTTCTTGAGAAAGCTAAATCATATGGTGATCATCTTATAGTAATGATAAATACAGATAAGTCAGTGAAGAGATTGAAAGGCGCAGCCAGGCCAATCAATTCTGAGGAGGATCGCGCTATGGTGATTGCAGCATTTAAGTGTGTTGATGCTGTAGCTCTTTTTGATCCTCTGATTGATAATAAAATTATCCCTGAGTCTGATCTGATTGATATGAATGAGGAGGCGAGGAATGTTGCAAAGGAAGCACCAATGGGAATAATTAAGTTGATTGCTCCGGATATTCATGCTAAGGGTGGAGACTATACGGCTGATCAGGTTCCGGAGGCTATTTATGCAAAGGAGTTTAGAGCGGTTCCATTTGCCCAAGGGTATTCAACCACAAAGATTATTAACAAGAGAATAGGTGATGGGAATAATTGTATAAGGTGATTGTATAATATGGTGCCGGCCAGTTAGAAAAGAGGAACTACAAATGAATTCAAAGGAACTTGTTATTCAACGCTTTAAGGACAGTATTTACGTGAAGGAACAGAACATAAAAGATGAAAAACTTGTTGATATGATTTCTAAAATTGCGGATGAGCTTGCAAAGACGATTAAAAATGGTAATAAGTTGATTGTTTGCGGTAATGGTGGTTCAGCATCCGATGCTCTTCATTTTGCAGGAGAGATTGTTGGAAGGTTTCAAAAAGAGAGAGCTGCCTGGTCTGCAGTTTCACTGAATGCTGATGTGGCTACTCTGACTGCGATTGCGAATGACTATGGGTACAATGATGTATTTGCACGTCAAGTTGATGGCCACGCAAGGTTTGGAGATCTATTTATCGGAATCAGTACGAGCGGTAATTCAGAAAACGTTTTGCGTGCGGCTAAAGTTGCTAAAAAAAAAGGTATTAGTACGGCGGCATTCCTTGGTAAGGATGGCGGGAAAATTAAAAATGTTGTTGACTATCCGGTTATCGTAAAATGTGATACTACAGCAAGAGTTCAAGAAAGCCATACTTGCATTATTCATATTATTTGTGAGTTGGCAGAAGAAATGTTAGCTCAGTGAATAACAATTGGAGATAAAATGAAAAATAAAGCAGTATTTCTGGATCGCGATGGCACTATAAATACAGAAAAAGATTATCTGTACTTGAAAGAGGACTTTGAATTCTTGCCCGGAGCAATTGAAGGACTCAATATATTACAGGCAGCGGGATACTTGCTAATTGTAATAACTAATCAATCTGGGATTGCCAGAGGATATTATACAGAAAAGGATTTTCAGAAGTTAAATAAATGGATGCTAGAAAAGTTGCATAAGGAAGGTATTATGATTTCAAAGGTATATTATTGTCCGCATCTTCCATCTGCCAAAATAGGAAGGTATCGTTGTATATGCAATTGCCGAAAGCCCAAACTTGGAATGTATGAAAAAGCGGTTAGAGACTTTAATTTAGATGTGAACAAGTGTATTACAATAGGAGACAAAATCAGAGATTGTAGTATTTGCCTAAGTTCAAAATGCAAAGGATTTTTGGTGGAAAATAATGAAAAAAAAAGGATATTAAGCGCTGTTATCAGCGGTGCATATGAAAACATTAAATATGAAAAATCATTATATCATGCTGCATTGTCAATTCAGGAGAGTAATAATTTAGAAAAGAATTATTTTTGTAAAAGAGTTGGGCAGTCAATTGTATCTGTTGATGCTCCTGAGAGCTGCTCATAACGGTAAGAAACTATTGATAAGGCTACATGATGCGGTCTGTAATGCGGGTTTTAAAAAATCAGAATAACTACCGGAGTTGAAATACGTAATATGTATCAATAAAACCCAATTGGAGGAGAATAAAATGGACTTTGACAAACCGGATATCAATATAGATGCTATGCACAAGATTCAGTTAGGGAATCTTAAAGAGCTGGATCGCGTGTGCAGAAAAAATAAAATCAGATATTATCTTGCTTTTGGCACCCTTATTGGGGCAGTTCGAGATAATGGCATTATTCCATGGGATGATGATATTGATGTTGTTGTAGCCCGAGAGGATTATGATAAATTGCTTCATCTCGAACCATCTGAATGGAATCAGCCATATTTCCTTCAATCTATAAAAAGCGACCCTGAGTGCGGCAAATGTTACATGAAGCTTAGAAACAGCAATACAACACTGATTGAAAGATATGCTCAGCACAAGGATATTAATCATGGAATTTCCATTGATATATACTCTATGATCCACATCGCTGATAATTTGAATGAAAGAAAAAAGCAATTAAGGTATGTGCTTGGCTATATGCTTCTTACAGAGAACCACCCTGCGCGGAATCATGGGCTGATTCTTAAATTTGTAAGTGGCGCCATATTAGGAGTTCTGCCTGAATCATTAAAAAAACGCATTAAAAAACTATGCGAAAATAAAATGTTGGCATATCAAAAAGTGGATACAGAATATTGTTTTGTACTATCCGGGCTTATCGCCTTACATAGAGCAATTAAAAATAAATACTTTGAGGAGGCCATACCACATAAATTCGAGGATTCGGAGTTTTTGATTCCGTCAGGTTATGATGATTGGTTAACAACGGTGTATGGGGATTATATGGAAGCTCCACCGGAAAATAAACGTGGAATAAAAATGGACGAATTTATAGTAGTTGATGTAGATAAACCTTATACATATTACAAGAACAAGTATTATTTTGTGAATGATTGAAAGGAGAGAAAATTGCTATGCTCAATTTTACTGCAGGCCCTGTTATGTCCGGTCCTGATATTATAGAAGTGGCAAACCATTCAACGCCATATTTTAGGACATCAGAGTTCTCAGAGGTAATGTTTGAAAATGAGAAGTTGATTCTTAACTTTCTTCATGCTCCTGCTGACTCTCGTTGTGTTTTTCTGACAGCATCCGGTACGGGAGCGATGGAGTCCTGTGTAATGAATATTATCAACAATGATGATAAAGTTATCGTGATTAACGGCGGAAGTTTTGGTTATCGTTTTGTAGAGCTCTGCCAATTGCATGAGAGAAAATATACGGAAATTAAGTGTAAGTTCGGACATCAGATGAAAAAAGAACAGTTGCAAGGATTAGAAAATCATACGGCGCTTCTTATTAACCTTCATGAGACATCCTCCGGCGTTCTATATGATATAGAGATGATTGCAGAGTTTTGCAGGAAATACAATATACTCCTTGTTGTAGATGCTATTTCGGCTTTTATTGCTGACGAGCTGGATATGGAGGCTTTGGGGGCGGCAGCAGTCATCATAGGCTCTCAGAAAGCTTTGGCAGTCCAACCGGGGATCTCTCTGATTGCTTTGGCACCGGAAGCACTAACCAGAATAGAAAACAATAAAGAGATCTGTATGTATCTAAGCCTAAAGCAGGCTCTAAAGAATGGAGAAAGAGGGCAGACGCCATTTACACCGGCTGTCACTACACTTCTTCAAATCCATAAGCGACTGACCCAAATATCCTCCCGGGGGGGGGTATTTCAGGAGAGGAAGAATATCGTCTCTGTAGCTGAAGACTTCAGAAACAGCATAAAAGATTTACCATTTGAGTTTGTTTCGGAGTCCTCATCCAATGCAGTTACGGCTCTTCATCCTATTAATACTAACGCAAAGAAAATTGTAAATATTCTTAAAGATGAATATGATATCTGGGTTTGTCCGAATGGTGGAGAGATGGAAGACAAAGTATTCAGAATCGGGCATATTGGATACATAACGAAAAAGGATAATTACAAACTTATAGATGCATTGCATGATATGAATAAGAGAGGACTGCTGTGACAAAGGACTCCGAAGGAGGCAAAGGCCTCGGAAGGAGAAATATGTACTATTCGGATCCCAACATTGAAAAGCTGTATCGCATTTTTGACCAAAACCAAAGAAAGGATTATCTACGACTTGATTTGAATGAAAATCCGGGAGGATTGCCAGAGGAGTTTATACACTCTGTACTGGCAGACGTCACACCACAGTTTGTGGCTCAGTATCCGGAAACGCTGCATTTTACAGAAGTGTTAGCAAATTACCTCGGTACGGATATTAGTCACGTGTGCCTTGTTAACGGTTCGGCGGAGGGTATTCGCTATATCATACAGGCATTTACCTCTCCTGGTGGAAGAATCGTTGGCGTTGTACCCTCCTATTTCATGTTTCGGATTTATTCTGAAATGTATGGCAGGAACTTTGTAGAGGTACCCTATAACGAAGACCTGAGCATGGACGTGAAAAAAATAATAGAGCAACTGACAGAAGATACTCAGCTTCTTATTCTGCTGAATCCTAACAATCCGATGGGCAATGTGTACACGGACGAAGAGTTTGATCGGATTATAGAAGTTGCAAGAAAGAAGCATATCACGGTACTTGTGGATGAGGCTTACCATTACTTCTACCCGAAAACTTTCATCCATTATGCTCTTGAAGGTGGACATGTTTTCATTACGCGTACTTTCTCTAAACTGTTTTCCATGGCAGGCTGTCGTTTGGGTTATGTAGTGGGTTGGCCGGATGGTGTAAAGATGGTGCAAAAGATGTGTACGCCACACAATACAAATGCTTTTGCCATGAAATTTGCAGAGGCTGTGCTTACTACGCCGGGGATGGTGGGAAAGCTTGTTCAAAGCTTTATGAATGGTAGAGAATATTTAATGAAATGGCTTGTTGCTCATAGTTATCAGTATAAGGGCGAAGCCGGTAATTTTGTCTTTATCAAACAGAAGACGGATGCACAGACAATTGTTGAACGAATGAAGTGTGAAAAAAAGATATTGATTAAGACTTATCCCAATGTTGGTGAGTTTGGTGACTGTTTACGAGTGTCTATTGGCGAAAAAAAGTATATGGAGCAATTCACGGAAGCTCTCGCTGAACTGGATAGATAACTTACCTGCTGAGATAATTGAGCTTAGAAGAGAAATTTGGAAGTACAGTTCTACAATTATCTATTATCGCAGCATTGCATGCGCAGCTTGCAAAATGCAGAGGGTGTGAGTTTGAAAGTCTTTTTTAAACTTTTGCGCTACAGTTTCACAGGCTTTGCTTATAATATGCGGGGTATAGGAATGAGCAAGGAGAGGGGTTTGATTAAAGTTATTACATATGGTACTTACGATTTGCTTCATTATGGACATATTCGGCTTCTTGAACGAGCAAAAGAGCTGGGAGATTATCTTATTGTCGGTGTGACGGCTGACGATTTTGATAAGACAAGAGGAAAGATTAATGTTCAACAGCCATTGGAAGAAAGAATTGCAGCAGTGAGAGCGATAGGGGTGGCTGATGAAATTATTGTAGAAGAATATGAAGGTCAGAAGATTGACGATATTCGGCGTCTTGGAATTAATATCTTTACGGTTGGATCCGATTGGATGGGCTACTTCGATTATTTGAATGAGTACTGTAAGGTGGTGTATCTTCCCCGGACTGAAGGAGTTTCAAGCTCTGAGATAAGGGCAGAGAGGGATTCGCTGAGGCTTGGTATGGTTGGGTATTCGCCATTTCTCAGGAAATTTTACAACGAATCTAAGTTCGTTAATGCAGTAGATGTAGTTGGTATCTGTGTGCCGGATGATACGGTCCTAACTGAAATCAGGGAAAAACTTCAGATCTATACAACTAATTATCATGAGCTGCTAGATCAAGTCGATGCAGTTTATATTCACTCTCATCCACAACAGCATTATGAGCAGTGCAAGGAGGCGCTAGAGGCTGGAAAACATGTTATGTGTGAGAGCCCGATAGCTATGACAAAACGAAAGTGTGAGGAACTGTTATCTCTTGCGGAAAATAAAGGTCTTATTCTCATGGAGGCAATAAGGACTGCTTATATCACGGCTTACGCAAGGCTCCTTCTTTTGCTGAAGACAGGTAAGATTGGTAAAGTGGTTTCCGTAGATGCAACCTGCACTAGTCTTACAGCATCAGAACAGGTTGGTACGAATAAAAAATGGGGTTCTTTAGAAGCATGGGGACCGACAACATTGTTACCTGTCTTTCAGATTCTTGGTACAGGTTTTGAATCAAAAAGATTTTTTTCTATTAAGAGTGAAGATGAAGAAAGTGATAGTTTTACTAAGATTGATTTTACATATCCATCTGCCACAGCAACTATTAAAGTTGGCACAGGCGTAAAGTCGGAGGGAGAACTTATAGTATCAGGAACAAAGGGGTATGTGTATGTTCCCGCTCCATGGTGGAAAACTGATTATTTCGAGATCCGGTATGAAAATCCGGCTGACAATAGGAGATATTTTTATCAGGTAGATGGCGAGGGAATAAGATATGAACTTGTGGCTTTATCTAATGCTGTAAGAAATGGAATTGCTGATTACTATATTGACCGTAGTATTACAAAGAAAATTTCCGATATGATGAGTGAATGACAGTACCGCAAGCAAAGCTTGCGGTATGCAGGGGGTATAAGCATGGACATGGAAAATCAGAACTATAGAATGGTAATTAAAATTCGTGCATTTGAAGAACTGATTCTTGATTTGTTTAGTCAAAACAAATTATCGGGTACTACACATACTTACATTGGTGAAGAGGCAACCGCAGTAGCTATAATGAGTTATGTAAAAGAGCAAGATTTTGTATTCAGTAATCATCGTTGCCATGGGCATTATTTAGCTTATGGTGGCCCTGAAAAGCTACTTCTTGCGGAGATTATGTCCAGAGAAACCGGGCTTTGCCAGGGGCGTGGTGGAAGCCAGCATATCCATTACAAAAATTTTTATACCAATGGAATTCAAGGAGGTATCGTTCCTAACGCTGTTGGAGTAGCCATGGCAAATAAACTGCAGCACAATGATGCTAACACAATTGTGTTTCTTGGGGATGGAACACTCGGCCAGGGAGTGGTATATGAAAGTCTTAATATTGCTTCAATTTATGATGCTCCGGTAGTATTTGTCATTGAAGATAATCAGTATGCAATGAGTACTAAGAGAACAGATATAATTGCCGGGGATATTAAAAATCGAATAGAAGGCTTTGGTGTAAAAACACTCGAAGTTGAAAGTACAGATGTTGATGAATTGAATATGTTTTTTAAAGAGGTATTCGATTATATCAATAATGAAAGAAAACCCATTTGCGCCGTAATTCATAATTATAGACTTGGCGCACACAGTAAAGGCGATGATACAAGGGATCCCTGTGAGATAGAGTTTTACAGGAAAAAAGATCCGATTAAGGCTGTTTATAAGAAGATTGGAGAGGAAAATGGAAAACACATTTATGAAGAACTTAGGAAGAGTTTAGAAGCTATGGCTGCAGAAATTGAATGTGAAAATAGTATCATTATAGATATACCTGAATTACCAAGAGTAGATAATACTATGTGTTCTTTCCTGTCAGCAGAAGAAACTCGATATGTGGAAAGGATGAGAGAGGCCTTTGAGGAAGAGCTAAATAAAAATCCTAATGCTGTTATATATGGCGAAGATGTGAGAGAACCATATGGAGGCCCCTTTAAAACAACAAAGGATTTGTCAAAAAAACATTCGGAACAGGTTTTAAATATGCCTATAAGTGAGGCCTGCATGGTTGGATTAGCAGTTGGTATGGCAATGAACCGATCTCTGCCTATTGTTGAAATAATGTTTGGAGATTTCATTACATTAGGGTTCGATCAGTTACTTAATCATGCATGTAAGTACTCATGGATATATAGTAATGGTGTGCAAGTGCCAATGATAGTGAGAGTGCCAAGCGGAGCTAAACGCGGTTATGGTCCTACACATAGTCAGTCTTTAGAGAAATATTTAATTGGAATTCCAGGAATAAAGGTGCTTGCTCTATCGCCCATTATAGATCCTAAATTGATTTATGAGTCAGTCTTTTCTAATATACAGGAACCAACAGTGATTATAGAGAACAAAAAATTATATGGACAAAAAACCTGGAAGGTCTTGGATAACTGGTATAAAGATTTTTGCGTGAGAGAGATAAACCACTATGGACTTCCGACAATACTGCTCTCTATTGATCCTGAAAATAAACCGGATTGCTTTGCTATAACTTATGGTGGAATGTTGGAAGAGACTTTGGCAGCAGCAACAGAACTGATGATGCAAGAAGAGATACAGGTGAACGTTATTGCTTTGACACAGCTCTCCCCTGTTCCGCTGGATGATCTAAAAGAGTGCTTAAATAAAGATGACGCGATTGTAATAATTGAAGAAGGTACCAAAACAGGGGGAATTGGTGCTGAAATAATAGCAATGTGTACAGAGAATTCCTTGGGTAAAGTTTATCATAGAATAGCGACACCGGATATGCCAATTCCAAACGGTATTGTTCTTGAAGGCCAGGTAATTCCGGATAAGAATACAATCACTAATGCAATAAAGGGGTATTTATAAATGCTGGGGATATATACTGAATCAAAAACGAATAATCCATATGAAAATCTGGCAATGGAAGAATATTGGCTGCATTATACGGAGAGGAAAGGTACACCGATTTTGTATATTTGGCAAAATGAAAAAACTGTAGTTATTGGCAGAAATCAAAATGCATATACAGAATGTGATATGAGATTTGCATCTGCTAACAATATAACGGTTGTGAGAAGAATCACCGGGGGTGGAGCTGTTTATCATGATTTGGGGAATATCAATTTTTCGATTATTTTGCCTAAATTTCTATACAATATCAGTCGTTCAACCAAAATGATTGTTTCAGCTTTAAACTCTCTTGGAATTTATGGGGTAGAGAATGGCAGAAATGATATTTGTCTGGGTGAGAAAAAAATATCAGGGAATGCTTATTACTCAAACGAGTTAGTTGGACTACACCATGGAACACTCCTTTATGAAGTAGATACTGAATTGGTAAGCAAAGTACTTTCCGTACAAAAATGTAAGTTAACAAAAAGAGGTATTTTATCAATCAGTTCAAGAGTGGCTGGGATACATTCTTACTGTCCGGATGTTTCTTTGGAAGATATAAAAAACGCTATCAAGATTAGTTTCTCGCAGGAATACGGAGTTGAATATGATGAAGTTTCATTATGTAAAGAGGAATATATAGAAAAAGCGCGCTTTTTTTCATCCGACGATTGGGTATTTGGGAAAAATAGTGAATATCAAGTCAATTATACAAAAGATTTTCCTTGTGGACTTGTGACTATTTCCCTTGATTACAACGGGAATATGATAAATGATTTTTCAATTACCAGTGATAGTCTTGATATTGATAAAGTATCACTTGCAAGAGACTTACTCAGGCAAATTACTTTAGAAAAGATTAATTTAGACGAAACCGTTTTAGTAAATCGTATTTTTGAAATATTTACAGAATAAGAAACGAAGAAAGAATAATATAATGGTAAATTTAATGTATGATGTAATAATAATTGGCGGTGGTCCTGGTGGATATAAATGCGCTGAGCTATTAGGAAAACAAAAACAAAGAGTTGCAATTATTGAAGAGGGTAATTTTGGAGGTGTCTGCTTGAATCAAGGTTGTATTCCCTTTAAAGCGTATCTCTATTCTTCTAAATTGCGTGATGAAGCACAGAAAGCGATACCAAAAGGACTTCTACAGGGGGAAATTCAGAGTCCTTCTCAGTCAGAAATTTGCAGATATAAAGATTATGTAGTAAAAAAACTTTGTAGTAGTGTTGAAAGTCTTTTAAAATATTCAAATGTGGAGATTCTGCGTGGACATGGATCAATCAAAGAATATAAAGGCAACACGATTGTTGTTGATGTAAATGGGCAAACATATGAAACTTTCAATCTTGTCATAGCCACTGGTTCCGAAGAAAAAAAGCTACAAGAAACGTTTGTTTCTTCCAAACTGATTGATAGCAAAACAATGCTTGAACTAGATTATATTCCTGAAACAATAGACATAATAGGAGGAGGTGCTGTCGGATTAGAAGCAGCCTGTTTTTACGCTGAAGCAGGAAGTAGAGTTAAAATTATTGAAGCTATGGATCATATCGGAGGCCAGCTTGATATTGAGATGGCGGATGCCATTGAATTTATTCTTAAAAAGAAAGCAGTTACTGTTCTTACTGACACTAAGGTCGAAACTATTAATGAAAATGGCTTAACATATTCATATATGGGAGATATTTTCCATGATGATCCACAGTTAATTCTTGTTGCTATAGGAAGAACTCCAACACTTGATATACAATCTCTTTTAAAATGTGGAATAGAATATAGCAAGAATGGCATTTGTATCAATTCAAAATGCCGAACAAATAAATCTAATATTTATTCATGTGGTGACGCTACCGGCATGTTGATGTTGGCGCATACCGCATATAGGCAGGCTAGAGTAATAACAGATAATATAGCCGGAAGAGATAATGAAATAATTGATTATAGTAGTATCCCACGTGTAATATACACAAATCCTGAGATCCTTAGTATTGGTTTGACGGAAGAGGAATGTAAGGAATATTGTATTGAGTATTGTGCGAAATCATTACCAATGTCATATAGTGGAAAATATTTTGTGGAAAAAGGAAAAGATGGCGCAAAAGTAAAAATGATTGTAAATAAAAAGAAACAAATAATAGGTTTTCATGCGATAGGCAATGGCGCTTCAGAATTCTCTTTGGCAGCTGAGATAATGATTCAAGAGAAAATGACGGTTCAGCAAATATCGAATTTCGTTTTTGCCCATCCTACATATTTCGAGATTGTTGGTGAACTTGCAGACCAATTCCAAGAATAAAACAGAAAAGGAGAAGAGAACATGGAATTGACTAAGGTTAAGATGCCGCGCCTAGGCGTGAATGATGATTATGTTATGTTGGCGGAATGGTTTGTCAAGGATGGACAAGAAGTTCATAAAGGACAAAAGCTGGCTATCATTGAGACAACGAAGGAAACAAGTGAAATTAAAGCAGAGGTTAGCGGATTTATAAAATTGTCTATTTTAGAGGGGGCTGAGGTAGAAGTTGGTGCAGATATTGCCATCATTTCACCGTCAAATCAAATCGAAGACACATATTCTGGAGAAGATGCGTCTGGTTTTGAAGAATTGAGAATCACTGAAAAAGCAAAGAGGTTAATTGAGCAGTATGATATTAATGTTTCATATCTTCCTATAGGGAAACTGATAAAGGAGAAAGATGTTTTGCCTTTGGTTGAAAAAAACGTTGATATTCAGAAAATGAATACTAACACTATTCTTGTATATGGTGCAGGAGGAACAGGAAAAGAAGTAATTGATTACCTAAAGGGAACACATACATATGAAATTTATGGACTCATAGATCAACGGTACCCTGAATTAAAAGAGGTCTTTGGGGTACCTGTTGTTGGACGGATGGATGATTTAGACAGGCTGTATAATGCGGGAATTACAAAGATTATTAATGCAGTAGCATTTAAGGATAGGGCTCATTATCGCAAGGAGATATTTGAAATATTAAAAAAGAAAGGTTTTGAGTTTGTTAATATAATTCATAAAACAGCCAGCATTGAGCCAAGTGTGAAATTAGGTGTTGGTAACATGATTTGCGCAGGTGTTATTATAAGTTCGGGAGCGAAAATTGGCAATAACTGTCTGCTCAACAATGGAAGCATAGTTTCGCATGATTGTATTGTGAGCGATCATTGCCATATAGCGTCTGGCGCAATATTGGCAGGTTATGTGACAGTGGGGGAAAATACATTAATTGGACAGAATTGTACTGTGAATGTGGGTGTGAAAATTGGTAAAAATGTAGTAGTGCAAAATGGGGTTCATATTTTTAAGGATGTAAAAGATGGGGAAGTTGTGCTTCTTAAGTAGTCATAGGGCTATGTACGCATACTTTATATACCTGGATTCTGACGAAAACAAAAAATGAAGGCAGATGGCCAAGGTTCAATATAGCTGAAGAAAACCTCTGTAAATATGTTATCTCATCAGATTAGGCTAGTACAGCCTTGCGAAAATAATTCTTGTTTTAATTGTAGGTTACAGTTTATGCGTGGTCAGAAAAAATCATCTTAAATCATTTCGGGAAGATTAAATATCGAACTATTAGCGTATATCCTGAAAAACTACAGATATTTAATATGAAATATGTTGCTTGAGTTTCCGCAAATTGTAATTGATAAATGGGTATGTCTACCCAAAGCACC
>ERZ777011.1570-NODE-1570-length-23189-cov-54.330250_pt1 | contig 23189 bp, 24 predicted proteins | sample MGYA00374964_ERZ777011 | MGnify/ENA primary metagenome ERZ777011 (study PRJEB29310, sample SAMD00008975) | mouse gut metagenome | study: EMG produced TPA metagenomics assembly of the Metagenome analysis of fecal microbiota from mouse which was promoted... | reverse complement strand
ATGCTGCTAAATCGGCTCCCGAATATTAACATTCATTATTAAACACCCTCTAATTTTCATCGTCATCCTGAATGATGGTAGGCTTCGCCATAATAGTGGTAAGCGCAAAGAATGGAGAATATCTAATTTTGCACTTGTAAAAATATCGTCTGAAATATGAAAACAGGAGTCAAATTTATCATCTCGGCAGTCCTCATGCTGACTGCGCTTGCCTCTTTCGCATACTGCACACCGAAAAATTCGTCAGAGAACGGTTCGGGAAAGGGAATTGAGCCGAAAATATTAGTGGCTTATTTCTCTGCTCAGGGACATACAAAGGCAGTTGCGGAGAAAATCGCATCTGTCACCGGCGGCGATCTGTTTGAGATAACACCGGTGAATGTCTACACCGAAGAGGATCTCGACGGTTGGAACGATAGCACGCGGCACTTGCGAATCGAAAGACCGCAGCACCCGTCCGGAAGTTAAAAACAGAGTAGAAAATTTCGAAAAATACGACACCATCTATCTCGGATTCCCGATATGGTGGTTCACTTGCCCGACAATTGTCAATACTTTCCTTGAGCAGTATGACACTTCCGGCAAGACCATCATCCCTTTCGCCACATCGGGTGGAAGCGAATATGGAGATACGGAGAAAGACCTGCGTGTTTCGGCTCCCATGGCAATCTTCAAGCCCGGCAAAGTCCTTAACGGAATGGATGAAACACAGATAAAAAACTGGGTTGACACTCTTAAATAAATATAATATGGCTGCGGTTCATAAAATCATTAAATCTTTTCTGATAATTCTCTCATTGGCAACAGCAATGGCTACAAGTGCTCAAAACAAGCTGTTTATTACAGTCGGGGATCGGACTCTTTCTGCGACTATGGCCGATAACGAGGCAGCCCGCAGACTGGTCCAACTCTTGTCAGTAGAACCGATTACAATCAATCTGTCAGACTACGGTGGATTTGAAAAAGTCGGAGCCTTACCTCAGTCTTTACCCGCATCGGATACATACATAACGACTGTCCCCGGTGATATAATGCTGTATCAGGGCCGTAATATGGTAATATTCTATGGTTCGAATTCATGGAGCTATACCCCTCTGGGCAGGATTGACGGTGTTACGGCGTCTTCTTTGAAAGAGTTTCTTGGAAACGGCAATGTGGAAGTGACATTATCACTATCGTCCGTCTCCGGTATCGGTGAGGTAAAAGCCGACAATGGCAAGAATGTCATTATATACGACCTTAAAGGTAATCGTCTGAACGAAGTCACAAAGACAGGCATTTATATTGTCAACGGCAAAAAAGTATTCATCGAAAAATAGTTAACGGAATGAACAAAACAATTTTATCGGCAGTAATATGCGCAGCAACGTTTTTTATTGTAAATTCTCAAAATATGAACAATCCCAAAACAAACACATCGCTGGCTCCTGTGGAGCAACTGCAACTTACGCAGAAGTGGGACAAGACATTCCCCAAGAGCGACAAGGTTGACCACAGTAAGGTGACATTCGTTAACCGCTATGGTATAACACTTGCCGCAGATATGTATAAACCCAAAGGTGCGACAGGTAAGCTCCCGGCAATAGCCGTGTGCGGACCTTTTGGAGCTGTAAAGGAACAGGCTGCCGGATTCTACGCACAAGAGATGGCGGAGCGAGGATTCCTTACCATCGCATTTGACCCCTCGTTTACAGGTGAAAGCGGTGGCACACCCCGCTACATGACCTCCCCGGACATCAACACTGAGGATTTCAGTGCGGCGGTGGATTATCTCGTGACGAATCCTGAAGTGGATAGTGATAAAGTAGGAATCATCGGTATATGCGGTTGGGGCGGCATTGCAATTAACGCAGCCGCTTCCGATCCCCGTATCAAGGCGACCCTTGCTTCGACCATGTATGATATGAGTCGTGTAAATGCCAACGGTTATTTTGACTCCGAAGATAGTGTCGAGGCCCGCAACGCCCTCCGTGAGAAATTGGCGACACAACGCACCGAGGACTACATCAACGGCACACCCAAACTGGGTGGCGGTGTCCCTGACGTATTGCCTGATGATGCTCCCAAGTTCCTCCGCGACTACTACGACTACTACAAGACCAAGCGAGGTTATCATCCCCGTTCTCTCAATTCCAACGGCGGACGAAACGCTACATCCCCGATACCGTGGATTAACTTCCCGTTGATGAGTCGTGCCGGAGAAATTGAGAATGCAGTGATGATTCTTCACGGCGAGAAAGCCCACTCTTTCTATTTCGGCAGCGGCGCCTACAAGAAACTGACAGTAGCTCCCGGCAAGGAAAACAACAAGCTATTTATGGTAATCCCCGGCGCAAGCCACACCGATCTCTATGATAATATGAAGGTAATACCTTTCGACGGTATAGAACTCTTTTTCAAAGAATACCTGAAATGAAACTCCAGATTTTATCAATGATTATGTCACTGGTGTCATTGACGGCTTGTGCATCCTGCTCAACAGAGAATGGCGAACCGCATAGCAGTTCTGAACCGAAACGAAAAACATGATTGGTACTAATGAAAAAAGTTAAAATAACAGTCCTTCGCTGCACATTTAACGAGGATATGGCTCAACAATATGCAGAACCGGGTCTAAAGCCTTGTTCGGTATTTAAGGAGGGTCAAGTGTTTTATGCCGGACTTGGGAAACCTGACGGTTTCTGTGACGGAGCATGGCGCACAATCCACCCGTATGTATTTGCCCTCGCAAACGGAGTTAAACGGTTTTATTTCAACGATTGGGTTCGCCATGATGGTATGGCAATTACCTGCTGTAATGACGGTTTGCGCCCTGTCTTTTTCAAGCTGGAGGTTACAGATGAAGAAATACCGTCACCATTTAAATACAGGACATGAGGTAGCGAAAATTAATCTTGAAGGTGAAACCGTAACCCCCTGCAAAGCCTGCTTAGCATGTGCTGGTAAGAAAAACTGCGTTTGGCGTAATGATATTTTCCTTAATAAAGAGGTTTTTGTCGTTGGTTCTACTTATTGGAACATAGCTTACGGTAAATTACCGGGAGAGTCATTAAAAGACAATGAAGGCGTCGAAACAATGAAGAATCTCGGTAAAAACATCTCTTGGATTTTGGATAGATTAAGCTAAACGAATTCTGTCACGCTGATGCTTCAATCTTATTAGACAGCTTCCGTGTCAAGGAACAAGACGTCCATTTTTTAGCTCTGATTTAAGTAAATCATAGACGTATGCCGGACTTTCTATGTATAGCCCAGTCTCGAAATCTTCCAGTTTGGAGAAGGTTTCAGAATTGTGGAATACTGAGATTGCCTCCGGTAGTTCCATGCCGTCACGTTCCACAAGATAGCGGACGACATCGGCTGAAATACCCTCAAATAAATATCGTGCATTATTCTCATTCATATTTTTCTCAGCATTTTTATCGCTGCCTCCGTGTGAAAGAAATATTGTGATGTTACATCGGAAAATGTCAGTTCTTTTACAAGTTGCTGTTCATTTATGAAATTTTCTATAAACATACGCAGTAAGCGGGCAATGGTATCATCGGCAACCGGACCGATTACTATATCATAATCATGGCTGGGCTGTTTCACATTTATGTCACGGTTGGTCATGACGAAACGTGCCCACTCTTCATTTGGAGAATCGAAAACTTTTATCTTCAAACCATGTTTTACGGCTGAATCCAGATCAAATTCAAAACTTGTTATTATCGGTTCTCCCCGGAACATCTTTGTAGTTCTCGCAGCCATTCTTTTTGCTTGCTGGAGGATGTCTGTAAGATAGAACCCTTTTCCGAAACCTTTGTATGGACGGCATTTCGCAAGATTGATTTCCTCAATTGCTACATTTGAACCATGATAGAGTATCATCTTATTTCCCCTCCGTTGTTTTGGCAGACAACCGTTAAGTCGTCAACACAATCGTTGAATGACAATGTATGTTCCACGTCATAAAATTCTGTGAGGAAATCAATCCCTTTGAAGCGGTTTAGGTAATTGCTTGCCTCACGGATTGTAAGCCTATGTCTTTTGGAAAATTCTATTATGGCGGTCATCACGTAGTCTATGATGTCCTTATTAGCCTTTGTCATAGGCTTTAATTCCACCATAGGCTCAACCTCAAGTGCTTCAGCAATGCGGCTGATGGTGTTGAAATTGACACATAAGCCATTTTCGACTTTTGATACCATAGCTTTTTTCACACCTATCATAGTGCCGACTTCATCTTGGGTCAGCCCTTTGTTTTTTCGGCAGAGGTGTAGAAGTTTTCCTATTTTTTTCAAGTTGGTGTTCATATTGCAAATATAGTAAATGTTTCCCATACAGGAAACTGTTTTGATGGAAAACTTTGGGACTGTCTGTGCGAAAAATATAAAATTGAACTGATTTAAACTTTTTATTTTTTAAGATTTGAAGCTATTTTCGAGATGAATTATTAGCTCGATGAGGGAGCTTAGCGAGCTAAGTGACCGAAGAGATGCTGATAATTCAGCCGAAAAGAGCTTCAAAGATTGAAAACAAGGTAATTTTCAGCCTGAGTTTAACATTTTATAAAAAGTTTAAATCAGTTCATTAGATAAAAAGATTGATGCCGTTTTTGACTGGGATTTTCCCTCGTCAAAAACGGCATCAATTATGAATATGGGTTATGGATGTTTATTTAGTCTCCGGGTCAAGTACTACCACACGATAGTTTTCCTGAGAGTTGAGCTTCTTCATGAAGTCCATGACATCCTGCGGAGTGATTGAATTCATTGATTCAATATTGCCGTTGAATGTGTCAACGCCGCTGGTAACTTCGTCGATAATGCCACGGAGCCAAGGTGAATTCTTTTCACGGTTTTCAGTGTATGTCTTCACCATATACTCCTTGATGGGGTTGAGCTCGTCGGGAGTAATGTTGGTCTCCATATCCTTGAACTGACCCTTGATGTAATCGAGAACCTCGTTTTTCATCTCAGGCTTCATGGGGAAGTCGCTGTATATACCGAACTTCACAGGACTGAGAGGATTTGACTGGCTTGTTGCGTAGATAGAATATACAGCACCCATTTCCTCGCGCACTGTTTTGATGAGGCGGTTGGAAAGAATTTGGCTGGCTACTGACAAGAGTTGATCATTCTTTTGGGTATAATCACCGCCGCCTGTGCTGAAGATAGCAACGTAAGTCTGCGGGGTAGACATAGGCATGGAGAATGTGTCGATACCTGAACCTCTCTTGATGATGAATGACTGGTCATAGTTCTTAACCTCCTTGACAGCTTTAGAAGCATCGCCGGGGAGTGAAGCGATATATTTCTCAACGAAAGGTTTGAGGGTTTCGGGAGTGACGTTGCCGACAAATACGAATGTGAAGTCAGCGGCATTGTCAGTCATGTCATGGGCGAGCTTTATGGTCTGTTCGCGTGAAGCACCCTTGATGGCGTCGGAAGTGATCATACCTCTGAAAGGTGAGGTATAGAGTGCCTGATTCTGATATTTTTCAAACAGATATTCGGGGCTCTTCTCCTGATTTGCAAGGAAACCGCTATATGTTTTCTGCAAAGCTTCGAATTCCTCTTCGGTGAATTCAACATCCTTGAAGCTCATATAAAGGAGTTCCATGAATGTGGGGAGATCCTTCGGAGTTGACTTACCGATCATCATGCGGTTATAGGGATCGAATGCTATGTTAAGCGAAACCTGTTTTCCGGCGGTATACTTGGTAAGATCGGTGTTTGTGTATGAACCAAGACCGTTAGAGCTCATGGTAAGAGGAAGAGTGATGATGGTATTGGCATATTCTGCCGGGTAGTCGGCATAACCACCTTTAGCGTATGCCTGCATGAAGATTTCATCCTCTTTGAATTTGGTAGACTTCACAATGACTTTAGCTCCGTTTGATAGAGTCCATTCAGTAGTGCCCCATTTCTTATTGTCAACGGTTGAAGTGATAGTGCCGGGTGTCGGCTCAACGGGGATGAGAGGTTCGCTCTTGACTTCATCAACGAATGCTGTGATATCTTCGCCGTCAACTGCTTCGAGTCCTGCAGCGATTGTCTCCTTGGTGGGAAGAGTCACACCCTCACCTTCGTGTGAGAGCACCATAATAGAACGGTTGTCAGGAGTGATAGCCTGTGCGAACACCTGATTGATAGCCTGAACAGGTATCATGGCGGCTAACTGCTGGATCATGGGCCATTCTACTTCAATACCCGGGATAGGCTCACCATCGGTGAAGTTACTAACATATTCTTTCACGTAAGCATTATTCTCGCGGGTGGCGCGGTTATTGTATGCTTTTTCGTATGATGAGATGTATTCGTTGCGGGCACGTTCATATTCCGACTGTGTGAAACCGCCGCGCTGCGCACGAAGGAGCTCACGATACAAAGCCTTCATCGGCTCAACAATGTCATTTTCTTTGGCAATGACAACAGCTGTCATAGCATCTTTGGTTTTACCTGAAAGGAGGTAACCGCCAAACATTACGCCTGCGCCTGCGAATGGTGAATCGGGCTTAGAGGATATCTCATTCAGACGGTTGTCAAGCATGGTGGAGATCATGCTTTCGATATATTTCTGGATGTAATATGCCTGAGTGTTTCTCATCTCTTTAGGCATCACATCGGAGAGGAAAGATATCTGTGCTATGATATTCTTCTGCTCGGGGTCTGAACCTATGCCATAGAGTGTGCCTTTATGGTCAGGCACAGGCTCATATTTGCGCTCGGGTGCGTTTGCCGGCATTTCTATATCGGAGAAAATATCCTTAATCTTGTTCTCGATGCGGTCAACGTCAATGTCACCTACCACTATTACACCTTGCTGGTCGGGGCGATACCATGTTTCATAGTAATCACGCAATGCCTGATAGGGGAAGTTGTCCACAACCTCCATGGTGCCGATAGGGAGACGGTGAGCATACTTTGAAGTGGGGTAGAGGTCGGGGAGTATGTTGGTAAGGATACGCATTTGTCCCACGTTGCTCTGACGCCATTCTTCATGTATCACACCGCGTTCCTTGTCGATCTCCTTGGGGTCGAGTGTGAGGTCGTTAGCCCAGTCGTGAAGTATGAGCAGACAAGAGTCCTGCACGCTCTCACGGGCGGTGGGAACGTTGGTGATAAGATATACGGTCTCGTCAACACCGGTGGAGGCGTTGAGATTCGCTCCGAATTTCACACCTATTGATTCGAGCCAGTCACGGAGTTTGCTGCCGGGGAAGTTAGTGGTTCCGTTGAAACACATGTGCTCGAGGAAGTGGGCAAGACCTCTCTGATCATCATTTTCAAGGATAGAACCGACTTTCTGCGCAATGTAGAAATCCGCTTGACCCTTCGGATATTCATTGTGACGGATGTAATAGGTAAGACCGTTGGGAAGTTTGCCGATACGCACTGCTGAGTCAACAGGTAAGGGCTGGAGCATCGGGTTTTCACCCTGTGCTTTGACTGTTCCGGGGAGCAGCATCATAGCCACGAGCACCAGAAGAGTCATTAGTTTAAAACTTTTTCTCATCTGTAAGAAGTTATAATGAAATTTGTATTTTGAATAGTTAGACGCATTTTTATGTATAAAGTGACACAAAGGTACAAAATTTAACGATTTTTAATCCAAAAATAATCAATGAAAAAAGAAACCCACCGAAATAGGCTCTGTAATTGCCATTTCGGTGGGTTCCTGATACCTTAGAGGTTATTAAACAACCTCTTAATCTTACTCAATCGTCGTCATCATCATGATGGTGATGATGCTTATGATGATGTTTGTAATGTTTATATGCCTTCTTGTACCTCTTTGAGACTTTCTTATGGTGCTTGTACTGGTCTTCAAGCCAGTCCTCATAATCATCGTCATAGTCATCATAATAATAGCCTCCTCCCCCAAACGGGATTGCAACGGTGATTCCTCCGGGGAGTGCCACTACGCCAGCTGCGGAATGACGCATGGCTTTACGGTAACGTTTCACCGCTTTTCTATAATGTTTAGGAGATATTACCGGAGATTCATATACAAGTCCGGGGCGAAGTGGAACGCATACAGGTGGTGGCGGTGGTGCCACGACTACTGCCGGTGTGAAAAATGGCAGAGCGTTAGTCAAATTGACATTGAAGCCATCGGTGCCGGCGTTTACCGAGAAAAATGTCTGTGCCGATGCTGCTAAGGCTCCGGCTACGGAGAGAGTGGTAATGGCTGTCAGTCGTCGTATAGCTTTCATAGCTGTATAGTTGAAATGAAACTTTATTCTGAACGTGTGTTTACCATACATCAGAACATACTGTCTATATAAAACTATACAATTATGACAATGATTGGTTCATATTGTCAGCGTTTGAGGATGCTTATCACCTCATTGCGCAGATAGGGGAGGTCTACTATGTAATATCCGGAATATGAAGGGTGGAACACTCCGAGACGCATTTTATTGACATTTATACCATATTTTTGCTCAAGTATATAGCGATATACGCTTACCTGCAGGGCATAGTGGTAATATGAGCAGTCAGGCAGATGGGATATGGGGTGAAGACCTGTCTTGCGGAAAGGTGAAGTGGCTTCAACCATCCCGAATCTGTTGATGAGCTTGCGTGACCTTTTCCAGTCATATATATTATATGTGCCGTCGGGAGTGCGTTCGAGAAAATCGAGGGTTCCCGCTATGCCGTATTCTTCCAGATATATGCGCCATTCGGTGCGGAAAGGGTACAGGCGGTTAACGGCGGCGAAACATCTGAACAGTCTGTAGGCGTCGGTGTCGTCGCCGGAGTCCTCGCCGAGATAATAGCGTTCTATCTTATCGTGCATGGTTGTACCGAGGTCTCTGGCTCGGCAGGCTTCCGCCTCCCATTTAGCCATGAGTTCTTCGGGTGTCAACCCCTCCTGCGGGGCTTTCCGGTGTGCCCAATACAAGGCATCGAATTGCGGGAAACACTCTTCCACCAGTGTGGTCACCGATTTCAAAGGTCTCCCTTCTATGTAATATGTATGGCTTTCTGGGTCAAATAGCAAGCGGCTGTCACGAGGATGGGAGTTCAGCTCGTTATAGTTCATAGGGTTTTGGCTTCGTTCCAGAGTTCATCCATTTCGTCAAGAGTCATATCCTTAAGCTCTTTGCCCATTTCATGCGAGCGTTTTTCTATATGATTGAATCGTTTGATGAACTTGGCATTGGTCTTTTCGAGCGCGTTTTCAGGATTGATCTTATAAAGACGGGCTGCGTTTATAAGGCTGAAAATCACATCACCCATTTCGGCTTCCATCTCAGCATGGTCGCCGGTTTTCACAGCTTCGCTGAATTCTGAAATCTCCTCTTTAACCTTTTCCCACACCTGCTCACGGGTCTCCCAGTCGAAGCCTACATTTGCCGCCTTTTCCTGTATGCGGTCAGCCTTGATCATGGCTGGTAATGCTGTAGGCACACCCGAAAGCACAGTCTTATTTCCACCTTTCTCTTTCAACTTTAACTGCTCCCAGTTTTGTAGCACTTCGTCAGTGGAATCCACATGCGCTGTCCCGAACACGTGTGGATGGCGGAATATCAGCTTTGAGTTGAGTGCGTCACATACATCTGCGATGTCAAATTTCCCCTTTTCTTCACCTATCTTGGCATAGAAAAGCACGTGCAGCAACACATCGCCGAGTTCTTTGCGGATATTGGCGTCATCGCTTTTTATGAGTGCGTCGCAAAGTTCGTATACCTCTTCTATTGTATTGGGTCGTAATGATTCGTTTGTCTGTTTGGCGTCCCACGGACATTTTACACGTAGTATGTCAAGTGTGTCTATGACACGTCCGAGCGCCTCGATTTTTTCCTGACGGGTATGCATGATATATCGGTTTATTGTCTTCAGTGAACTGATTTAAACTTTCTATAAAATGTTTAAATCAGTTCTATATTATATGGCAAAGTTACGACTTTTCATCGAAATGACGAAAAAATCAACGCCGGCTTATTACAGTCGGCGTTGATGTCAGTTTGAGCGTATAGATATCATTTCGATTATAAATCGAACATCTTACTATTCGAATATGTGGCGGAGTTTACTGAAAATACGGTTTTTAGTAGACTCGTTAGGTGTCATGTTGGGTTTGCCACGGAGCGATTCGATTGTAGCCTGTTCATCGGCAGTGACAGTCTCCGGAATGTAAACCATCACATTGATCAATTCATCTCCTGTGCCGTAGCCTTCGGTTGAGGGTAGACCTTTGCCACGGAGTCTAAGCACCTTGCCGGGCTGTGTGCCAGCCGGAATTTTCAGTCGTGCACGTCCGGTGATGGTAGGCACTTCCACAGAGCCTCCGAGGGTTGCGGTAGGTATATCCAACATGAGGTTGTATATCACATCGTTGCCATCACGTATAAGCTCAGGATGCTTTATCTCCTCGATTACCACGAGCAGGTCACCATTTGCTCCGCCGTGGATAGCGGCATTGCCTTTGCCCTTGAGTGTCAAGGTCTGTCCGTCGCTGACACCTGCCGGGATGGAGAATGAAACGGTCTCCTCTTTGCGCACCACACCTTCTCCGTTACAGTACGAGCATTTCTCGGTGATGGTTTTTCCTTCGCCGTGGCAGTGGGGACATTCCACAGCCGATTGGGATAAACCGAAAAGTGTCTGCTGCTGTCGCAGCACAGTGCCTGAGCCGTGACAGGTGGAGCAGGTTGTGAATGCAGTGCCATCCTTCGCTCCGGTACCGTTACAGTGGGTACACTTTACAAGTGTGGGAATCTTTAATGTCTTGGTGACGCCGGTAGCGATTTCGGCAAGGGTCATTTTTACCTTTATACGGAGATCGGAACCTCTGCGCTGGCGACGGCGTGTGCGGCCGCCTGCCGATTCGAAGCCTCCCATATTGCCGAATCCACCGCCGAAGATATCGCCGAACTGCGAGAATATATCTTCCATAGAGAAACCTCCGGCATGGAACCCGCCATCTCCGCCCGGGAAACCTTGCGGACCCATGTTGTGTCCGAACTGGTCGTATTTCGCACGTTTTTCCGGATTGGAAAGCACATCGTATGCCTCAGCCGCCTCTTTGAATTTCTCCTCGGCTTCCTTGTCACCCGGATTTTTGTCGGGGTGATATTGTATCGCCTTTTTTCTATAGGCGCTTTTTATTGCTTTTTCGTCGGCATTTTTGTCAACGCCAAGCACTTCATAATAGTCTCTTTTCGCTGCCATATAAGTCGGGTGTTATTGTCCTACAGCCACTTTGGCATGACGGAGCACTTTGTCGTTAATTGTATAGCCTTTGGTAGGGGTGTCAATGACTATCCCTTTCTTTGATTCATCATCGACCGGAACCATTGCGATAGCGTCGTGAAGCTCTGCGTCAAATGGTTTGCCGGTGCTTTCTATAGGCTTGACACCGTTTTGTGCCAAGAATTTCACAAGTTTCTGATATATAAGTTCCATCCCCTGACGGATTGACGCCGGGTCATCGGATTTGGCGCTTGCCTCAAGTCCGCGTTCGAAATCGTCAACAATCGGGAGAAGACCTTTAAGCACACTTTCCGATGCGTTTTTAATAATGTCGGATTTTTCCTTCCCTGTGCGTTTGCGGAAATTGTCGAACTCTGCCATAAGGAAGAGATACTCTTTCTTCTCCTTTTCAACACGTGCTTCGGCGTCAAGAAGCTGCTGCTTCAAGGCGTCGATATCTGAAAGCTCCTTATTGATTACTTCGTTTTCCTCGTCAACTACAGAGTTTTGCTCCTCTTCAGCTTCCTGAACGTTGTCGAGTACTTCACCACCCTTAGCCTGACGCTTCATTTCGTCGGCATCGTGGCGTGATGCTTTATTCTGTGATTGCTTTGAGTCTTTACTCATAATATATAGTATCTTTTAAATTCTTGATAATATCTTAATCCGTTATCTATACAATACAATCAAAAAGATTGCCAGACTGTTGCAAAACGGTAGTAAATTTAGATAATACAGCTTATTCTAAATCTCCGGACTTAATTTTACAACAATTACACCGATATAACGTTCACTCACACAATAAAAAGAGGAGATAACAGTGACGGTTATATTTTTGATACAAAAACTTGGCAGTCCTTGAACTTGGATGACAAATCGTCTGCCAAAATGTCAGATTCATATATTCCGAATACCGACGAACCCGAACCTGACATGGCAGTATATACAGCTCCCGACCTCATCAACGCTTCTTTTATCTCGGAAATGGCGGGATACTCAGGGAATACCGAAGGCTCAAAATCGTTTTTCAGTTTCCCTTGCCATTCAGCCACAGGACGTGTGATAATATCCGGGATGGACTGAGCCGGTATCGCCGGACGAGTCTTGGAGTAGGCTTTGGCTGTGGGGACACTCACATCAGGTTTGACTATCGCAATGGTCATACCTTTTAGATTAAGGTCTATCGGGGTCATCTCCGTGCCGGTTCCTGTGCAGAGCATAGGTCTGTTATATATAAAGAAAGGGCAATCCGCTCCGATTCCCGAGGCGATATCGGCAAGATTCTCGTCGGACAGTCCGAGAGAGAATAACTCGTTAAGACCTCGCAAAGTGAAGGCTGCATCGGCTGACCCACCTCCAAGTCCGGCTTCGTCAGGGATAATCTTGCGCAGATATATGTCAACGGGCGGAATGGGGGTCTGCTGTTCAAGCGCGCGGTAGGCTTTCATTACAAGATTTTTCTCAGGCGGACAGTTTACTTCCCTCCCTGAGGTGGTGAGAGTCGTTTCCGTCCCCTTTGCAGGGACAATCTCAAGTATGTCGCACCACGGCACAGGCACCATCACTGTTTCTATGTCATGATAGCCGTCCTCACGCTTGCGCAATATGTCAAGACCTAAATTTATTTTGGCATTCGGGAATAAAATCATACGTATAATTAATTTATATGGCAAAGTTAGCGAAAATTTTTCTTTTAAATTCTTAACTTTGTATTTGCTAATCCGCAAAGTGTGGGATTTGCTTGATAAATGAATTGTAACTATGCCATCAGATAACAACTCTAACCGCCGTAGCGGAAAACCCGAACATATTTCAAAATTCGACCATGGCGGTCGTATACCTCCGAGAGACAATGACCTTGAAGAAGCTGTGCTTGGAGCTTTGATGCTTGAGAAGGACGCTTACACCGTGGTGTGCGACATCTTGAAGCCGGAATCATTCTATGATCCGTCAAATCAGAAAATATATGCCGCTATCCAAAGTCTTGGTGCCTCGCAGCAATCCATAGACATGCTTACCGTCACCGAGAAGCTTCGCCTTATGGGCGAGCTTGAAAGTGCCGGCGGTCCTATGCGTATATCCGAACTGACTTCAAGGGTTGCATCAGGTGCGCATGTCGAATTCCACGCACGAATAGTGGCACAGAAATATCTTGCGCGTGAACTTATAAAGTTTGCGTCGCAGATAGAGGCGCAGGCGTTTGACGAGAGCTATGATGTGGATGACCTGCTGCAGGAAGCGGAAGGGAAGCTGTTTGAGATATCGCAACGCAATGTAAAGAAGGATGTCACTCAGATAGACCCTGTGATTAATGCGGCGATAGAGCAGATTCAGACTGCCGCCAACCGTGCTTCGGGTCTTTCCGGATTGGAGTCGGGCTATCACGAGCTTGATAAGCTTACATCGGGATGGCAGCGGAGCGACCTTATTATTATAGCTGCCCGTCCTGCCATGGGTAAGACTGCGTTTGTGCTTTCGATGGCTAAGAATATGGCTGTCAACTATAACATCCCTGTGGCTATATTCTCGCTTGAAATGTCCAACCTTCAGTTGGTGAACCGTCTGATACAGAACACATGCGAAATCGAAGGTGAAAAAATCAAAAGCGGTCAGTTGTCGCAGATGGAGTGGGATCAACTGATGTCACGTGTGAAAAATCTGTACAGCGCACCTCTATTTATAGATGATACCGCCTCGCTTTCCATCTTCGAACTGCGAACTAAGGCTCGCCGTCTGGTGAGGGAGCATAATGTGCAATTCATTATAATTGACTATTTGCAGCTCATGAATGCTTCGGGTATGAAGTTCGGCTCCCGTGAGCAGGAGGTGTCTATGATATCACGTTCGCTTAAACAGTTGGCGAAGGAACTGAATATACCCATCGTCGCACTTTCACAGCTCAACCGAAGTGTGGAATCGCGCGGCGCCGACAGCAAGGATGGCAAACGTCCTCAGTTGAGCGACCTCCGTGAGAGTGGTGCGATAGAGCAGGATGCCGATATAGTATGTTTCATCCACCGTCCCGAATATTACCTCCGCTCAGGCACTGATGCCGCCGGTAACGATATTAGGGGACTTGCCGAGTTCATAGTGGCTAAGCACCGAAGCGGACGTGTGGACGATGTTAAAATGAGATTCAAGTCACGCTATGCCCGCTTCGAAAACTGGGATGGTGAGACGGAGATGACAAGCGGCTCTAAGATGTCGCGTCTGAATGGCGAAGATGACGCTCAGGCGGGTAGCGGCTTCGCTCCCGTAGCTCCCTTCCAAGGAGGGTCAGCCGACATTCTCGGTGCCACTCCTGAGGAAGCACCCCCATTCTAAGGCTCCTGATTGAGGTCGCTAAATGTTTTTTTAAAAAATTAGAAAGTTTTATTAACGCTCATAAAACTTTTTGTTAATCCGTATTGTTAGAAAGATAAAATTAACAAAACCAACTATTGTTTTATGAAAAAAGCGTTATTAATCATTGCAATCGTGCTTGGAAGCATGAGTGCATTTGCTCAGAATCTTGACAAGAACGAAGCCAAACAGCTCAAAGCCTTCTTGTCAGAACCCGCAAAAGAGGGAACCAATGCTCAGGCTCTTAAAGTATCCGACCTTAATGCTATCGCTTCAATCGAGGGCATCACTGTACAGAATGGTCATGTGACCGCTATCGAATGGAAAGATAAAAAACTTGGTGGCGTACTTAACCTCTCTAACTTTAGAGCTCTTACTAAAGTAGATGTATCTCGAAACGAACTCACCGGTCTCAGCGTGGAAAATTGTGCCGCACTTGTGGATCTCAACGCAGGACGTAATAAACTTACCACCGCTGACTTCGCCGGTTGTACCAACCTTCAGAAACTGTCAGTTTACAAGAACCGTCTTACCGACATCACTCTTGACAACACTCCGCTTTTGAATAACTTGAATGTCTCTAACAACCTGTTTGTGGAACTTAATGTTTCCAACAACTTCAACCTTAAGACTCTCAACTGTCAGGGTTGCCACTTGGAAGCGCTTAACGTATCAGGTTGTCAGGCTCTTAAGAATCTCTATTGCGGCTACAATAAGTTGACTCAGCTTAGCCTTGTAGGTGTTGAGAATCTTCAGAATCTTAATGTTGATGACAATGAAATCGACAACCTTTTGATCTCCGGTCTCCCAACTCTCGCATCGCTCATCTGCTCTGACAACAACATGGTAAGCCTCGGCGTACGTAACTGTAACAATCTCCTTGACCTTGTTTGCTCTTACAACGACCTTACAACCCTTAGTGTGGAAGGCTGCCCGAACCTCCAGTTTGTAGACTGCTCTTACAACGACTTGACCTCACTCACTCTGTCAAATCAGACTTTCCTACAGCGTTTGCTTTGCAACAACAATCAGTTGAACATGCTTGATGTATCATTCGACTCTGCTCTTACTTACATCAACTGCCGTTACAACACCATCACTGATTTCCGTACAATCGCTTGTGACAACCTCCGTATGGTGGCTTGCCAGTGGAACTACTAATCTGACAGTCTGGACAAGATATTCATAAAACACGAATAGTATATCTGACATTTAGGTCAAACAATTGAACGACCCGGCTTACGATCCCTGAAATCGTAAGCCGGGTCTGTTTTTGTAATGATTCTGCTTTTATTTTTGTTTTTATTCTACTCTTGTTTCTTGAATTGTTCCACTACTTCATCTATGGAGATATTCAGTAGTTTCATCTCTTTAAACAGATCTTTTAGTGTGGTGTCGAAAAATTCCTGTCGCCGTGCTGAGTTCACATGCGCCATCGCTTCAGGCGAAAGATAGAATCCCATTCCTCGTTTGGGGGTGATGATCTCCTCGGCTTGAAGATATTCGTAGGCTTTCAGAACAGTGTGGCTATTGACCGACAGAAGCAACGATAGCTCGCGCACCGATGGCACACGTTCGCCCGGAATCCAGTTGCCCGACAGTATCTGTCCGAAACTGTAGTCTATGATCTGCTTATATATCGGTTTATTCGAATTGAATTCCATTATGCTACCTGATGTGTTTTGTTATGGCGATATATGGAATAGCCTATAAATACACAATAAGCCACAAAAATTATATCAACAATATATCCCATAGTAGTAACTTTGCCCACAATAAGATTCGCAAATCCATTTGGATCGTCCGTATCAAATCCAAGTTCCATTCCTGAAATTGCTGCTACAACTCCGTAAATGCCGCCGATAATACCTAAAACCAATAATAGTATTAGTGGTGTAAGCAATCCCTTGATGAACCTGTTCTTAATTGATTTGATGACAACAAACAGAACGCTTAGAATCATGGCAGCTGTCTGGCAGATGGAATTTATGTATGTGGCAACTGTCATTTGGGTAGTGATATTTATATCATATTTGATTCTTACCATCTTCTTGATAGCCGATTCGATGTTGCCGTTCTCGATAAACAATCCGCCGATGAAGTTGAACAGGTACCATACTATTATCACGAACAGAGGGACTACAACTAATGAATATCCCAAAAGAAATGCTGTCTTTTCACTTATTTTCGCAGGTACTTGTGTCATAAGTGAATCGTCGCGGCGTGAGAAGATCAATGCTCCCGAGAAAGTGCAGTATGATACCAACACAGCGATGAGCGAGTAATAAGCGAAGGCTCCCTCCGACTCGAATTCTCGGCATGGGAGCAGACACAGATATGCCAATACAAGTATAATTGTGACTACCAACAGCTGATTCTGTATGTTGGATTTATAAAGCATACCGTAATGGTATACCCTTTGCCACGAAAATTTGTTTATGTTTGTGTTTTCTGTTTCCATTGCATGTTGATTGGTTAGCTGTTGATGATTTCCAGTACTCTGTCACGTGCGGGCGACATTAGTGCGGAATACAGAAGGTGATAGTTAAGGTCGGTGGTCAGTCCTTCTTCATTTACTATGAGCGAATGGAAGAGTCCGAGACCTTGCTCCATGAAAAGCTTGTCGATTGGCGGGATGGGTGTGTCAATACATGCTATGCGCTCGGATATTTCCCATGAGGGACGGCATACCAACAGTCTGCCGTGGGATAGGACTATCAACCCGTCATATAGCTCCTTAAGGTCGGACACGGTGTGGGTTGACACTATCACAGTCTGCGTTTCGTCGGTGTTGCGGGCAAGCATCATGCGCAATGCCTTCTTCGATGTGATATCAAGCCCGTTTGCCGGTTCGTCGAGCAGAAGCACATCGGCATGTAGCGATATGGCGTATGCCACGATGGCTTTATGACGCATTCCGAGCGAAAGGCGTGCGAACTCTTCATCACCCGTGAACCCGAATTCCGTCAGATTCTCCCGTAAGGTTTCTTCTGAAAAATTAGGATAGAATCCTGAGTGCAGTTTGGCAAACTGGTTTATGCTCTTGGTGGGAAGCTCTATGGTGTCGGGGAGGAAGAATGTGCGTTGGAGAGTGGAGGGGAGACGCAATTTCACATCCTCGCCGTCAATGGTGCATGAGCCTGTCTGAGCTATCAAAAGTCCGGCTATGAGACGCAGCAATGTGGTTTTGCCGGCACCGTTTTCTCCGAGAAGCAGATGTATGCCGGGTGACACCACCGCCGAAGCGTCGTTGATGGCAACGGCGCCCCGGTGGTATGAGTAGGTAAGATTACTTAATTCTATCATTTTTCAACGGGAGTTACTGTGTAACCTTCTTTGCGAAGAAGTGAGATAAGACCTTTGTCGCCGGGGAGATGTCCTGCGCCAACAGCTATTAGCACTGATGCGGTGGGGAGAAGACCTGCCATTACACGTACCCAGTTGGCGTTGCGTTTGTTGATAAGACGCTCTGTGCCTTCACTGCTGCCGAATGTGGGGTCTTCGATTATTGAAAGCATCTCTGAAAGGTCGCCGGCAAGATAAGCGTTGGCGAGTCTGTGTGCCATCTCAACTGATTTGCCATCGTTGCGAACGAGGTCCATGAGGTCATTGGCTTGTTCAAGGATAGGGCTGCCGAATAATGCCTGACACTGGATTTCCATTGTCTCAAGACCTCCGATCTCTTTGCCTGCGGCTGCTCCGCGTTTCTGAATCTCACTGTCGAGCTGTTCCTGCTGGTTGAAATCGGGGAAAGCTGACTGTGCTTGTACCATAGCCACAACAGTGGAGACGATTGCCGGTTTCATGGGTGCGAACTGGGCTGCTGATACCATCGGACCCATATATTTTTGAAGCATTGTGTTAAGTGAGTCTGTTTGCGCTGCTGTGAGAACGGCTGTCAGGGTGCTGTCCTGCGGTGCCATGGCTGCTGACATCATCAACTGCTGTGCTGCGGGTGACTGTGCCTCGCTCATAATGAGTTCTCCGTATACTTTTTCGGCGGAGCTGAGAGCTTCGTTAAATCCCGGCACACTGTCGAGCACTGAGATGGGTGCCACATGGTGGGTGCCGAAAAGATAACTCGGTTTTTCTAAGCCGTTGCCTGATATTTTCCAAAGAAGTTGGGCGTTGCTGCTGATTGCTGTTAAAGCGACGAGGAGGATGGAGGTGAGGAATTTTTTCATCTTATTTTTATTGTTTAGTTATTTATTTGTTGCACTGTTTAGGTGTTGTACATGACTAACACACCGCAAAGGTATGTATCATTTTTCTATCCACCAAACATTTTGTGAAAAATTTTTATAGAAAAATGAAAATAATTAAATTTGCATGTGGAAAACATATCCGTATTCGGGTATATGTTAAATAGTAATGCATTATGAATCAACCTCTTGAAAACATAAAGGATTTCGATATTATTTTGGCAAGCGGATCGCCTCGCAGGCGTGAATTGCTTGGTATGCTTGATGTGGATTTTCGTGTTGACACCTCCCATGGTGTTGACGAGACTGTTCCTGAAGGTGTGTCACCTATGGATGTAGCCCCATACTTGTCACAGTTGAAAGCCTCGGCATATCCCTTGACAAAGGATGACGGCAAATTGGTGATCACCGCCGATACGGTTGTTATTATAGATGACGAAGTGTTGGGCAAACCTGCCGATGAGAATGAGGCGTGTGAGATGCTTGAAAAGTTGCAGGGTAGGGTGCAGACAGTGGTGACAGGTGTCACAGTGCGTACCTATAATAAGTCTGTTACTTTTCGGGCTGAGTCCAAAGTGGAGTTTGCCAAGCTCTCACGTCCGGAGATTGAATACTATGTGCGGAAGTATAAACCGCTTGATAAAGCCGGTGCGTATGGCATACAGGAATGGATAGGGGCTGCCGGTATAAAAGGTATAGAGGGAAGCTTTTATAATGTGATGGGGCTTCCGGTGCATCGCCTTTATGAGTGTCTGAAAAATTTTTAAGATGTTCGGGTTATGGTTGGGGCTTTAGCCGCAACGAGAAACCTTCGATGGGAGGAAGCAATTCTATCTCACCTTTCCCTATCGGGGTGTTGTGTTCCCAATTAAGTATATGAATCCCGTTAGGGGTGAGCTTTTCATAAATCTTCATAGCTGCCACACCCATTGTCATACGTAGGTTTAATTCCACGCATGGCATTATCATCTCTTTGCCGTCGAAGATATGTGTCATCATATCCACACCTGCCCAGCCTGTGTAATCCTTTCCTATAAGGTCGGTAAGTATTTTTTCAAGTTTTAATATTATAAGGTGGAGGTTGTCTATGTTTAGATGCTTGGATAGTATCTCTGCTATTATATCTTGTGACGATACGATGTTCCCTGTGTACATCCCCCGTTGCAGTGCCGTGAAGAGTGATAGCCCCTGAAACGTGACTCTACCATCGGAGCTATGGAAGAGTGTTGCGAAATCCATGCTCTTGTTCAGCCCTCGTTCCACCATTACGCTCCCTTGCCGGTTTATAATCCCCTCGGCTCTTTTCCTGAGAGTCTGCTCGTCAAGCGAGCTTGCATTAAACACACCTCTTCCGCTGCTCGACCATGGTGATTTTATGAAGCATCCGGGATACTCTCTTTCCAATGTTATCACGGTGTCGGCATCGGTCGCCTCAACCGGTAACGCTATACCCATGTCGAGTTCTGACAATATTTTTATGGAACTGCGGCGGTGGCTCAGCTCTCTCAGCCGCTCGATTTTGCTGTCTGTGGGGAGCAATTCTTCATGCCGGGTGTTGTCCGATTGTTGTATAGCCGTCAAAAATTGCCGCTTTGCGTCAAGGCTCCATCCCCACGGTTGAAATTCCGTCACCTCCACGCTGTAGCCCGGCTCTCCGTTGAGCCCGAACTTCTCACGGAGCAATGTTGCGCTCTCTTTCAACGATTCGGGCGCAAGTATCCGGTCACCTTCCTCAGCCCACCACATAGGGAATAAACTCCCCGCTCTGTGAAGAGCGGCAGCATGTGGCGGTGGAGTATAATTCCGACACCCTAAGCCGAGAGCAAGGTCATTTTCAGGATTAAATAGATGGAATCTCATTGGCATATTTTTGCCATTTGGTTTATATTGGATTGCAAATTTAGTAACTTCAAGAGGATTATGCAATAACAAATCGAGTGCACACTTGTGAAAGTCAGTATTTTGTGGTAACTTTGCATAAGAGGGGTGGCATATCGGTTTGTCCTTTGTAGTCCCTCTTAGTTCCTGATATGAACGAGAATCAGAATACTGAATATAAGCGCCTATGGAAAGACGAATACCTGAAATGGGTATCCGGCTTCGCTAACGCACAGGGTGGAAAGATTTATATTGGCATTGACGACGACTTGACTGTGGTTGGCGTTGATAATCTTCATAAGCAGCTTGAGGATATCCCCAACAAGATTATCAATAATACCGGTGTGTTTCCTGAGACCAACCATCTTACGATAGATGGTAAGGATGTTATTGAGATTGTCATAGAACCTTGCGGGATGCCTATTTCTTATCGTGGTGTCTATTATTATCGTAGCGGGGCAACTAAACATGAGTTTCGTGGAACTGCCCTCCATCAGTTTCTTTTGAAGAAGATGGGTTTGAATTGGGAGGATATTCCTTGTGATGGAGTAACATTGGATGACATTGATGACGGGGCGATTGAGTATTTTCTCGATCATGCCATAGATGAGGGGCGAATGGAGCTTGAATCCCGCAAATCCTCCAAAGAGGAAGTCTTATCCAATTTGGGACTTATCAAGAATGGAATCCCCACAAACGGAGCAGTTCTGCTATTTGGGAAAAATCCCCAACGTAGATTTGTAACCTCCAGCTTCAAGATAGGCAGGTTTGGTGCGGATGATGCGGACTTGTTGAGTCAAGACCAAATCGAGGGGAATCTGATTCAAATGACAGATAAGATAATGCAGGTGTTAAGCAGCAAATATCTTATCCGACCTATCCATTATGAGGGTTTGCAACGCAAGGAACCGTTGGAAATTCCGGAAGACGCTCTTCGTGAAATCATCTTCAATAGCATTGTCCATAAATTGCAATTCGGCACATGGAATCAGATGAGTATCTATGATGACCATATCCGTTTATGGAACGAAGGCGTATTGCCTGAAGATTATACCGTCGAAACCCTGTTGAGTAAGCATACCTCCAGACCTCGAAATCCAAAGATGGCACAAGTGTTCTATCGTGCCGGATTCATCGAGGCGTGGGGACGTGGCTATGAAAAGATAATGAAGGCTTTCGACAAAGCGAATCTTAAGCGACCTGAATTTGCCGTAGAGCAAGGAGGCGTTACAGCCACTATTTATCGTGAGATTTTCATGTCTATCCGAGGTGATGCTAAATCGATACAAACCGAACAGGATACCCAGAAAACTACCCAGAAAACTACCCAGAAAACTACCCAGAAGATTTTGGATTTGATAGTGCTCAATCCATATATAACAAGGAACGAAATGGCGATTGAGTGCGCTGTAACGCCGGATGCGATTAAATTGCAACTAAAAAATCTAAAAGACAAAGGGGTAATCCGTCGTGTTGGCGCAGACCGCGGCGGTTATTGGGAGATAATCAATCATTCATTATAAGATGCATGTTTTGCATTTTCTGTGTTATCCGCATTTTGTTGCACGTATTCTCATTGGCATATCCGGCAATCTGTGTAATATATTCTTTTATGTGTAATATATTATTTTATCAGCTGGTCTAAACTTACATGCAGCCGATTTCCGGAATGGAAGTCGGCTGCATGAAGGTTGATTTGTTGTCTTAGTGATAGAATGATTTATCAGATTTTCATCTTCTTTGCGATATCTTTGGGTATTGCTTCGCGGTTTACGAGAATATCAATAGTCTTTGCAAGGAAGTAAGGCTCAGATACGTAGAAATAACCGTCGTAGATCTGGTTGGTGTCCCATGAGTTCTTAACCTTGTAGTACTTGTTACCCTTCTGGTCAACAGCCTTGCCAACAATCACCATACCGTGGTCGTCGGTTGTTTCCATATTGTCAAACATTTCCTGACGGAGTTCCTGGGTGACTGTTATCTCTTCGCAAGGACCGTCTATTTTGTTTGATTCAGCTTCACGTTCTCTGTCGCTGAGTTTCACCCAACGTGCAAGCTCTGTGCCGGTAAGATCTCTTCCGTCTTTCTTTTTAGGCATAACGGCGTAACCCTTCACCCATTTGAATCCGGGTTCGCTCACGTCGGCTGCCCATGCTACAGAATAACCGTTGTCAATGGCGTTGTCAACGATAGCTTTCATCTCTTCCAAGGGTACATTGTGGTATTTCTCCCAGATCCAGTTGTCGGCAACCTCGATTGCAAACGGTTTGTAGAAGGGATGGTGAGTGAAAGAGGTGACAGGAATGTAATCAGCAGTATTTATACCTAATGATTCAGCAAACGATTGGGGAGTGTAAGTCTTACCCTCGTATTCAAAAGTTTCGGGGAGTTCTCCGAAGTAAGCGTCAAGTATACCATCAACAGCTTTTTTCCATGCAGTTGATTTCTTGCGCTGACCGTTGATAGAGTTTACAAACGATGTGAGTGCGGGAGCCATTTCATAATGGTCATGCTTCTCTTCGCCATTTAAGTACATGACAAAAATTTGAAAACATCGAATTTTGGGGTATAAGTCGGA
>ERZ777011.1569-NODE-1569-length-23202-cov-6.958569_pt1 | contig 23202 bp, 19 predicted proteins | sample MGYA00374964_ERZ777011 | MGnify/ENA primary metagenome ERZ777011 (study PRJEB29310, sample SAMD00008975) | mouse gut metagenome | study: EMG produced TPA metagenomics assembly of the Metagenome analysis of fecal microbiota from mouse which was promoted... | reverse complement strand
GAATCGGGTAAGGGAAACTATGTCTCTACTTAGAGCTTAAATGAAAGAGCCGTGCTAATTGAGGGTGTTCGTGTAATTATATACTTGTTTTTTAAAGAAAAAGAGACGGTTCTTCATTTCGCAGAAATGAACGTAGTTCCGAGAGAACTAAGGCGCTTTTGGCAGAGAAAAAAATATAAAAATGATTTTTTTTATTTTCAACTGGGGATATAAGCTTGTGAACTGTTAATATTATATAGGTATAAGTAAAAAGACGAAAATGGATAGGGAAACGTTATATAAATTCTTTGAAGGAACCGCTTCTTATGAAGAAGAAGTTCGGATTCGGCAATGGATGGAACGTTCCCGGGAAAATAAACGCGAATTCCTGAAAGAGAGGAAGATGTTTGACGCCATGTTGCTTCTTGGTGATGAAAAAACGATTGAGGAAAAGAGGCGGCATGCATCATCAAGGCTTAGTTCTCTCGGAACTGAGTTGATCAAGATGGCGGCGATTGTGGTTGCTACATTGGGCGTTAGCATCTTATATCAAATTGTTTCGGATAAGAATGAAGCAGCACCGATGCAGTCTTTTTATGTCCCTGCCGGACAACGGGTGAGGATAACACTGCCGGACGGAACGAATGTCTGGCTGAATGCCCGGACGAAGATTGTTTATCCAACAGTGTTCGGCAAATCTGCACGCCAAGTAACAATAGACGGGGAAGCCTATTTCGATGTAGCCGAAGACAAGAAAAGGCCTTTTATCGTGGAAACGAACAAATGCGATATGGAAGTGTTGGGTACAAAGTTCAATGTGGAAGGTTATTCTGACAAAGACGATTTCGAGGTTACCCTAATGGAAGGAAGTGTGCGAGTCGCTTCCCATATCGGTTTGAGAGACACATTGACGTTGAAACCGGATAGCAAGGCCTGCCTGCAAAAAGACGGAAAACTGAAAGTCGTCCCGGTCGACGATTATAATCCCTACCGTTGGAAGGAAGGGCTGATATGTTTCCGGAACGAATCATTCCTTTCGATCATGAATGATCTGGAGAAATATTTCGGAGTCAGCATTGTTGTTGAGCATAAAAATATATTGAAATATTATTTCACGGGAAAGTTCAGGCAAGCAGATGGTATCGACTATGCGTTGAGGGTCTTGCAGAGGGATATTCGTTTCAAGTATGAACGGGATGATGAAAACCAGATTATTTATATCAGATAAACACAAGTGACAGACAGGAATAAAAAACACAATAATTAGTATTAACCTTATAAAAAAGAAAGAAACATGAAAACAGGCAGTCCATGACAGAAAAATGCCGGCAAGCGCTGGGGGGCATTTACCGGCATTCCGATCAACACAATTTTAATTCATTGTATTAACTTCAAATCAGTTACAAAAGTATGAAAAAAAACTTTTTGTCGGGGGGATATTATCCGAAAACCCCGTCAGGTAAAAAAATCTTGAGAACTATGCGGATATCCACATTCCTTTTAGGAGCCTGTGTATTCTGTTCGTATGCTGAAAATTCGCATTCGCAGAATGCCCGGATTAGTCTTAACAAGAGCAACACTCAGTTGGAAAAAATTCTGAATGAGATCGAAAGCCAGACAGATTACTTGTTTATCTATAATAACCAGGTAGATGTTGACCGTAAAGTATCGGTTAAAGCAAAAACGAAACCCGTTTCGCAAGTATTGGATGACTTGTTTAAAAATGCAGGAATTAAATATGAAATGGAAGGAACCCATATCGTATTGTCTGCAACAGATGTGAATGCTGTAGCTGCGGTCAAGCAGCAAACAAGAACGGTGACAGGTCGGATCGTTGACGATATGGGAGAACCGATCATCGGAGCAAACGTTTTTGTAAAAGGAACAACGAACGGGACTGTAACCGATTTTGACGGTAATTTTTCTATTGAAGCCGATTCTAAATCGGTTTTGAGCATTTCTTATATCGGTTATCTGACAAAGGAAATCGTTATTGGAAACCTGAAAGTGATTAATATTACCTTATTGGAAGATACGAAAGCGTTGGATGAAGTAGTCGTCATAGGGTATGGAACGCAGAAGAAAGCGGATTTGACAGGTGCGGTTGCCAATGTCAGTGCAGATGATTTGAATACACAGAGCAACACGACTATTGCTCAAGCCTTGCAGGGGAAGATAGCCGGTGTGGATATCGTGTCTCAAGGTGGTGCGCCGGGCGGTAGTACCCGTGTTATGGTCCGTGGTATAGGAACGTTGAACAACTCGTCCCCGTTATATATTGTAGACGGTATGTATATGAGCGGGATCGACCATCTTAATCCGAATGACATTGCCAGCATCGACGTGTTGAAAGACGCATCTTCGGCCGCGATCTACGGTTCACGTGCGGCCAATGGCGTGATAATCGTGACAACCAAGGAAGGGACCAATACCGAAGGCAAGCCGATTGTGGATCTGTCGGCCAATATTGGCGTTAGTGCTCCATCCAAGTATCTGGATCTGTTGGACGCAGCCGGATGGGCGGAGGTTTCGACTATTTCCCGCAAAGCAGCAGGCCTGAAACCGCTTGAAATGGCGCAGGATTTGGCTTCTAAGCCGGATAACGATTGGCAGGATTTGATGTTCGGACCGGCTTTAATGCAAAATTATGCGCTTTCTGTCAAAGGTGGTGGAAAATATGCCACGTATTATAACTCCGTGGGATATACAAATCAAGACGGTGTGATGAAGGGTACGAACTTCCAGCGTTACACATTGCAGAGCAAACAGGATTTCAAGAAAGGTATTTTCTCGGCAGGGACGAATGTTGTTTTGACTTACAATCAAAGCAATCCGTTGTACTCGATCGTGCGTGGGGGCATGGTCGGCCATACGATACAGGCGATTCCGACATGGGAACGATACGATGCGTCTCGCGTAGGCGGATATGGTGCTTTATACGGTGACGTTGTGAACCTGACGCATCCGTTAGGAATGGTGGATGAGAATCTGATGAAACGTTATAATGAAAATGTCAAGATTTATGCCAATGCCTATGTGTCGGTCGAATTTTTGAAGGGGTTGAAATATAAATTGAATTTGACTCCGGACTTCCAATTTTACCGGTACAATGATTATAATGGTGTGTATGATTTCGGATTGGCGACCAATCAATTGACATCGGTGACTGAACAACAAACCCGGAGACGTAATGTTTTGGTGGAAAACTTGTTGACCTTCGACCAGACCTTTGGAGATCATAAAATATCTGTTTTGGCCGGTTATACCTATCAGGATTCCCGTTATCGCTATATGCAAGGATCAGGGCAGGGGATGCCGACCGGCATCATGGAGATTGATGCTGCCGCACAAGGACTGGCTGTTAGCGGCAATTCCAGTCGTAGTGTGTTGACTTCTATCTTGGGCCGTGCTTTCTATTCTTATAAGAATAAGTATCTGTTGACGGCGACGATCCGTCGTGACGGTTCTTCCAAGTTCGGTTCCAGCCATCGTTACGGTAATTTCCCGTCCGTATCGGCTGGGTGGAATGTCGCCGAAGAAAATTTTGTGAAAGATAATGTTTCTTGGTTGGACCAGTTGAAGTTGAGAGGCGGTTATGGAGTGTTGGGTAACCAGGAAATCAGTGATTACCAGTTTGTGTCGGTCGTGACGACAGGTATTAACTATCCGGACGGAAAGAGCGGATTGATCCAAGGGGCTTTCCCGAAGACGTTTGCCAATCCTGACATTAAATGGGAAGAGACGGCTATGACAAATGTCGGTATTGACTTTATGGCATTGCGCAATCGTTTGACATTGACCGCAGATTGGTATGTGAAAAACACGAAAGATATTTTGTTGAATGTGCCGATTCCTATTTCGACAGGTGGAGCTAATGACCCGGTTCGCAATGCCGGCAAGATCCGCAATCAAGGGGTCGAATTCAATATCGGATGGAATGAATCGTTGAACAAGGATTTTTCTTATGGCATAGGTTTCCTGGGTACGTATAATAAGAATGAAGTGGTTGAAATGGGAGCCGAATCTCAAGCTATTACCGGAGGTGCGATACATGGTGGCACTTATACCAGTAAGACATTGGCCGGATATCCTATCGGTGGTTTCTGGTTGATACCTGTTGATGGCTATTTTAACAGCGTGGAAGAAGTACAGGCATATCAGAAAGACGGGGTCTTGATACAGCCGAGCGCCGAGCCGGGAGACATCCGTTTTAAGGATACGAACAATGACGGTACGATCAACGATGAAGACCGGGTTTATTGTGGTAGCCCGTTCCCGAAATTCACTTATTCGATTAATGGTAATTTAACTTATAAGCAAGTGGATTTCTCTATCGGTTTCCAAGGAGTGACTGGCAATAAGATATATAATGCAACACGCTTGCAGTTGGATGATGTGACTCGTGGAACGAACTATTTGGCCAGTACGTTGGATTATTGGACGCCGGAAAACAAGAATGCGTCTCATCCGCGTCTGATCTGGACGGATCCTAACCGGAATGCACGTCCCGAATCCAATCGTTATTTGGAAAATGGTTCTTATTTCCGTTTGAGGAATATTCAGCTTGGTTATACATTCCCGAGTTCGCTCTTTAATGGTTTTATCCAAAAAGCGCGGGTATATTTTAATGCGGAAAATTTGTTTACGATCACTTCTTATTCAGGATATACTCCTGACGTAAACTCTTCCAATGTCTACTCTCGCGGTTTCGATGAGTTTATATATCCTTCCAACCGCACATTTATGGTGGGGTTGAACGTAACATTTTAAATAAACTAATAGTATGAAACGAATATATCTATATTTTGCGGCTTGTGCAGTCGCGCTCGTCACTTTTTGTTCTTCTTGTGATTCGCAGTTGGAACAGGTGAATCCGAATAAGGCGACAGAAGATACTTTCTGGAAAACGGAAGCGGATTTTGAATTAGCCCTGACTTCTTGTTATACTCCGCTTAAAAATGCGTTGAACGGAGGTTATTATGGTACTCGCGGTGTCATGATGCGTATTGCGCGTGCCGACGAGGTGGAATTCCGAAATGATATCAGTGATGTTTTCCAGGCTTGTTATTTCACCAATACGAATGGCAACTCTTTGTCGCAAGGTATGTTTTACCAGTTCTATAATGCTTTATACCGGACAAATTCCATTATGCAGAAATTGGATGAAAAGCAGGGCGACTTCACAACCGATTTCATTAATAAGGTGAAAGGCGAGTGTCTTTTTATCCGTGGTTTTTATCTGTTCCAGTTGGGAAAAGAGTTTAAAGATGCCCCTTTACGTCTGACGGCGTCGCAGTCTCCGTCGACATTCCCGTTGGAAAAATCCTCCCAGGCCGAAATCTGGGCACAGGCGGAACAGGATTTGATCACGGCCGCGTCTTTATTACCGTTGAAAAACGATGTGGTGGGTAAGCCTACCAAAGGTGCGGCTAATGCCATGCTGGGTAAAATTTATGTCTATGAAGAACAGTTCGATAAGGCTATTGATGTTCTGGAACCGTTGACTCGTTCTCCTTATTCTTACCGGTTGGTCGATGATTTTGCTTGGAATTTTGATGATACGCATGAGAATAATGACGAAAGTATTTTTGAGTTGTTAATGGAACCGGTGGGTGGTACAGACATTTGGGGCAATGGAGAAAACATCAATTCTACCCAAACCAATACACGCCCCAAAGAATATGCGGCTGCGGAGGTCGGAGGTTGGTATGAGGCAAATCCGACTTCACAAATCATGAATTATTTTTGGGCGGAAAAAGACAAGGACGGTAATTTCGATTATCGTGCCCGTACTTCGGTCGCTTGGGATTGGGAAGGATGCACATATTATCTGAAGCCGTTTAGAGAAAGGTTTGCCGAGGACAAATGGAACACGTATTGGATATTGAAGTACCAGAATTGGAATACGCAGGAGTCGGAACCGGCACCTCCTATGTCTTGTATTAACGAACGTGCCGTACGTTATGCAGACGTGATATTGTTGCTTGCGGAATCTTATTTGCGCGGCAAGCAGGATCTGCCGGTTGCTATCAGTTATTTGAACCGGATACGCGAACGTGCCAATTTGAATCCGTATAGCGGGGCACAAACATACGAGGCTGTTTTTAACGACTTGGAACGCCAGCGTGCTATCGAATTCTTTGTGGAAGGAGAACGTTTTTACGATTTGCGACGTTGGGGATTGTTGGAAGAACGTATGAAGACTTGCAATGAGGTGCGTTATAAGCAGTTGATGACTGGAAAAGTCGGTAGCACAAATCGTTATTATTATTATCCTATTCCTTCCAAGGAATTGGAAACGAATACGTTGTGTACTCCTAATGAAGGTTGGTAATAAAATCAAAGTAGGATGTTAGTCTTTTAGCCGGTAATAATACATCTATGTCATTATTTCCGGCTATTTTTGTTGTTGTTACAGCCTGCAGGTGAGACAGGAAATATGGAGATTACAGTGAAAAGTGAAAATTTGGAAGAAAACAATTAGATGATACAGGCTTTATGAAAATTATTTCGTTATTATGTTTATGTATGTTTACGCTAAGTGTCCATGCTCGTGGCTTGGACAAAGCGTTTCAGCTTTTACCCCAGCCTCAGTCTGTCGAGGTGCTTGCTGGAAAGGGGGTTATGTATACCGATCTTAAGTTTGTCTTGGCCGCACCTGGCACTCCTGTCCCCGTCTTGGGTGTGCTGACGGATGGTCTTCCACGTGCCGGACGTACGGGAAAAGGATTGTTCCTGCAACTGTCCGGGCAGAACGTACCTGATTCGCCGGAAGGATATGTCTTGGAAGTGAATGACAAAGGGGTGACTGTGACGGCTCGTACGGAAGCGGGGCTTTTCTATGGGTGTCAGACGTTGGAGCAACTGTTGGAAGACAGCCGTGATTTCGGACGGGAAATTCCGCGGATGAAGATCACCGATTATCCGGCCATCGCCTACCGTGCCGTCCATCTCGATACAAAACATCATCTGGACCGGATGGATTATTACTACCGGATGGTCGACCGGTTGGCACGCTATAAGGTGAATGCGGTTATCTGGGAACTGGAAGATAAGCTGCGTTTTACCCGCCGTCCGGAAATAGGCGCCCCGAATGCGATCAGCAAGCAGGAGATGCAAGCGCTCTGCCGGTATGCGAAAGAGCGGAATGTCGAGATCAGCCCGCTTGTGCAAGGGCTCGGCCATGCCAGCTTTATCTTGAAGCATCATTGGGAACTGCGTGAGAATCCTGCCAGCGACTGGGAATTTTGTCCGTCCGATCCGCGTACATACGAAGTGCAGTTCGATCTTTACCGGGATGCGCTTGAAGCCATGCCCTACGGGAAATACCTGCATGTCGGGGGTGACGAGATCACGGCTATCGGAATCGACGACCGTTGCAAGGCAACTGGCAAGACTGCTTTCGAGTTACAGATGGTCTGGCTGGAAAAGGTGTGCCGATTTGCGGTCGAACATGGACGAATACCGATTTTTTGGGATGATATGCCGTTGAAGTATGCCGGTATCTGGGAGCTTGTGTTAAGTGATAAATCCGAAGAGGAAGTGGCAAAGATCTGGAATACCGATAAACTGGATGAGGCGATCGACCAATTTCCGAAAGAATGTGTGTATATGCGCTGGAAGTATGAAGATGCGACAACGCCTGCCCATCGGCTTCTTTTGCAATGGTATCACGATAAAGGGTTGAAGGTGATGGGAGCGACGGCAGCTTCTGCCGGTGATTCGCCTTTCATGCCGCGCCGGGATACTCGTTCGGGGTATGTGAAAGGATTCAGCCAGTTGGTTGCCGACAATCATCTGGAGGGAATATTGGCGACTGCTTGGGACGACGGATCTCCGCATCTGGAAACGGTTTGGAGGGGTTTCATCGCACAAGGTGAATTTGGTTGGAATCCTTCGGCACGGGATGTCAAAGCATTTAAAAAAGCACATGCACAGCGGGAATATGGCTTCCGCCCGGAGGATAACCGGATGGAGTTTTTGGACGATTTGGAAAAGGGAGTCTTTTTCTTTGATTCCGCGTTGGTGACCTCCGGGCGGCGTAATCCGGCATGGGGGACGACGGCTTTCACCTTGATGGAACTGCCGGATAAGACGAAACCGGGGGCATGGAGCGAACTGTACAAAGATAAAATAGCACAGGCTCGAATCGAAGCCGGCCGTTACGAGAAGATTTCCGAAGGAATCCGGACGGCGAAGGCAGAGGCGTTGCGCAATCGTTATGCGTTGCAGATATACGAACAGACGAATAACCTGCAAAACTATCCGGTACGCTTGATTTTGGCTTTGAATGTTTATGATACGGCAAAGGACGATATTGCCCGGAAAGCGGCTTTGGCGGAAGTCGCGGCCGTGTGCGATTATTTAGATGTCATGCGGTCCAATCTGGAATCGGTTTATTCCGAAACCCGCTTCATGGAACAGCCCGAAGGTTTTATTCCCGACCTGAACCATCATAATCATTTGGCTGCCAAAACGAACAATAGCGATTGGTGGTATTATTATGAGATTCCGATGGTGAAGAAAGTCCGCGCGTGGATGAAATAGCCGTACAGAACGTTCAAAAAATGTTTTGGCCTCATTGGAGATTTAGGGTTCGTTGTCGGGCGACAATAAGAACAGACGATCTGTTCTAATGAGGCATAAAAATAAAATGGTATAAATAATGATTTATCTGTTACTTTTCCATCAAGGGAAAAGTAACAGTTTTTTTTTCTTTCAAAAGAAATAGTATTATTTGACCAATAAACATACTATCTTTGACGCTTGTTATATAAGTTAAATAGTTACAGTTATGTTAGATGTGCAGTCTATCCGGAAGGATTTTCCGATTCTGGATCATAAGATATACGATAAACCGCTTATTTATTTCGACAATGGGGCGACGACCCAGAAGCCGCGTTGTGTGGTGGAGAAGATCGAGAGCGGTTACTATAATGTGAATGCCAATATTCACCGTGGCGTTCATTTCCTGAGCCAGGCGGCGACGGAAGCGCATGAAGAAGCACGTAAGACCGTGCAGCAATTCCTGAACGCCCGCTCGTCCGACGAGATTATTTTCACGCGTGGGACGACAGAGGCGATCAACCTGATCGCTTCCAGTTTTACCGACGAATGCATGTCGGCTGGCGACGAAGTGATCGTTTCGGTGATGGAACACCATTCCAATATCGTTCCTTGGCAGATACAAGCGGCCCGCAAAGGGATCACGCTGAAAGTGATCCCGATGAATGAGAAAGGCGAATTGTGTATGGACACATTCCGCAGTCTTTTCTCCGAACGGACGAAACTTGTTTCGGTTGCACACGTGTCGAATGTGCTCGGTACGATCAATCCGGTAAAGGAGATCGTCGAGGAAGCACATAGTCATGAAGTTCCGGTGCTGATCGACGGGGCACAGGCCGTTCCCCATCTGAAAGTGGATGTGCAGGATCTGGATGCCGAGTTCTATGTTTTCTCCGGTCATAAGGTGTATGGTCCTACCGGCATAGGTGTCCTGTATGGCAAGGAGGAATGGCTGGATAAGTTACCTCCGTATCAAGGAGGAGGGGAGATGATTGCTTCCGTATCTTTTGAAAAGACGACTTTCAACGAACTGCCTTTCAAGTTTGAAGCCGGGACGCCGGATTATATCGGAAGTACGGCTTTGGCAGAAGCTCTGCGTTATGTCGGCCGTTTGGGCATGGACAATATCGCGGCCTATGAAGACGGACTGCTTCGCTATGCTACCGATAGGCTGAACGCGATCGACGGCATGCGTATTTTCGGGCAGGCCGATCATAAAGGGGCGGTGCTTTCTTTTTTAGTTGGTGATATCCATCATTATGACATGGGAATGCTGTTGGACCGTCTGGGCATCGCAGTCCGTACCGGACATCATTGTGCCCAGCCGCTGATGCAGGATTTAGGTATCGAGGGAACTGTTCGCGCCTCCTTCTCGTTCTATAATACAAAAGAAGAAATAGATACATTTGCCGCCGGTATCGAACGGGTGCGGAAGATGTTCTGAATTTATTGGGAACAGCAATTATGATGTTATTTATCTGAAGAAATATCCGGTCTCGCTGACGATTATTGCAGTGGTGATCTACCTTATATGGAAGCTCTTGCCCGTAAGTTGCTCAGGATTGAAAAGCAGGAACTGAAACGTCCGAAATGGAGATTCGGTCGAGTAGGCTTTTTAAGCATAATAAGATTATTTACACTGTTGAAGAAGATTATATTTATATCCATCTGTTGTGGGATTGCAGACAAGATCCTTGTCATTTGATGGATTTGATGAAAGAAGTTGATTAACCATGTTATTACCCTACTTAGAAGCAAATCGTATGGAAGCCGGCTGTGATGAGGCCGGTCGTGGATGTTTGGCGGGATCGGTTTATGCCGCAGCAGTTATCCTTCCTCCTGATTTTCATAATGAAGACTTGAACGACAGCAAACAGTTGAGCGAAAAGAAACGCTATGCGCTCCGTCCGGTTATCGAGCGGGAGGCGATTGCTTGGGCTGTCGGCATCGTTACGCCCGAAGAAATCGACAAGATCAATATATTGAAAGCCTCTTTCCTTGCCATGCACCGGGCAATTGATGGGTTGAAGGTCAAACCGGAACATCTTCTGATCGATGGGAACCGCTTCACTCCCTATCCCGATATCAAGCATACGACAGTTGTGAAAGGGGATGGTAAATATCTGAGTATTGCCGCCGCTTCCATCTTGGCGAAAACCTATCGTGACGATTATATGGACAGTCTCGACCTGGAATATCCGGCCTATCATTGGAAGGAGAACAAGGGCTATCCCACAAAAGTCCATCGTGAAGCTATCCGGGAATGTGGAATAACCCCGTATCATCGTAAGACCTTTACCTTGCTGCCGGAGCAGTTGGAGCTGAAGTTCTGAGGGAGAAGTTGCTTGTTCCCTTCTCTACAAGCAGTCATTGCAAGGTTGTCTTTTTAAAACATATATGCTTTGATTTCAACACACCTATGTTTCGCATTCAAAACATAGGTGTGTTAGAAATCACCCTTGCTGTTCCTTGGTACGGAATGCCAGCGCGTACATGCGCATCTGCTTGACCATAGCCACCAGACCGTTCGAACGGGTCGGGCTGAGATGCTCTTTCAGGCCGATCTTTTCAATGAAATAAAGGTCTGCATCCAGTATTTCCTGCGGGGTATGGTCGGACAGGATACTGATCAGCAAAGAGACGATCCCTTTGACGATTACCGCATCGCTCTCGCCTTTGAACTGGATCTTGCCATCCGCGTAATCCGCCTGCAACCAGACACGGCTCTGGCAACCTTCGATCAGGTTGCTTTCTGTTTTATACTTTTCCTCCAAAGGGGGAAGCGAGTTACCCAAGTCTATCAGTAACGCATACTTGTCCATCCAGTCATCGAAGTCTGCAAACTCTTCGATGACATTGTCTTGAAGTTCATTGATTGTCATTGCTTTTCTATCTTTTTATCTGTTATATACAACTTCGAGTACTGTCTGGCCGACAGCTTTCAGTACGTTTTTGTCTATGTTTCCCATGTTGTCGTTCTGCGTATGCCAATGGTCGCGGAAACCTTTGTCCGAGTTCGGATCATAGTTGATGATGTCCAGGCAAGGAATGCCTGTCTCTTCAATGACCGCCTCATGATCGTCTGTCACGCCCCCGCCATTTGCGTTGATGAAATATTTGCCATACCCTAAGTTACGGGCTGCTTCCCACACTTCATCCACATAACGGGCGGCATATTTCATCGAAATATATTCTTTATAGAAGACCGCATCTTTGGCTCCGACCATGTCGAGCAGAATACCGAACTCGGCTTTGTAGCCCGGTTTGTGCGGGTTCTTTCCCCAGAAGCGGCTACCGAGACACCAGGTGTCGCTCGTGTCGTTGTACCTGTCTTTTGCAAATTCGGGTGTCCCGTAATCTTCGGCATCAAAGAAGATGATGTCTACCCCTACTTCGGGAGCTTTCATTCCTATTTGGCGGGCAATCTCCAACAAGACGCCTACGCCGCTTGCGCCATCATCGGCGCCATCCAACGGTTTCTTGTGGTTGGCAGGATCAGGATCATGGTCCGAATAAGGGCGTGTATCCCAATGGGCGAAAAGCAAGATGCGTTTGTCTTTGTCGGGATTGAAAGAACCGATGATGTTGCGCGATTCCAACGGAGTTCCGTTGTATGCCGTAAGTGTAGCTTCCTGTTCATAGACCTGTGCCCCGAAGCGTTTCAGCTCGTATGCCAGATAATTGCCGCAAGCCTTATGGGCGGGGGTGTTCGGAATACGGTAGCCGAATGATACTTGTTTATCGACATAAGCGTAAGCACTGTCTGCATCGAAAGATGGAGCGGCTGTAGCCGGAGCTTTCTTCACTTCCGTGACGGGAGCCGCTGTCTTGCCGGCCCCTTTTTGACCGCATGAGAACAGGGTCATGGAGAATAATAATAAAATCAGTTTAGTCATATCTTGTCGTTTATTATAAGGAGTTAACGGGAGCGGATTGCGCTTTGTTCATCACACGTAGCAGGTTCCCTCCCCATATCTTGGCAATATCGTTTTCAGTATATCCTTCTTTTAAAAGACGCATCGTGATGTTTATCAGTTCATTGCTTGCCCGGCATCCGATCAGTTCGCCATCGCCGTCGAAGTCGGAACCGATCCCGACATGGTGGATTCCGATCAGGTCTACGATATGGTTGATATGTCGGATCGCATCGCTCAAAGATGCTTTTTCGGCTTCTTCGTTGATAAACCCTTTGTAGAGGCAGATCTGTACGACACCGCCTTGCTCGGCGAGCGCTTTCAGTTGTTCGTCCGTCAGGTTGCGCGGATGGTTGCAAAGGGCACGGGCGGAAGAGTGGGAGGCGATGATCGGGTAGGAGCTTGTCTCGAGTGCGTCATAAAATGTACTTTCGGCGGCATGCGAGATATCGACCAGTACACCTGTCTCATTCATTTTACGGACGACTTCTTTTCCGAAGGGGCTGAGTCCGTTCCATTCCGCGTTGCCTCTTGCCGAGTCGCAAATGTCGTTGCTTCCGTTGTGGCATAGGGTAATATAGGAAACACCCATTTCCCTGAAACGGGCGATGTTCTCGATATCTTTGCCGATCGCATATCCGTTTTCCACACCTAACATGATCGCTTTCTTTCCGGCAGCTTTCAGCACGTGAACTTCTTGCGGCGTGTAGGCGATACACATGCGGGTACGGTTCAACTCCATTTGCCGGTGTATTTCCTGCAAACGGTTCATGGCGAAATCGGTTGCTTTCAGCAGTGAAACGTCGTCTCTCGGCCCCTGTGGGATATAGGCGACCATGATCGCCGCATCTATCAGCCCCTCTTCCATGAAAGGGAGGTTCACCTTGCCGCCTTCTTTCAATCCGATGTTGAATTCACCCGGAAAGATCATCGGGGTATCGGTATGGGAGTCGAGTGTCACGTTCCGGTGATGGATGTGTTTGGCTTCTTTGAACAGACGGGACGATTCGACATGATGCCTGAAAAGTTTCAACATCTGTTCATCGTCGTTGGCAGCCATCGCTTCGGGATGCCACTGGACGCTGAATATTTCTTTTTCAGGATGTTCCATCGCTTCGTTGATCCCATCGGGAGCTGTTGCCGTAGCGACGAATTCCGGAGCCGGTTCTTTGATTGCCTGGTGATGGAAAGAGTTGACCAAAAGTCCTTTTTCACCGTCCAGCATGGTACGGAGTTTTGAGGGAGCCTCGTTCAACGTGACGGAATGGGATGCTTGTTCGCGGGGAAGCGTCTGGCTGTGTTTCAATAGCTTTTGATTGTGTTGGGTATGGATATCCTGATATACGCCGCCGCCGAATGCGACGTTCAGTATCTGGTGGCCGCGGCATATCCCCATGACCGGCAATTGGCGGTTGGTCGCCAAGCGGAGCAATATCAGATCATATTCATCCCGGTAGGTATCCACATCCTGCAGGGCGGGAATCGGTTCTTCCTGTATGTAAAGCGGGTTGATGTCGCCACCACCGCTCATGACCAGTCCGTCCAGCCCGTTCACGATCGCAGTCAACGCTTCGATATCCGTAATGACCGGGACCAGCACCGGAGCACCGCCGGCTTTCAGTACTGCCTGCACATAGGTCTCAGCTATACAGGAAAGCCCGTCTTTCCTATTGGCGGATATTCCTATGCGGGGAGGTTGAAGACTTTCTTTTTTCGGAACATAATGATCTACTTCTTTGTAGAGGGCCTTTAAATTCGGATGACGGAACTTCATGTATTTATGATTTATGAATTGTGATTTATAATTTATGATTTATACACCGGTAATAAATCATAAATTATAAATCAGAAATCTTTACGCATCGATCTTTGCGTATGTTGCATTTTCCTCGATGAACTCGCGGCGCGGACCTACATCTTCACCCATCAGCATGGCGAATACCTGGTCTGCTTCGGCAGCGCTGTCGATCGTGATCTGTTTCAGCGTACGGTTTTCCGGGTTCATGGTCGTATCCCATAACTGGTGGTCATTCATTTCTCCCAAACCTTTGTATCGCTGTGTATGGATCTGGTTCTCGTTACCGCCGCCATATTTGTCGATGAATGCCTGGCGTTGTTGGTCAGTCCAGCAATATTCTTCCACTTTACCTTTCTTGCACAAATAGAGGGGTGGAGTGGCCAGATAGACATATCCGTTTTCGATCAGTGCGCGCATGCGGCGGAAAAAGAAAGTAAGGATGAGGGTGGCAATGTGGCTTCCGTCCACATCGGCATCGGTCATGATAATTACCTTGTGATATCGCAGTTTGCTCAGATTCAATTCTTTCGGATCTTCTTCGGTTCCGATGGTGACTCCCATTGCACGGAAAATGTTTTGGATTTCTTCGCTTTCGAATACTTTGTGGTCCATTGCTTTTTCTACGTTCAGAATCTTACCGCGAAGTGGCAGGATCGCTTGGAAGTTACGGTCACGTCCTTGCTTGGCCGTACCGCCTGCAGAGTCCCCTTCGACGAGGAATAATTCGCAAAGAGCGGCATCCTTTGAAGAGCAGTCTGCCAACTTGCCGGGAAGTCCGCCGCCTGTCATCGGCGATTTGCGCTGTACCAACTCACGTGCCTTGCGGGCTGCTTGGCGTGCCTGGGCTGCCAGGATCACCTTGTCGACGATGGTTTTGGCTTCCTTCGGATGTTCTTCCAAGTAGTAGCCTAAAGCTTCGCCGATGGCTTGGTCTACGGCGCCGGTCACTTCGTTGTTTCCCAATTTCGTCTTGGTTTGTCCTTCGAACTGTGGTTCTGCCACCTTGATGGAGATAACGGCAGTCAGACCTTCGCGGAAGTCATCGCCGGAGATCTCTACTTTTGCTTTTTCGAGCAGTTTGGAGTCATCTGCATATTTTTTCAGTGTACGGGTCAAGCCACGGCGGAAACCGGCCAGATGCGTACCTCCTTCTATGGTGTTGATATCGTTTACATACGAAAATACGCTTTCGTTGAATGACGTGTTGTAAGTCATGGCGACTTCAACCGGGATTCCTTGCTTTTCCGTTACGATATGGATCACGTCCGGAATCAGTTGTTCTTTGGAACGGTCGATGTAGCGGACAAACTCTTTTAAACCTTCTTCCGAACGGAATATCTCGGCTTTGTAGCTGCCGTCTTCTTTCACGACGCGTTTATCTGTCAGGCTAAGTGTGATGCCGGCATTCAGGAATGCCAGCTCGCGCAAGCGTGTAGCCAGTATCTCGTATTTATATTCGGTTACGGAGAAGATGCTTCCGTCCGGCTTGAACAGGATGGTTGTGCCGGTCACATCTGTCTTGTCGATTACTTCGATGGAGTGGAGCGGCTTACCGCAGGAGAATTCTTGCATGTGGACCTTCCCGTCTCGGCGGACTTCAGCTCTCAGGTAAGTGGAAAGTGCGTTTACACAGGATACACCTACACCGTGCAAACCACCTGAAACCTTGTAAGAGCCTTTGTCGAATTTACCCCCTGCGTGGAGTACGGTTAATACGACTTCAAGCGCTGACACGCCTTCTTTCTCATGAATATCTACCGGAATACCACGACCGTCATCTGTGACAGAGATGGAGTTATCTTCGTTTATCACTACGTCAACTTGGGTACAAAATCCGGCCAATGCTTCGTCAATGGAGTTGTCAACAACTTCGTATACCAAATGGTGGAGGCCTTTCTCGCCGGTATCGCCAATATACATGGACGGTCTTTTACGTACTGCCTCTAACCCTTCAAGTACCTGAATACTATCAGCAGAGTACCCTGTGGAAGTATTCTTAATTTCTTCACTCATGAGTCTTTATCGTTTAAAATCTGTAATTATCTGTCTGTCTAAAAAAGCTAACAAATATAGTGGAAATAATTGACTTAGGTGATATAGAGAGTGTGAAAATAGTCAAATGCCGGGTATAACCAAAAAAGGGACAAAGTTTAACTTTGTCCCTTTTTTCAATGTAGCCCGTGGGGGAATCGAACCCCCCTTTCAAGAATGAAAATCTTGCGTCCTAACCGATAGACGAACGGGCCGTCAAGCGTGGAAAAGCCGGCCTTTATTCCGGCTTTATACTATATAAAGTATAATTCCTTATTTTGCAAGTGCATTAACGTGCTTTGCCAATTTGGATTTCAAGTTGCCAGCCTTATTCTTATGAATAATATGTTTTTTAGCAAGCTTATCCAACATAGAGCACACCTTCGGATACAGAGCCTGAGCTTCGTTCTTGTCTTCAGTAGCGCGCAAAACTCTCATCGCATTTCTTGCAGTCTTAGCATAGTATCTGTTATGCAGACGTTTTGCGTTGGTCTGTCTGATTCTCTTAATTGATGACTTGTGATTTGCCATTTCTTAGCTATTCTCTTTATTTATTCTTTAATCCTGTTTATTGTAGCCCGTGGGGGAATCGAACCCCCCTTTCAAGAATGAAAATCTTGCGTCCTAACCGATAGACGAACGGGCCATCATCTTAAAGCTCTTGCTTTTAGCTCTCCGGAATTGTTGTTTTCCCGATTGCGAGTGCAAAGATAGAGGTTCTCTTTAAACTGGCAAAATATTTTTGGGAAAAATGTGCTCGGTTTTTCGTATTTAACATCTATTTGGAACTCATATCCTGTAGATGTATTTCTAATGCTTTGACGGAAATATTTATTTCCCAGATACATACGCATAAAGAAGCCGCCAGAAGTACCAATCCCATCCCGAATATCCAGGCGGCTATGATTTGCCATGAGATATAGATGAAGAACATTGAGATCACACAAAAGAGCAGGCTGAGCAACCCTAATATCTGCATGGAACGTGTCAGGTATAACCGTTTCCTTAGATTGAATATCTGGGCGATGTCTTTCGGGTCGTGTGTTTGTTGGTGTTTCTCTTTCAATGTGCGTACGAGGCTTGCATACGAAATGAACCGGTTCGTATATGCCAACAGGATAAGCGATACTGCCGAAAAAAGCAATGACGGGGTTGTAAGCGTGAGTTCTTGCATGTTTATACGTCTTATATATTTAGTAGTTTACTTCGGGATAAAACAAGACGGAAAAGGAAAATGTTTTAACTTTGTCTCTAAAATTAGTGATATGTTGTGTAAAACGCGCGGGATAGTCCTGCATTCCATCCCATATAACGATAAGTATTCTATTATATATATGTACACAGAGGCTTTCGGGCGTGCTTCTTATCTGGTTGCCCGCTCCCGCGGGAAGAAATCTTCTGTCTCAAAGGCTTTGTTTATGCCTCTTTCGGTAGTGGAGATGGAGGTGGAACATTTGAATAAGCGGGATTTGCATCGTATCCGTGAAACGAAACTTTGCTATCCGTTGACGGAGGTGTTTTGTAATCCGGTAAAAAACGTACTCGCGCTTTTTCTTTCCGAGATCCTTTTCCGTGTGGTGAAGGAGACGGAGCCGGACTCGCGCCTTTTCGAATTTTTGTCCGAGTCGATACAGTTGTTGGAGCTATCGGATAAGGGTATCGCGAATTTTCATTTGGTTTTTCTATTGCGGCTCTTGCATTATCTGGGGATATATCCGAATGTCGATTCGTATGTGCCAGGCGCTTGTTTCGATATGCTGAATGGCGTGTTTGTCGATCGTATGCCGATGCATCGCCATTATTTGGACCGGCAGGAGGGTCTGGTTTTCGCCCGGCTGCTGAAGATCAGCTTCGAAAATATGTCGTTGTATTCTTTTTCCCGTCAGGATCGTGTGAGTGTCATAAACCGTATTCTTGAATATTATCGTCTGCATTTGCCGGATTTTCCTGAAATAAAGTCCTTATCTGTCATGCAAAGTCTGTTCGATTAGCGTATTGTCCTTCGGGGCAACCGTGCCAAAAATCGCTATCCGGAATCACTTCTCTTCTTTCATGAAAATTTGGCAAGTTGGATATTTGGGGTGATGGATTGAGACGCTGGAACAGCTTGCGTCCAAGTATGGCATCTCAAAGCCAGACGGGAAGTCGATAACGTGGTGGATAACTTTCGTGGTTATGCGACATTGCTTTGCAAAATCAGACACCGGGTACTGCTTGCCCGGCAACGAGTAATTTATGCCGCCAACGAAGAAATGCTTCGGATGTATTGGGATGTGGGCGAAATGTTACAGCAAAGCCAAGATGCAGACGGTTGGGGCAAGAAAACTTTGCAACGGTTGGCTGTGGATTTGAAGAATGATTATTCCGAGATAAAGGGCTTTTCTGTACGCAATATGCAGTGCATGATTCAAAGCATTACATCGCATTGGAATACACGTTATCTACAAGAAGCCATTAAACTTGACGACTACGGCAAACATGGAGCGTTAGCAAACAACTTCACAGAAACGCTGCCCGCACCGGAAGCAAACGATGTGAAGAGCAAAGACCGTGTCAAGGCTGAATATGCCTTGCGTGATATTCAGAAGCCAATCGGAATCTCTGCAATTTGAGACATCCTATCCACAACAAATAATAGATATGAAACCAATAACAGCAATCATAGTATTTTTCTCTTTGATGTTTCCTGCATTGTTCCTTGGATACAACAATTATGCAGAAGCAAAAGAGAATATAATCAAAGATGTAAATCAAGCTTTGGCAAAAACCGTAATATATAAAATGCCAACAAAGATTACTGCGGATACATTACAAGTTTTCAAGTCAAATCTGCAAATAAACCAATTAAAGGAAACATCATATCTATCATTATGTACGGAAGAACCAAGTAGAATTACTTTTTGCAGTGACACCGTCAGTTTTAAGACAAAGGGGGAAAGATTGTATATAAGAGCATATCCGAATTGTTCAAAAGCAACTATTTTCGATATATCAGAGCAGTCGATACCGGGTGCTTTACTTACTATTATCAAAATCATTTTGAGGATTACGTTCATTGCCTTTGGAACGGGCATAGTTTCCGTAATTTTAATGCGGCTGCCCTGATTGTCCCTTTGAAAACTTGCCAGTTTGCGGAAAAGGTTATACATTTGTCCCACTTATTGCAAAAAATGGCTCTGTAGTTCAACGGATAGAATAGAAGTTTCCTAAACTTTAGATCCGAGTTCGATTCTCGGCGGAGCTACAACAAAAATGTATTTTTTTGTTACCAGTAAAGAGGTTCGAACGTGACCCGTTGCCCATTGAGAAAACACTTTAAATATTTGTTGGTTATTCGGACGTCCTCGTAATAGTCTGTCCCGTTTGCATATTCGACATAGAAAGAATCGAAGTAGTCGTCTTCCCAGTCCCAGTAAAAACTTGTTTTCAATTCGTCAGTCCTTCCGTTGGGATAATAGATAATTGTAAAATCCTCTCCCGTATGATCGTTATAGAAGTCAAGCCGTTGTTCGCATTCGTACCCTTTGTTGTTGGTATAAAAATCAACCCAAGTATTGCTACATAATGCATCGGTTGCCCAACCGTAATCATCATAATACGGATCATCCTCACAACTGTTGAAGAAACAAAGTGTGGACAGCAAAAATAATAAACCGAGTATATTTTTCTTTTTTATCATAAATCTGTACATTAAATTAATCCATGACAAAGATATGAATTTAAACGATATAGAAGAAAATTTATATAGCCGTATTGCAGATAACAGTATGGAATGTCCGTGCTTTTATGTATTTTATTCGTATTCAGGTAATTCAATATCTGTTGTCATTTCCCATTTCCCATTGTTGTAGATGCTGAGCTGGAATGTGTCGTCGGAGTCGGAACGGCTATAGAGACGGCCTTTGTAGCGGATGATTTTATTCTTTTCCGGAATGATATTGTCGATTTGCCGTTCGCGGATCGGTTCGCCGTCTTTTGCGATGGATGAAAGGTGGACTGCAATTTTGTTGTCGGTAGCAGGGATGAAAGTATAGAATGAATGTATTTTATTTACTGTTCCGATCTCATTATCCTTGAATGTATGGGAGAGGATTTGCTTATCCGGTGTTTTTACTCCTTGGCCGGTGGTGATGTCCAGTTGATCGGATATTCCGTTGATTTCCATGTCGAATTGTTTCAGCCTGTCGGAAACGGAATCGGTCGCCATAAATTCGATACGGCTTACGATACGCTGAAGAGATATATCTTTATTGATTATCTCTGCAGCGCCGATGTTTAGGGATAGCGTTTTATAGAATGTATCGGAAATGCTGTCGAAAGAGAAAGTCGAACCGGCCAGTACGGCGGTTTTTGAATTGTGGGTTAAAAAGTAAAATTTGTAATCGCCTTGCGGCAAACTGTCGTAGATGCAGTTGAAATCCGCATCCAAATCGGCAGGAACGTAAGTGAACTGCTTGTGCTTGATGAAAACGGGAGTTTTTTCATTTTTGAATACCACATATTCGATAGTGGAACATAATTCGTTCAATTCGGTGTCATTTTCTCCGGCTTTGGATGCCGATGGTGGCGGGACTGGATTATCCGGCATGCTACGGGTTGTGGGAAAAGACATGATTTCTTGTTCCAACTGGATGTTGAATTGAACGGGGAAAAATTCTGTTTGCGTAATTGTCCCTTCGAATGAAGGACTGTCGCAACCTGTCAGGTAAAGCACATAGGCGAGTGCAAGATATACGTTCTTTCTCATAGCTAAGTTCTGTTTATGATGTCGCAAAGGAAAGATAAATCTATAAAAATAAAAAATATTTTGTAGATAAATTTGAAAGGATATTTTATATTTGTCGAATAGACACGATGTATTAACCTTAAAAGAACGAAAATATGGCACGTCCTGTAACATTATGTACATTGCAGTGGGGAGATTTACCACTGGAAGTTATTTGTGAAAAAGCAAAATCATTTGGCTTTGAAGGCGTTGAGTTGGGCTTACCTTCTCATTTGGATGTCCGGCGGCCAGATCCGGAATATTATCGGAATATCAAGGCAACGCTTGATAAGTACGGCTTGCAACTGTTTTGTATTTCGAATCATCTGGTCGGACAAGCAATATGTGATAATATCGATCAACGGCATAAATCCGTATTGCCTGATCATATCTGGGGAGACGGTGATCCCGAAGGGATACATCAGCGGGCGGCCGAGAATATGATTCAGGCAGCCCATGCTGCTAAAATGTTGGGAATCGATATTGTCGCCGGTTTTACGGGAAGTCCTATCTGGCAATGGCTTTATTCTTTTCCTCCTGTTACCGATGAAATGGTTGATGGAGGATATGCCAATTTTGCCCGTCGTTTTATACCTATCTTGGATGAATACCAGAAATTAGGTGTCCGTTTTGCTCTTGAGGTGCATCCTACGGAAATTGCATTCGATACTTATTCTGCTCGTAAAACTCTTGAAGCGATCGATTATCATCCGGCTTTCGGCTTTAATTACGATCCGAGCCATTTGGGATACCAAGGTGTCGATTATGTCGATTTTATTAACCAGTTCTCTGATCGTATTTTTCATGTCCACATGAAAGATGTATATTGGAGCGATACTCCGAAGCAGATCGGTGTGTTTGGTGGCCATTCGACTTTTGGCGATCCCCGCCGTTTCTGGAATTTCCGTAGTCTTGGACGTGGAAAGATCCGGTTTGAAGAAATCATCCGTGCGTTAAACGATGCCGGCTATCAGGGACCTCTTTCTGTAGAATGGGAAGATAGCGGCATGGATCGTGAACACGGGGCACGAGAATCCTGTGCTTTTGTGAAACAGGTAGATTTCCAGCCGTCGACACATGCTTTCGATGCTTGTTTCGAAAGATGAAGATTTTGAAAATCAGTAAACATTTCCCGAATGTGCTGCAAGTTATTGCACCGGGAAATGCTTTACCCTTGTTTTGGTTAAAACAGAATGGAATATCTTTCAATAAAATATAGTTATGTAGTTTTATGACGATATTTCTGATTTGGGTCGTTGGGCTTTTCGGGAATCGTGCGTTCAAGAACCCCAAGTTCTATTAAGGAAGTTATATACTTCTGCCGATTTTTAGATTGATTGGAAATTTTCAACCTATCCATAATTTCCTGCGCAGTTCTCGGTACGGAACAAAAGTTTTTAATATCCTCTTCCTTCTTTGTCAGTTTACGAGTAACCAAGTTTACGCGAGGTTGGTTACTTTCTGCTTGAGGTTGGTTACTTTTATACTCATTAGCAGCTGCAACTTGGTTACTTCCTGTGTAAATTTGGTTACTTTTACGCTCATTAGCAATCATAACTTGATTACTTTCTGTTTGAGCTTGGTTACTTTCACGAGGCATGGTAATTACGAACTCGTTGGCGGCGTGAGTGATTTCTTTGTCTTCTACACCGTTGAGGAAAACGGCATTTGGATTGTATTCAAGCGCACGGCGTACCCCACTTCCTGCTCCGGTATAGGGCAACAAGTAGTTTGCATTCGTGAACAAAAACATATTTCGAGGCATTGATGTACCATTCTTAACATCCTCAATAGTTAACCCATTTGGTAAAGTTCCCGGACTGTGAATTTCTACACGATTGTCAAATATGAAAATACGAATCGGAGACTTAATATTCAGCGATCGATGTACAAGTGCGTTGACAACATACTCGGTAAGACTTTCGTAAGGTATCTCCAGTTCACCAATAGAATTGAATTCCTTTTCGACCTGAACCTTACGCAGATTGCGAGTAAAAATTCATAATAGTACGGAATTGATGGTGGAAAATCCACTCAAAGTAGTCCTCTTAATTCACAGCAATTTGACCCCTGTTAAATTTTTCCATTCTCCCTGCTGTTTATTCTTGTTTTCTTCGTATTCTTCCTGTCCGTTATGCCGGGTTCTACAT
>ERZ777011.1566-NODE-1566-length-23235-cov-53.121915_pt1 | contig 23235 bp, 21 predicted proteins | sample MGYA00374964_ERZ777011 | MGnify/ENA primary metagenome ERZ777011 (study PRJEB29310, sample SAMD00008975) | mouse gut metagenome | study: EMG produced TPA metagenomics assembly of the Metagenome analysis of fecal microbiota from mouse which was promoted... | reverse complement strand
GAGGCTTTTTTTATGTAGTGGCGTTAACACTTGTTATTAAACACCCTCTTAATTTTGCACAATCATACCAGATTAGGACTTTCCGCATAGTTAAAGTCAGACAACATCTATTCACCTTAAAATCCGACTAATGAAACGTTTCATCACCCTTATACTTATATTAAGTACACTTTTCAACATAGAACTCAACGCCCAGTCAACCACCAAGAACGATAACAGTACAGTCAAGCCCAAACTATTCGTTGCACCTAACACTCCGTTAGGCAAAGCAAAAGGAGCTGTTCCCGGCAGAGTGGCGTGGGTTCATTCACCCGGCGTGGCTAAGTGGGATGGAGAAACCGGAATGTGGGTAGAGGATCGTTGGAATGACCAAAAGCTTGCCGATGAAATGATGCGTGAGACTATCAAAATAATTGGCGGCAAAAAGTCGGCAAAGGATGGATGGAAAGCCATATTCAAGGATTTCAACAATCGTCACGGCAAAGGGAAGAAAGGATATAAGAAAGGTGAGAAAATAGCGGTGAAACTTAACATGAACAACGCCATAACTCACCATGACACCATTGAGCTGAACTCGTCACCTTTCGTGACCCTTGCATTGGTTCGCACAATGGTACATGACGGAGGAATAGATCCTGCCGATATAATAATATGTGAACCGAGCCGTGCGATAACCGACAGCATATTCGAGAAGATTCATCGTCAGTTCCCGACTGTCACCTTTATTGATAATATAGGTGGTGACGGTCGTCAGAAATGCGAGTATTATCCAGAACAGATAACTTACTCGGTTGACAACGGCAAGATGGCTAGCGGATTGGCAAAATGTATTGTTGACGCTGACTATGTGATAAACAGCGCACTGCTGAAAACCCATACAGGACCCGGTGTCACACTTACGGGCAAAAACTGGTATGGAGCCACTGACATTGCGCTGCAATGGCGCAAAAACGCCCACAATAACATCAGTCAGGATAAACGCCACGGCAAACCGGGATATAAGACATTTGTTGATTTCATAGCCCATCCCCATCTCGGACAGAAATGCCTGTTGTTCCTCATTGACGGCACCTACGGCTCGCGTGACGTAAACGGTGCTCCTTACCCCAAGTGGCAGAAAGCTCCGTTCAACAACGACTGGGCTTGCTCGATAATAGCCTCGCAGGACGCTCTTGCCGCCGACGCAGTGGCTATGGACTTGATTATTGGAGAATGGCCCGAATTCAGAAGCTTGAATTATTGCGATGAATACCTTCGTGAAGCCGCTCTCATCCCGAATACCCCAAGCGGCACAGTATATAAAGTCAACGGCACTCCCCTCACAGAGCCGCTCGGCTTAATGGAACATTGGAACAATCCCCAAGAAAAAATCTACACCGCCATTGATTTAATATACCATAAGATAGAATAGCCATAAGACCGTTCATTGCACGTCATACTTCACAAAAATCCGTAGAGTGGGTTGCCAATATCAGCAAAATGTCATAATTTTGTAGTTATTATGAAGCGCAATACACTCTACAGGTTACTTACAATCCAATTTTTCTTCCTGTCATTTTTTTATTCACAGGCTTTTCCGTTAAAGGTTAAAGGGATCGACACTACACGTACAGCAATCCTTATTCATGACCTTCGTTTCGGAGTTGACATCGTTTCCGAAAACATCGACAAATCACTTATCCCCGCCTCCGTTATGAAGTCGGTGACTGTGGCGTCATTGCTTAATTTGGCTGATTCACAGGAACGTTTCTCTACTCCCGTGGTGATTGAAGGCATTGTTTCCGACAGCATATTGCATGGCAATCTGATAGTCAATACTTGTGGCGACCCCACTATCGAGTCGCAATATTTCCCAGATTCACAGGGGTTTGCCGACAGCATAGCAGTGTCACTTAAACGTCTTGGTATACGTGAGATAGAGGGTAACGTCATAATTGATCAATCAGGTTTTCCTGATGCCACCACACCCCCCGGCTGGATGGCAGAAGATATACCGTGGTATTATGGCGCCCGATTGCAGGGTGCAAATTTCCGTGACAACCGCTTCCGCCTGCGCCTGCCATCCAAGGAAACTACACCTTACGTGCCCGACCTTAAATACTCATTCTCGCAACCGGGTTTACGACGTGTGAAAATAGACCGCAAAGACGGCTCAGAAACTTTTTTCGTAAGTGGCAATGTGCGACGTCGTGGATTGAGTGACACATTTTCGACACCATACCCATGGAAGGTAATGCGTCATGAAATAGTGACTACCCTGTCAGACTATGGTATAAAAACGCAGGGCAAAGAAATAGGTCATACGTCACAGTCACAGCTAATCTACACTCATAAATCCCCCACCTTTGCCGAGATAATGCGAAGTCTGATGTTCCGGTCGGACAATCTCATGGCAGAGGGGATGTTGCGAGCCATCACACCTGGAGGGACCCGCTCAGACGCAATCACAGAGGAGAACGCCATTTGGGCGCTTGCGGGTATCAGCGCACATGGTGTGAAAATAATCGACGGCAGCGGACTATCACGTGACAATCGCCTAACAGCCCGATTTCTCGGTGACGTATACAAGTATATGCTTCTCGATGATTTCGTCAGTGATTATGTGACGCTTTTCCCTAAAGCCGGCTATGACGGAACGATGCAAAACTTCCTGCTTGACACCCCTTTCGAAGGACGTGTGGCAATGAAAACCGGTTCGATGAAGGGAGTGCAGTCATACGGTGGATACCTTTTGGATGAAGAGGGCAATCCGACACATCTTATCATATTTCTTGTAAACGGCTTCCGTTGCAGCAGAGCGGCTTTAAAAAATGACATCCAACGTTTGCTATTAGAAAAATTTAATGTAAGTTTGCAAGAGAATTAAGATATACGAACATAAACAACTCATAGAATAGATATATGGCAACCGACTATATTTCCCTCCTCAACCTCACTTACGAAATAGAAGGACTGCTGATGCTCCACATCAACCGTGGAGAAGAAGCCTCCCCTGAAATGACCCGGCTCCTTCAGGAGAAAATCAGCCGCCTTGCGGCTGAGGGGATTAAAGATCGGAGGGATCAGGGGGATCGGACTGATCTGACTAATCGGACCAATCCGATTGCAGAGTCTGCACCTGCTACTCTGATTTCTGAGACTACTGAGACTTCTCCGATAACTCCGATCAGTCCGATTAGTCCGATCAGTCCGATTCCCCCAATCGACACTGACGAGTACAATGACGATTTCTCCGAAGCTGCAGCCACTCCCGACCAAGAAGCCATAGCTGCAAACGCTATCGAAGAAGAAACCGAGGACGCAAACACCCCTGCAATTGGGGAGACTCCCACTATAGCCGACACCACTATCCGTCTTGAAGAGAAACTCGCTCGTGACCGTGCCCGTGACATATTTAAGGCATTCACCATCAACGATAAATTCCGTTTCCGCAGAGAACTTTTCCGTGACTCTCAGGAAGAATTTGACGAGACCCTATATGTCATTGCACAAATGAATAATTTCGACGAGGCGGAGGAATATTTCTATAATGACCTCTGCTGGAATCCTGAAAGCGAGAATGTCAAAGAGTTCATGGACATAGTAAAAAAGCATTTTTAATCCATATATCTGATGGGTAAGCTCTACATTGTCCCCACACCGGTGGGAAATATGGCGGATATGACGCCACGTGCGGTCGAAGTGCTGAAATCATGCTCGCAGATATATGCCGAGGACACCCGCACTTCATCACACCTTCTGCGCCATTTCGACATAACAACTCCATGTGCGAGCCATCATAAATTCAACGAGCACTCCACCGTCCGCCCCATAATCGACCGTCTTTTAGGGGGCGAAGATATAGCCTTGATCTCTGACGCAGGCACTCCCGGCATCAGCGATCCCGGTTTTTTGCTCACACGTGAATGTAGACGTGAGGGAATAAAAGTAGAAACTCTTCCCGGCGCCACAGCATTTGTTCCGGCGCTTGTAAACTCCGGTCTGCCTACTGACCGATTCACATTTGAAGGCTTTTTGCCTCAGAAGAAAGGGAGACAGACGAGAATTGATAAAATAGCCGCTAACGACTGCACATCAATTATTTATGAGTCGCCCCTACGACTATTAAAGACCATTGAGCAGCTCATTGTTGCATGTGGTGAAGACCGTCCCGCATCAGTGTCACGTGAAATTTCAAAAATACACGACACCACCGTCTGCGGCACACTCAAAGAACTTAAAGATTACTTCTCTGAAAACCTTCCTAAAGGTGAGATTGTTATCATTCTGGGCGCCAAGGAAGATTTGGAACCCAAAATTCATAAAAACAAATACAAAGAATAGGCTCATGCCTATCTTTTATGATTCTGTTCACTTTTCAACCAATTTTCTATGAAAAAATTTGTTTCAATCGCAGTCGTTGCTGCAACGTTACTTACAGGTTGTAATGGCGATAAACTTAAAACCGCCCAAGCAGAAAACGAACAGCTGAAAGGCGATCTCCGCGAAACCCTCGCCACACAGGACAGCCTTCTTGTCCTCGTTAATGACATCTCTGATGGCATGGCTCAGATCAAGGATCTCGAAAAAATCATCTCCACTCCGGGAAATCTTGGAGAATCGGCTTCACGCAAAGAGCAGATTAAAAATGACATGATCGCAATCCAGCAGTCATTGCAGGAACGCCGTCAGCGTCTTGAGGAACTTGAAAAGAAGCTCGCTGCGACAGGCGGCGAGAATTCAACTCTCAAACGCACCGTATCCAATCTTAAAACTCAGATTGCCGAGCAGCAGACCGAGATTGCAACTCTCACCAACCAGCTCGCTTCCGCTAACATTAAGATTGAGGAACTCAGCACTACCGTGACTACTCTTAACACCGCTGTTGACTCACTCAACACAGGCTTAACCGAAGAACGTGCCCAGAAGGATGCGGCTATCGAAGAAGCCACTGCCGCCACTAACGAACTTAACGCTTGCTTCTATGCCATCGGCACAAGCAAGGAGCTCAAGGCTAAAAAAATACTTCAGTCCGGATTCCTCCGCAAGACTAAAGTTATGAAGGGTGACTTCGACGAAAGCTACTTCACCACAGGCGACAAACGTAACCTGTCTGAAATCCCGACTCACAGCAAAAAAGCCAAGATTCTGACTTCACAACCTGCCGACACATACGAAATAGTGGATGTTGACGGTCAGAAAGTAATCAAAATCACTGATCCTACCAGATTCTGGCAGCTTTCTAACTTCCTCGTTATTCAAGTTGACTAATCTTAAAGAAATATGACATATTTGGGGTGAAGCGGCGTTAATGCGTACACCGCTTCACCCCAATATCGTTTTATTTCAGTAAGAACCCCATACTTATATCATACTAAATTCTATTTTCAAATTTAAATCAACTTCATGAAAATCGCTACAATTGTGACTATCACCGCTATTGGGTGCGCCACAAATGCGTTTGCCCAAAATCCCGACGCAAAATATGCGTCCTATCCCTCATACGCAGGGGAAGATCTCGAATTAACAGTTGACTCTAAAGGCACTCACTGGCGTCTTTGGTCGCCCGAGGCTGAAGCCGCAAGAGTAATCCTCTACCCGACAGGACTGAACACTGCCGCCACTGACACCATTGACATGTCACGCTCAGAGAAAGGCACATGGGTGGCAAATGTCCCCGAACAGCTTTACGGTTCATTTTACACTTTCTCAATAAAGGACAAGGGTAAATGGCTCGCAGAAACTCCCGGCGTATGGGCTAAGGCTGTCGGCACAAACGGCACACGCGCTGCCATAATTGACTTTGAGACAACAAACCCCGAAGGTTGGGAAAAAGATAAAGGTCCGGCACTCGCACATATCAATGATGCAGTGATTTACGAAATGCACCATCGTGACTTTTCCGAGCATCCATCTTCCGGTATTGTGAACAAGGGTAAATTCCTTGCCCTTACCGAACCCTACACCAAGAATCCCGAAGGTGAGGCTACCGGAATCAACCACCTGAAAGACTTGGGTGTGACTCACGTACACATACTCCCTTCTTACGATTACAACAGCGTTGACGAAGCAAACCTCCAAGCCAACCAGTACAACTGGGGCTATGACCCATACAACTACAACGCTCCCGAAGGCTCTTACTCCACCAATCCCGCCGACCCCGCCACACGTGTTTCAGAAATGAAACAAATGGTGAAAAATCTTCATGACAACGGTATAGGTGTGATTATGGATGTTGTGTACAACCATACAGCCAATAACGACGACTCAAATTTCTCACTCACCGCTCCCGGTTATTACTACCGCCATCGCCCCGACGGTTCCTATAGCGATGCTTCGGGCTGCGGCAACGAGACCGCTTCCGAACGCCAGCAGATGCGTGATTTCATTATCAATTCAGTAAAATACTGGGCTAAGGAATACCATATTGACGGTTTCCGCTTCGACCTCATGGCAATACATGATATCGAGACTATGAACCAAGTGGCAGCCGCATTAAAAGAAATCAATCCCGACATCTTCATCTATGGCGAAGGTTGGACTGCCGGTGATTCTCCATTACCGGTTGAGCAACGTGCTTTAAAAGAAAATGTTGCCAAGATGCCCGACATAGCCGTGTTCAGCGATGATATCCGTGATGCCATCAAGGGGCACTACACTGACGCCGCCGACCGAGGTTTTGCAACCGGCAAGCCCGGTCTTGAAGAGACTGTGAAGATAGGCATTGTGGCTGCGACCCCGCATCCGCAGGTTGACTACTCCAAGGGTAATAATTCAAAATTCCCCTACGCAGCCGCTCCCACACAGATAATCAACTATGTGTCATGTCACGATGACCTGATGCTTACCGACAAGCTGCGCAAATCAATGCCTGATGCCACTGATGCAGAGCGTCAACGTGCCGCCCGTCTCGCACAAACAATAGTGCTGACCTCACAAGGCACACCGTTCATATTCGCAGGTGAAGAGATATTCCGTGACAAAAAGGGTGTTCACAACTCTTATAAGTCACCCGACTCAATCAACGCTATCGACTGGAATCTTCGCCATCAAAATGCTGACCAATATAACTATTACAAGGAGCTGATCAAACTCCGTAAATCACATCCGGCATTCCGCATGACCACCGCCGAACAAATTCAGAAGCATCTGAAATTTGACAAGGTGACCCAGCCGGGACTTATCTCCTACTCACTGCTCGACAATGCCAACGGTGATCCGTGGAAAGAGATAAAGGTCATATTCAACGGTTCTGACGAATCACGACAGGTTAAAGTCCGCAAGGGTAACTGGATTGTGATTGCAGATGACGGTCAGATTAATGCCGAGGGTCTTGGCACATCAAAAGGTGGGAATGTCACCGTAGCTCCCCGCTCGGCACTCATCCTCGCACTCGAAAAATAGACAATAGACATATCAAATCATCAATTCTAAAAGAAGCGAAATCCGTATGCTAAAATTCGGACTTCGCTTCTAATTTTATTCGCTTCAAATTTATAATTGTATACTTTTAGCAGTATATCATCTTATTTATTTAATCACACCCAAATTCTTCAAGGCATTCATCACACCATCGGCAGTCACATCGGTGGTCACATGATCAGCCACAGCCTTCACCTCATCTGACGCATTGCCCATTGCCACACCTACAGCCACATGCCTGAGCATACCCATGTCATTTTCTCCATCGCCGAATGCCATAGACTCTGACAGATCTATGCCAAAATAGTCGAGCATCTTATCAATACCAACACTCTTATCGCTTCCCTCGGGAACTATATCAGCAAAATATGGGCTCCAGCTTGTGCCTGAACAGTGGGGCAGCACTTTCGTGAACAAACCAATCTCGTCTATCTCTTCTTTTGGGGCAAACACCATCATCTGCACCACATTTCTACCCACAGCATCCTCTATAGCCCTTATCGGGACTTCCGGTGTGCGCAGGAGTCGTGTTACGGTCATGAAATTCTCATCCTTGTCTGTGGTGAACAGGTCACCTTCGGCAGGTACAACTACAAACGGTATATCGGACGAATGTACGAATTTCACAAGATTATCCACATCCGAAGTCTCGATAGTACGCATGTACACCACGCTCTTCTTATCGCCGAGCAGACATAGTGCGCCATTCGTGGTGACGTATCCGTCAAATGTTTCATCCTCAAGATTGTTAATCCATGCCGGATGACGACCCGACGAAATAAAAACTTTAATGCCACTCTCCCGGAGCATCCGAAGCGCCAATTTTGTAGTATCAGGTATACCACCCGAACCTATAGGCACCAAAGTGCCGTCGATGTCAAAAAATACAGCTTTAATCATTGAACCTAATAACAAATCAGCCTTGCGATTAACTTTTTATAAAAGTTTAAATCAGTCTATTACTAAAAACAGCATTGACGCAAAGCCCGTTCACAGGACCTTGCGCCAACTGTATGAGATAATATCAGCCTCCGTCTTACTTCTTCTCCTTGAGGAGATCACGGATCTCAGTGAGGAGCACTTCCTCTTTCGTAGGCTCAGCGGGAGCTTCGGGAGCAGGTTCCTCATCCTTCTTACGTTTGAGCTGATTGATAGCCTTGATAGCAAGGAAGATACAGAAAGCCACGATTAGGAAATCAACAATAGTCTGAATCCATGAGCCCCAGTTCATTGTCACTTCCGGTTTCAGCACCTCCTGAGTGGCACCGTCAACCACCGCCTGCTGAATCACCCACTTGTAGTCAGTGAAATTCATACCACCGGTAGCCACGCCCACCAAAGGCATGATAATGTCATCGACCAACGAAGATATGATCTTGCCGAAAGCCGCACCGATAACTACGCCGACAGCCATATCAATGACATTGCCACGCATTGCAAATTCTTTAAATTCTTTTACGAATGACATACTTTTCCGAATTATTTAATTTATAATGTTATTTATTACTTCAACTTTAAATTCCGAAGAGTTCTAAGTGCAAAAATAATTAAATTTCTCGTATTTCCATTAATAACAACAGATAATTCCGATTTTTGTCTTAAATGAGGTAAAATTTGCAAATTTTATATATCCCCAATATGGCGGATTTTCAAAAATATTTACTAATTTTGTGGCGTTTATTAAGAGACGTGGATTTTCGGCTGAGAACACCCTCGTTTCACCCCATAAACTCACTTTCAATAGGAATTTTTATAACCCAATTTATAAAAACTATGACAAAAATAGGTATTAATGGTTTTGGCCGCATCGGTCGGTTCGTATTCCGTGCTTCAACCAAGCGCGATGACATCGAAGTAGTTGCTATCAACGACCTTCTTCCCGTTGACTACATGGCATACATGCTTAAGTATGACACCATGCACGGTCAGTTTGACGGTACTGTAGACTTCGATATGGAGAAGAGCCTCCTCATCGTTAACGGTAAGGCTATCCGCGTAACAGCTTGCAAGAATCCCGCAGAAATCGCTTGGGGTGCTGTAGGTGCTGAATACGTTGTTGAATCAACCGGTCTTTTCCTTACTAAAGAAAAAGCTCAGGCTCACATCGAAGCCGGCGCTAAATATGTGGTTATGTCAGCTCCTTCTAAGGACGACACCCCCATGTTCGTTTGCGGTGTTAACCAGAACAGCTACGTTAAGGGCACTCAGTTCGTTTCTAACGCATCTTGCACAACTAACTGCTTGGCTCCTATCACTAAGGTCCTCAACGACAAGTTTGGCGTTGTTGAAGGTCTCATGACAACTGTTCACTCTACTACTGCTACTCAGAAGACTGTTGACGGTCCCTCAATGAAGGACTGGCGTGGTGGTCGTGCTGCTTCCGGCAACATCATCCCCTCATCAACCGGTGCTGCTAAGGCTGTAGGTAAAGTTATCCCCGAACTCAACGGCAAACTCACCGGTATGTCAATGCGTGTTCCCACTCTCGACGTATCTGTAGTTGACCTTACTGTAAATCTTGCTAAGCCTACTTCTTACGAAGAAATCTGCGCTGCTATGAAGGAAGCTTCTGAAGGCGAACTCAAAGGTATCCTCGGTTACACTGAAGATGCAGTCGTTTCTTCTGACTTCCTCGGTTGCCCCCTTACTTCAATCTTCGACGCTAAGGCAGGTATCCAGCTTACTCCTACCTTCGTAAAGGTTGTTTCTTGGTATGACAATGAAATCGGTTACTCTAACAAGGTTCTCGATCTCATCGCTCACATGAAGAAAGTTAACGGCTAATCAGTGTAATTATTCCACACAGAAATAAAAAAGCCAATCCTCGGCTGCCACATCGGCAACCGAGGATTTTTTTATTTTTATATCGGACCAATCAGACTTATCAGACAGATCAGACTCATCCGACCCATTGGGAATGTCCAATCCATCCGATAAGTCGGATAAGTCCGATTGGTCGGATCTGTCCGATTTATCCGATTTGTCCGATTTATCCGATTAAAATCGCACTGACGAAGAGGATTCGAGAGGACGATTGACAAAATTATTCCTGACCTCCTCACGCACTTCTTTACGAAGCATCAGAAGTGTTATCATCGTGGGAAATGCCATAAGCGCATAGAAGAGATCACAGAAGCCTACTGCCATACCGAGCGGCATTACTGCGAATATCACAAGCGTGGCGATGAAAAACCAAGTGTAGTACTTCGCCCTCTTCTCACCGAAAAGATATGCCGCACAGCGGTTGCCATAGAAACTGTAACTGAACATAGATGACAATGCAAAGCACAGCACTATACCCATCAGAAGGAATTCACCCATCGGTATAGCGTTGCCAAAAGCCTTCATTGCAACCTCAAGTCCCTTGACACCCTCGACCGCCTGCAAGTCACCACACAGCAGTATAGCCACAGCCGTGAGAGTGCATACAAGCCCTGAATCGATACTCGGACCAAGCATGGCTATAAGACCCTCCCTCACAGGCTGACGGTTAGCCGAAGCCCCATGCATTATGGTAGCTGTCCCTACTCCGGCATCATTCACGAGCGCCGCACGCCGGGCACCTATTATAGCTATTCCGGCAAGGGCTCCCCACCCTGCACGCAGATTGAACGCTTCGGAAAATATCGATTTAAATACAGCTGGGACTTCGGATATATTAGTGAGTATTATATAAAGCACAAGCAGGAAATATAGCCCCACCATAAATGGCACAAGCCATGTGGCTACTTTTGCGATGCGACATATTCCACCCACAACCACCAATGTAACCAAGAGCGCTATACCCAATCCCACCAACAAGCGGAAAGCAGAAATGTGGTCAAGTCCGGTGAAGGAAGCCACTCCATTTATTGTCTCGCTCCCGGCAAGCCATTCAGGGGTTGTAAATGTTGTCATTATCGCCTCGGTAAGCTGATTGGCATTCATAATACAGAGAGTACCAAGCATACCCGCTATCGCAAAAGTCACAGCCAACCAATGCCATCGGGGACCAAGCCCGCGGTCTATGATATGCATGGTGCCACCGGCCGGTTTACCATCCTCGGTAACGACCTTATACTTTGTAGTCAGGACACCTTCATGGAATTTTGTAGACATACCCACCAATGCGCTGACCCACATCCAGAATATTGCCCCGGGACCACCCATCACCAAGGCGATAGCCACTCCCGCTATGTTACCCATACCCACAGTGGCTGCCACGACAGACGCCAAAGCCTGCAAAGATGAAATCTGTTCACCAGACGAACGTGACTGTTTCGCCCTTATCTCACGCATAGCAGATGGGAAATGCCTCAGAGACACCATTCCGGAATAGAAAAACAGGAAGAAACCTCCACCTATAAGCAGGATGAACAGAGGATACCCGCACAAGAAGTCAGCAATCGTGGTTACCATCTTCCGCCTGCGCCTCCACCGCCGGTCATACCGCCGCCAAACGAACCTCCGGAGAAACCACCTCCTCCAAAGCCGCCACCTTTACCACCCATCATGCTGCCAAGCACAGCACCGGCGGCAACAGCAGCTGCGGGATCAGGCTTTTTAGGTATCTTGAAGCGTCGCTGATTCTGATTACCACAGTTACGGCACACGTATATGTCGGCACCTTCGCCCTCAGTCCTTACAGTGGGCTGACGCAAAGTCCTGCGCTCGACTATGCTCATTGCCCTTGCGCCACACTGCGGACAATAGGTGTAGTTTGTCTCTCGGTTCACGTATGGAAGCACCTCCGTCTCATGGCAATGAGGGCAGTGCCACACATCGTAATCAATCGAATTAAGCTTCTCCTCCGTATCCTGAGCGGGAGTGAGGTAGTCATTGTCATGCTCCTCGTCTATAAGTTCCATTTTAGTATGACAATTCGGGCACTCACGCTTATGTCTGCGGATGGAATGCATCTTACGCTTAAGTATCAGATAAGGTATCACTCCCATACCGCACGACAGGAATGCCACAAACAATGCCGCATTTTTATGAGCATCAAGCTCTCTGTAACGCTGCACCTCGTCAAGTTTTGAGGTAGAATATATCATATAGATGACATCCACGAGCATAACCAAGGCGATGAAAAGCGCAAACCAAAGATAGTACGTGAAGAATTCCCCTGCCGAAAGGTCATCGGCAGTGTCATGGCGTGAGTCATTGGCATATTTCGACTTAAGCTCATCGCCAAGTTTAGGATCCTCTATTATCTTAGCCAATGCGTCAACACCGGCTATAGTCCCTTGGTCATAGTTCCCCTCACGAAATTCAGGGAACATTATGTTGCGTATCACCCTTCCGGCGATTATATCGGGAACAGCACCCTCCACACCGTAACCTGTGCGGATTATAGCAGCCCTGTCGTCACGAGCCACAAGAACAAGCAAACCATTGTCCTTATCTTTTTTGCCAATGCCCCACTTCTCAAACAGTTTTGTGGCAAATTCTTCAGGAGTCAGCGATGGATCTACTTGATCGACCACAACAACCACCATCTCAACGGAAGTCTTGTCCCAAAGCTGCCTGAGGGTATGGTTAAGCTTATCGACAGCCTCTACCGATAGGATTCCGGCAGGATTGGAAACATACTGGTATCTATTGGCGAGATGCACATTGGGCACCTCATCCACGGTGATAGCCCTGCCCAAAGCAGCACCTACCACCATCAGAAACATTAATATGTATAATCTTATCTTCATAAATATATATTCAAAATTTAACTGTCAATTGTTAATTTTCAGGCTCATACCATTAAGCTTTCTATACAGGTCAAGAGCATAAACGTCAGTCATGCCGGAAATATGGTCAAGGACAGCTTGTAGCTTACCATAGAGCGTGGGTGACTGAATTTCATATTGCTCTGGCACCTTGGCAAGCAGCAATCGTGAGTAATTAAGGTCGGGATTCTGAACAGCCTCGACAAGCTCGTTCATCAAGAACGATATGATGCGTGTACCGGCAAGCTCAATATCCACCACATCGCTTGCCCCATATATCCGCTTCCATGAAAGAGCCTCGCAAGCCCTATAACCGTCACGTTCGAGCGGAGAAATATGGTCGAGAAGCGAGCCCTTGAACTCTCCGGCGAGAATTTCATCTTCATTCTTAACAAAAGCGTCGGCACAACGGTTGACCAGCACACCTATTATGGATGAACGCAGATATGCTATTTTCTCATTAGGATCATCGACATAGCCCATCACACGCTCCATGTGAGCCTTTCGGGCATCGTCGAAGAATGCTAAAAATAAAGGCAACACCTCCTCGGTGGATATTATCTTAAGCTTATGCGCATCCTCTATATCCATCACCTCATAACATATATCATCGGCAGCCTCAACTATGTAGACCAACGGGTGACGGGCATAGCGCACTGCGTTATCAGAATTTTTGACAGGGAGCATACCCAACTCGTCAGCCACCTTTATAAAATCATCTTTCTCAGATGTGAAGAAGCCGAATTTTCCATGCGCTCCGGCAAGCGAGGACTCGAAAGGATATTTGACTATAGAGGCAAGCGTGGAATAGGTCATAGCGAAACCTCCCGGACGCCTTCCGTTAAACTGATGGGTCAGCAACCGGAACGCATTGGCATTACCTTCGAAATGCGTTAGGTCATTCCACTGACCGGCGGTAAGTTTTGATTCCAAAAGCCTACCTTTCCCCTCGCTGAAATAAGATGATATCGCTTTTTCGCCCGAATGACCGAAGGGAGGGTTTCCAAGATCGTGAGCGAGACAAGCGGCTGCTACAATCTCACCCATATCGTCAAGTTTCGACACCCAAGGCTCGGCAGCATATTTTTCACGTAGGGCAATGGAAATCTCTCGTGCCAACGAACGACCCACACACGACACTTCCATGCTATGAGTCAAACGATTATGCACAAAAATGCTTCCCGGCAACGGAAATACCTGTGTCTTGTTCTGCAACCGACGGAAGGGTGAAGAAAACACAAGTCGGTCAAAGTCACGCTGGAAGTCACTGCGATGTCCGGGCTTTGAATCATGATAATGCTCCAGACCAAATCGCTTGTCGTTAATCAGCCTGTCCCAAGTCATCACATTTTCCGTCATCTGCCTGTGATTTTTATCTATATTTAGGTTTTCACTCATTTCTTATCTGTTCTTAATTACAAATTTAAGCAAATTTTCTATCCGAACGAAAGAATCAATACATAAACATCACTAAGGCAGATAAAAAAATCGCCCGACACCGTGAGATGTCGGGCGATGGATTGGAAATATCCTTATTTAAGGATTACCTCATTAGTTAAGAGACAATACCTTAAAATTATTCAGCCTTACCGTTAGAACCGAGAACGGCAACGATCTTATGCTTGTAAAGTTTTTCCATTTCGTCGCGAGCCGGACCGAGGTATTTACGGGGGTCAAACTCAGCGGGCTTGGTAGCAAGCACCTTGCGAACAGCAGCAGTCATAGCGAGACGGCTGTCTGAGTCGATATTGATCTTGCATACAGCGCTCTTGGCAGCCTTGCGGAGCTCTTCTTCGGGGATACCTATAGCATCGGGAAGTTTGCCGCCGTATTCGTTGATTTCGTCAACATATTCCTGAGGAACTGAGCTTGAGCCGTGGAGCACGATGGGGAATCCGGGAAGTTTTTCCATAACAGCGTCGAGCACATTGAATGCCAATGGCGGGGGAACGAGACGACCGTTAGCGTCACGAGTACACTGTTCGGGTTTGAACTTGTAAGCACCGTGAGAAGTACCGATTGAGATAGCGAGTGAGTCAACACCTGTGCGAGTAGCGAAGTCGATAACTTCTTCGGGGTCAGTGTAGGTGTGGTGGTCAGAAGAAACTTCGTCCTCAACGCCTGCGAGCACACCGAGTTCACCTTCTACTGTAACGTCATACTGATGAGCGTAGTCGCATACTTTCTTAGTAAGAGCAACGTTTTCCTCGTAGGGGAGGTGTGAACCGTCGATCATCACTGAAGAGAAACCATGTTCAATACAGTCCTTGCAGAGCTCGAAGCTGTCACCATGGTCGAGGTGAAGCACGATCTGGGGCTTTTCCCAGCCAAGGCTCTTTGCATATTCTACTGCACCCTGTGCCATGTAACGGAGCAGGATGGGATTAGCGTAATTACGTGCGCCTTTGGAAACCTGAAGGATAACGGGTGACTTTTCTTCAGCAGCAGCCTTGATGATAGCCTGAAGCTGTTCCATGTTGTTGAAGTTGAACGCGGGTATTGCGTAGCCGCCCTTGATTGCCTTGGCAAACATCTCTTTAGTGTTAACCAAGCCTAAGTCCTTATAACTTACCATATTATCAAATATGTTACAGAAGTTAATAAATAATTAGAAATTGTATTGGCACAAAGTTACACAATTTTTTTGGAAAAGCTGTCCCAATTTAAACAGAATGTAATTTTATGCCGTTAAATTTCCTATAAAACGTGGTGATGTCATGTTTAGTCAATCAAATTAGATTAAAATACGATTTTTTCACTAATTTTGTATTGAACTGATTTAATAATTCACTTAACACTATACTTTTATGACTGAAATGTCTGATTTTGATAAAGAATGGGGTAAGATGCTTGCAGGTGAGATATATGAAGCGGGGCATCCGGAATTTTTAAACCGCCTGATGAGAACCCGTGAGATACTATGGGAATTCAACAATCTCCGTCCGTCACAGACAGATAAAATGCAATTAATCATCCGGGAACTTTTCGGGGTGTGCGGCGAACGGTTCATAATCAACCAGCCATTCAGATGCGACTACGGTTGCAATATTTATATCGGTGAAAATTTCTTTGCCAATTTCAATCTCACCATATTGGACGAGGCTGAGGTAAGGTTTGGTGACAATGTATTCATCGGACCTAATGTAAGTATCTATACTGCTTGTCATCCTCTTGACGCAGAGGAGCGCAACACATGGGTGGAGTGGGCTGAGAAAGTAATCATAGGTAACAACGTTTGGATTGGCGGAGGTGCCACAATCCTACCCGGCGTCACCATAGGTGACAATGTGGTGATAGGCGCAGGAAGCGTTGTCACCAAGGATGTACCGTCAAACGTTGCAGTAGGCGGAAATCCTGCTAAGATTATCAAACGACTCTAAAGTTTTTATTGAACTGATTTAAACTTTTTATTTTTTAAGATTTGAAGCTATTTTCGAGATGAATTATTAGCTCGATGAGGGAGCTTAGCGAGCTAAGTGACCGAAGAGATGCTGATAATTCAGCCGAAAAGAGCTTCAAAGATTGAAAACATGGTAATTTTCAGCCTGAGTTTAACATTTTATAAAAAGTTTAAATCAGTTCATTACCAAATAGGATACATACTCCAATAGAATCTCTCGAAGTGAATTTTATTTTGGAGGTTAGAGGGGAAAGTTGTATATTTGCGGTGACAAAGGGGTGCGCATCAAACGAATGCGCTGAGATGATACCCTCTGAACCTGATGCGGTTAGTACCGCCGAAGGGATTGCGTCATGCCAAAAATAAAAAGGCATTGCATCCGATCCGGATGTCGGTCGCCTCATCAGGCTATTGGTATCATCGCCCCGTCATAAATATTGACCGACGATGAGAAATTATTTCACAGTTCTTACTATAGCAGGCTCTGACTCTTCAGGTGGAGCCGGTATTCAGGCTGATATCAAAACGATGTCGGCTATCGGTTGTTACGGCATGAGCGCCATCACCTCCATCACAGCGCAAAACACCACCGGAGTACGCTCCATCATGCCTGTGACACCACAGGTGGTTGCCGACCAGATAGACATGGTGATGGAAGATGTGCCACCACTTGCCATAAAAATAGGTATGCTATGCAATGCGGAAATAGCAGCCACAGTGGCTGACAAGCTTGAGCAATACCGCCCCGGCAATGTGGTGCTCGACCCGGTGATGGTCTCCACTTCCGGCTCGCTCCTACTTGAGCAGGATGCCATAGATGTCGTGACGAGCCGACTGTTCCCCCTGTCAACTATCATCACTCCCAATCAACACGAGGCGCGTGTGCTGACCGGTGAGACCGAAACAGACAGGCAAGCCCGTGTGCTGATGGATATGGGGGCTGAAAATATACTTATAAAAGGTGGCGACACAGACCGAAACGATGTGAAAATTGACTTTCTGTATCTCGACAAAAAGATTTCACCCATACGTCTAAGTTCCGATGCGGTCGATACGCCCAACACTCACGGGACAGGTTGCACACTGTCGTCTGCGATAGCTTCGTTTCTCGCATTGGGGTACGACCTGACAAGTGCCGTCCGCCATGCCAAACTATATATCTCGCACGCTCTTGAAGCCGGCAGTTTCGTGACTGTGGGAAAAGGCCATGGACCTGTAAATCATTTTTTCTCTCCGAGAAGATTGAAAAATTACAATCCAAAAACATTTAACAGATAGATTTGGAAAAATTTAAAATCAGGATATGAAAGTAAAAATCAATAACGTAGCACTTGAATTGCCGGAAGGAGCCACACTTCAGGATGCGCTTGATGCTAAAAATATCCCTGCCAAGGGTATTGCCACAGCAATCAACGGGAAAGTAGTCCCTGCCCTGCTTCGTGGGAAGAAACTTCTCAACGAAGATGACAACATTGTGATCATCAAAGCCTTCTACGGAGGCTAAAACCAAATTGCTATGAATATCGACCGGCTGATAAAAATAGCCATAACCCCTGAAGAGATCGATGAACGGCATGAGGCTTCGGCTGTTGCCGCTCTGCTTGACTGCGGATGGGATCGTGTGCATCTGCGCCATCCCGGAGCAAGTCGCCGGGATATGATAAATCTACTTGAAAATATCCCGCAGAAATATCATTCGAAGCTTGTGCTCCACGGGCATTTTGACCTTGTGAATGAGTTCAACCTCGGAGGGTTGCATCTCAATCACCGTTGCCCCACCCCTCCGGCTCTCTATAATGGTTCCCTAAGCCGATCATGTCACTCCATCGATGAAATCAGAGAATGTGTCGCCGATGGCAGGGAGTACGCTTACGTGACGCTGAGTCCGATATTCGACAGCATATCCAAACCGGGATATACCGGCAAATTCGATGACGCAGAACTGGAAAAGTTATCGACTATCACCGAAATCCCGGTCATAGCCCTTGGAGGCGTTACATTTGAACGACTTGGCGATTTGAGCCGTTATAATTTCAGCGGCTTCGCCATGCTCGGCTCATTGCCATGGGGCGATGTCGCCAAAATATCACAAATATCAAACTTATAATCATCTTCTATGTTACAGTTTATAACTCATCCTAACGATAAGTATTCAATCCCGGAAGAGGTACAAATGGTACTTGAAGGGGGATGCAAATGGATACAGTTACGAATGAAAGACGCATCAGACGAGGAATTTCGCGAGACCGCATTGGAAATCATACCTATGTGTCAGGAAAACGAGGCTTTTCTTGTGTTTGATGACCGTGTGGAGCTTGCCATGGAGCTATCGGTGCATGGTGTGCATCTCGGTAAAAATGACATGAATCCCCTCCTTGCCCGTGAAACTATGGGTGCGTCGGCAATAATCGGCTGCACAGCCAACACGGCAGAGGACATCTTGAAATTCAAAGGATGGGATGTTGACTATGTTGGATTAGGTCCGTTCCGATATACTACTACCAAGAGCAATCTTTCACCGATAATAGGGATAGACGGTTATGAGAAGATAGTGAAAGAGGTCCGTGAGGCAGACATATTGCTGCCGATTGTGGCAATAGGAGGTATCACTATTGACGACGTAGAGCCACTTATGAAAACAGGTATCAACGGCATAGCCATGAGCGGGGCTATCATAAATGCTCCTGACCCGGTGGCATATACCGCTGAAGTGCTAAAACGCCTGAAAAGGTAATGAAATTCAAATCAGTTCCAAGCATAAAATTTAATCAACATAAATAAATGAAAGATATCCTAACCATCGGAGGGAAAGAATTTACCTCTCGCCTTTTTGTAGGCACAGGTAAATTTTCCTCCAACAGATTGATGCTCGAATCAATTCTCGCATCCGGCTCGCAGATGATCACCGTAGCGATGAAACGCATTGACATGGAACATGAGGAGGAAGATGACATGTTGCAACATATCAACCGTGACCATGTGCAGTTCCTCCCCAACACATCAGGAGTTAGAAATGCTGAGGAAGCAGTGCTCGCGGCAAATCTCGCCCGCGATTGCTTCGGCACAGATTTCATAAAGCTTGAAATCCACCCTGACCCCAAGTATCTTCTTCCCGACCCGATAGAGACACTCAAAGCAACTGAAATTTTGGCGAAAGAGGGTTTTAAGGTATTACCTTACATTCAGGCTGACCCTGTGCTATGCAAACGTCTTGAAGAAGTAGGTACCGCAGCAGTGATGCCGCTTGGCGCACCTATCGGAACAAACAAGGGGTTGAAAACACGTGATTTGCTCGAAATCATCATAGCTGAAAGCCGTGTGCCTGTGGTGATAGATGCAGGACTCGGCGCACCGTCACATGCAGCTGACGCAATGGAGATGGGTGCCGACGCCGTACTTGTAAACACTGCAATAGCAGTGGCAGGCGACCCGGTTGAGATGGCTGTAGCATTCAAACTGGCAGTCGAAGCCGGACGAAAGGGTTATCTTGCCGGTTTGGGCTCAGTTTCATCATCGGTAAGCGCAACCAGCCCGTTAACCGCCTTCCTTGACTGATGACAATGGAAATTTATTTGTACTAAGCAACTAATATTTAAGAAAGCAATGCAGATTGAAAATATAGACGTGAATTCTTATCCCGGTTCGGAAAAAGTTTACGTTGAAGGGAAAATTCATCCCATTAAGGTGGCTATGCGTCGTGTCAATCTTACTCCGACTGTAAAAATCATCGATGGAGAAAAGATGACTCGCCAAAACGGCTCGGTATATGTATATGACACAAGCGGTGTATATACTGACCCGGAAGTTAAAATCGACATAAACGAGGGTCTTCCCCGCCTGAGAGAGGAATGGCTGAAAAAGCGTGATGACCTTGAGCAACTTCCACACATCACTTCCGACTACGGACGTATGCGTGAAGCCGATAAAAGCCTTGACAATATCCGTTTCGCTCACCGATATGCACCTCTTCGCAGCAAAGAAGGGAAAAGCATCACACAAATGGCATTGGCAAAACAGGGTATCATCACCCCGGAAATGGAATATGTGGCTATCCGTGAAAACAATAATGCCGAGGCATTAGGTATTAAGAGCCACATCACTCCGGAGTTTGTACGTGATGAGATAGCTGCCGGACGTGCCGTGCTCCCAGCCAATCCCAACCACCCCGAAGCTGAGCCGATGATTATCGGAAAGAACTTCCTTGTAAAACTCAATACCAATATCGGTAATTCAGCACTTTCATCCGGTATAGAGGAAGAGGTCAGCAAAGCCGTATGGAGCTGCTATTGGGGCGGTGACACACTTATGGACTTATCTACCGGCGACAATATCCATGAAACCCGTGAATGGATCATACGCAACTGCCCTGTGCCGGTCGGAACAGTGCCCGTATATCAGGCTTTGGAAAAAGTAAACGGCAAAGTCGAAGACCTCACATGGGAGATTTACCGTGACACGCTTATCGAACAAGCGGAGCAGGGTGTGGACTATTTCACCATTCATGCCGGAGCGTTAAGGGCTCATGCCGACATGGTGCAGGAACGTCTTACCGGCATTGTGTCACGCGGTGGTTCTATCATGACCCGCTGGGCAGTGATACATGATCAGGAGAATTTCCTATACACGCATTTCGATGAGATTTGCGAGATTTTAGCTAAATATGACGTGGCTGTATCACTCGGCGACGGTCTTCGTCCCGGCTCAATCCATGATGCAAACGACCGCTCACAGTTCCTTGAACTCGATGTGCTCGGTGAGCTAACAGAGATAGCGTGGAAACATAATGTGCAGGTGCTTATCGAAGGTCCCGGACATGTGCCTATGCACAAGATTCGTGAAAATATGGAACGTCAGATCGACAAATGCCACGAGGCTCCGTTCTATACTCTTGGTCCGTTGACAACAGATATCGCTCCGGGTTACGACCATATAACTTCAGCAATCGGAGCCGCCCAGATAGCTTGGATGGGAACTGCTATGATATGTTATGTCACTCCCAAGGAACACCTTGCACTTCCCAACCTTGAAGATGTGCGAAATGGTGTAATCACATATAAAATCGCCGCTCATGCCGCAGACCTCGCCAAAGGACATCCCGGCGCACAGGTTCGTGACGATGCCATGAGCAAAGCCCGTTTTGAATTCCGCTGGAAAGACCAATTCAATCTGTCGCTTGACCCGGCGAGAGCACGACAATATTACGTGGAGAGCCATAAGGATGACGACCGCTTCTGCACAATGTGCGGTCCGAACTTCTGCGCCATGCGCATTACCCAACAATTGGTCGATGACTGTGCAAAATCTTGATTTGATAAGATGTTTTCAGAAGAATTAAAGAAATATGATTGGGATGAAACCACGAGTTTCATAAATTCACGCACAGCACGTGATGTTGAGGCAGCTCTCAGGAAAGAGCATCCGAGCGTGGAGGATTTCATGGCATTGATTTCTCCGGCTGCCGCACCTTATATTGAACAGATGGCGCAACTGAGCCATAAATACACTATGGAGCGTTTCGGCAAGACTATTTCCATGTACATACCTATGTATGTGTCAAACGCATGTACGAACTCATGTGTGTATTGCGGTTTTAACCATAACAATCCCCTCACCCGTGTCACTCTTACCATGGATCAGGTGAAGGCTGAATGTGAGGCTATCAGAAAACTCGGTCCGTTTGAAAATCTACTGATTGTTTCGGGCGAATTTCCTACCCTCAACGGTGTGGATTACCTTGAAGAAGTGCTGCATGTGGCACGTCCATATTTCAATAACCTCACCATAGAGGTAATGCCGATGAAGATGGAAAGCTACGCACGGTTGGTGAAAAGCGGACTTAATGGTGTGGTATGTTTTCAGGAAACCTATCATGAGGCAAACTATAAGAAGTACCACCCTAAGGGCATGAAATCGATTTTTGACTGGCGTGTCAACGGGTTTGACCGTATGGGGCAAGCCGGCGTACATAAAATAGGGATGGGTGTGCTAATAGGTCTTGAGGACTGGCGCACCGACCTTACTATGATGGCTCGCCATCTGCGTTATTTGCGCAAGAATTATTGGAAGACCCGTTACAGCATCAATTTCCCAAGGATGTGTCCTGCCGAAGGAGGATATCAACCAAAAGTGGTGATGAGCGATCGTGAATTGGCACAAGCCACTTTCGCTTTCCGTATTTTCGACCATGACGTGGATATTTCTTACTCTACCCGCGAAAATCCGAAGTTCCGAGCCAATATGATGAAACTCGGTGTGACCTCAATGAGCGCCGGCAGTAAAACCGAGCCGGGAGGATACGTGTCAACACCTGACGCATTGGAGCAATTCGAGGTATCCGACCCCCGAACACCACAAGCAGTGGCATCAGAAATCCGTGAACTCGGCTACGAAGCCGTATGGAAAGACTGGGATAAAATCTTCGATTAGACTTCAATCGAGAGCATAATTAAGCCGGGCTATGTGGCATAACGCATAGTCCGGCTATTTTTATCAAGCATTATTTCTTATACGATTTGCTATGATGAATCCCATAAAACCTACAAGTAGAATACCAACAGTTGATTGCATACTTCCACACCACTCACCGACCGATGAAGTAAATTTATCAAACGGACCAAGAGTATTATTTAAACTACGAGCAAAAGCCACCGACCATTCATGTTCTTGCTCTAACTGCTCCTTATATTTAGAGGGTGTTTAATAACAAGTGTTAACGCCACTACATAAAAAAAGCCT
>ERZ777011.1565-NODE-1565-length-23262-cov-6.600939_pt1 | contig 23262 bp, 20 predicted proteins | sample MGYA00374964_ERZ777011 | MGnify/ENA primary metagenome ERZ777011 (study PRJEB29310, sample SAMD00008975) | mouse gut metagenome | study: EMG produced TPA metagenomics assembly of the Metagenome analysis of fecal microbiota from mouse which was promoted... | reverse complement strand
AGCATCCGACTGATGCTCATTTCTTATTCACATTTGTTTTTAAACAAGCTCTAAGAACACGGAAGCCGGTGTCAAGGTCTTGACCTTGTAGACCCGCTTCCTCCTTGACTTTCTTACCGGCGCGGCGGAGTCGCTCCTCTCCGATTTGGCAGATGGTGTCGTAACCAGCCTTACGCGCTTCACTCATTTCGTCGGTAACTTCGGGTAGTTGCACCATAATAAACTTACGCTTACCTCCGTCCTCAGCGTTGAGTTGCATAACGGCATGTGCGGTAGTAGCACTGCCACTGAAAAAGTCGAGGATGATTGAATCTGTTGTATCTATCATTTCCATAGATTTTACAATCAAATCCACGGGTTTAGAATACTCAAATATTTTGGAATTGCCTAATACCTTTTTCAGAATAGTGGTTCCATTCTGATAGTTCATTTCTGCATCACTCCAAATTGATTTAGCTTTAGTTCTTCTTTCTTCTTCGCGATTCAGATAATCTTTCTGATAAATATCCCATTCAAGCTGACCGTTTCTTGTTACCTTTTGTGGAATGAGATCTGATAAACTTGAAAGAATTTTTTCTTTCGACCATCTCCATGTACCGTCTTCTCCAGTAGTAGGTTGAATGGGATATACCACAACAGAATATTCCGATGTGAATTCTAATGATAATTGTTCAGTCTCTGGATTAATGTAAATGGGGAAATATAATTTTGGCCTATCTGTTCTTCTCCAAAATCCCCCTCTCATCCTCAGCCCCATCAATCGATATAGTCCCTTAGAATCGCTATATTTATATTCAGAGAGCATTTCCTCAGATAGCTTATGCCCAATCACGCTCGCCACCACTCGATTCCTTGCACAAAGCAGAAGATACTCGTGAAGAGAAGCAAGTTCGGCCGATGACATAGACCCACGCGGATTACTCTGGATAATAATATCTCCGATGTAGTTGGATTCTCCGAAAATTTCTTTGCAGATCTTTTTTAGATTCTCAAGTTCATGTTCATCAATAGAAATGAAAATGACACCATCATCTGCGAGCAAGTCGCGGGCCACCTTTAGACGAGGGTATATCATATTGAGCCAATCAGTATGAAAGCGACCATTGCTTTCTACATTTCGCTGCATCGGGTCAATCCGTTGATTCCCTTCTTCATCGAAGGCACCACTGGTTGCCTCGAAATCACCACGAGTCTGTGCAAACTCGTCATTATAGACGAAGTCATTACCCGTATTATAGGGAGGGTCTATGTAGATCATCTTGATTGCGCCAAGATAGTTCTCACGGAGAACTTTGAGCACGTCAAGATTATCACCTTCGATATATAGATTTTCTGTATTCCAAAAATCAACAGAAGCTTCAACATCCGGACGAAGAGTCTTATTGGTAGCCTCATTTGCAAGGCGAGACGCGGCACGCTTATCAGGCCATGTGAACTGATAGCGTTCCTCTACACCGTCGAGCAGATCCTTCGACAACTCATCGCGGAGCTTGTCGAAATCAATGGCAAGTTCCGGCTTGCCATCTTTATTTAGTCGCTCCGTAACGCACTGCGGAAACAACACGGCTATCTTAGCTACATTGCCATCCGCTGCGTCAAGGCCTTTCATTCGTAGTTTATCCATGTTCTAAATTATCAGCGTGATTGAAAAACCTCTTGTAACCTTTTTAATCCAAGGTCAATAATCGGTTTTACTTCCTGTCCAAGTTTGTTAATAATCATCCCATACTCATTGATTAACTTTATGGCATCTGACAGATGCAATCCTTCAATAATATCAAGTTGTGCGACTATATCATTTTCACGATGTGCATCTATACCTTTTCTGATACGAGTCAATTCAGGAGTTTTATTATCTCTAAAAGTGGTGAGTTCTTTTCTGCTTGATGCGAATATACTATAATCATAACTTGGAAAATAACGTTTGATAAAATCAAAGATTTTACCAGAACCATCAACCAACTTCTTTGATGTTTCATATATCGCGGTGTACGCAGATTTAATAACTGACCTTTGTTCCCATTCGTCAATAAACTCGACAGATAAACGTTTTAAGAACTCTTTCATTTCAATACTCGCCATTTGGATATGGCCGAGTAAGTTCCATATAGCAAGATTATCTTCGAATGCAGATTTTTTAGATGCGATTATCTGTGAAGAATATCCATTATACTTTTTGATCACCTTTTCACACGCTGCTATATTTTCTTTGCAATGATTTATACTAAAACGTATTTCTTCCAGGCATCGCTGTTCCTCTTGCAATGTCGTTTCTAACGTATTCTTCAGTTCTTTTGCATTATCGCTTATCCGTTGTTGTAAAAAACGGTCTAAAGGGCTTTGCTTATATTGCATATTATCTGATTCTATGTTTGAGTTTTTGGATTTCAACGAAAAGTTCGCGTTTGCGGCGAGGTTGAACGGTAGAACGCATTTGGCGTTCCAACGACTCAATCTGACGGATGAGCCATGCTCGTTCCTCGTCAATGCGGATTTGTTTGGTGAGGGAGTTGCCATCGGCAAACTCCAGTTTACCGACAAATGTAACGATGTTCTGCCAAACGGCATCGAGGGATAATCCTTCGAGTGGTACAGTTACATTGTCGAGAGGCTGCCATGATGAGGTAAATAGCTTGGTGTGGTACACGGCAAGCATAGCCTCGTCCTCGAAATGTAGGAGATATATTACGCGCTGCGGAATACTTTTAGTGAGAAGGACGATATTTTTTTGGTCGAAGTCGCGAGTTTTGAGCGTGACTTCAATAACAAATATCTCCTTGACCTCTGCTCCTTCGACAATAGCCGGTAGAGTGCGTGGTGCAATCCAGTTTACGAAGTCAAGACGTGCCACATCGCCATCGAAACTCTCTCGTTGCGATGCTTTCCAGTCGAACCGCTTATAAAGTTGTGCCTTCGGTAGCGGTCGCTTGACTTCTGTGGATTGCGGTAATTCTATCATACGCTATCGGATTATTAAGAAGCATATTAACTCGAAATCGTCAAGACCACCGACTTCGTTACCGAAAAGTGAGCCGGTATCGCCGTCGAGAAACGAAAAGAGGTCGGTTGACTCTTTTACCTTGATAAGCGATGAGATGGCATCACCGAGAAGACTGGAATATGTGCCCATCCGCTGACCGTCACGGGTCTCGGCGTTGAACTTACGGCATAGTTCGAGAATCGGCTCGGATTTGCCTCGGCAAAGATGACGCATTCGGTCAAGGAGGTCTTTCGGGTTGAGATGATCTACAATCACCTCGGAGTCCTTCGAGATATAGACCATGTAGAACGGATGCAATCTGTTCTTACGGTCGATATTGATGTCGTTATTGCGATTTTTGAGAACAAAAATCACGCCGGGAGGTGCATCCTTATCAGAAGTAACGAGTGCGTGAAGTCCCATCGGGGTATGCTCAATGTCATGTCCCTGATTGATGTATTCGAGCAAGTCGAGCCGGAATTCATTCAATCCCAGATCCATTATAGAGACACCAGAATTCATTTCCTCAATATCGACGACTTCCTCTTTGAGGCGTTCCAACTGGTCGCGGCGATATTTAAGGTCGCCCTGCTCTTCGGCAGAAAGTGGGTTATCATCACCAGTAGCGGTGAGTACCGACACTTTCATACGTGCTTCAACGCGACCTTTGAGATTGATGTAATCGTCAAGGTTCATGTCGGGCCAGTAGTTGACAAGCTGAATAACCGCGTTGCGCGAGCCGATACGGTCGATACGGCCGAAACGCTGAATGATGCGCACGGGATTCCAATGAATATCGTAGTTAATGAGGAAATCACAGTCCTGGAGGTTCTGGCCCTCCGAGATGCAGTCGGTGGCAATAAGTACGTCTATTTCATCATTAAGCTTCGGATATAGCGAGGCTTTCTCTTTCGAGATGGGCGAGAATAGAGTAAGGACTTTATTAAAGTCCAATTTCTCGCGGAGCTTCAATGTCGAGCGAGCTTCGACATCGCCTGATACAAGAGCCGTGTTCAGTCCGGTTCGCTCTTTGATTTGCGGAGCGATATTGTCATAAAGATATTGAGCCGTATCGGAGAAGGCGGTGAATACTATAATCTTTTTGTTGTCGTCGTTTATTGGATTGGCAAACTTATTGCGGATGTCCTCAATGAGCATTTGCAGTTTGCTGTCATGTTCAGGGGTGATGTCGGCAAGCATGAACAGCAGTGTGTTCAGATTGTCGAGGTCTTTTGCAAGATAGCCGCGCCACTGAACATAGTCCATATCCTCAAGCGCGATTTTGGTCTTCTTGTTTCCGATAAAGACGGTGTCCTCCCTCTCGTCGAAGTCGAGTCCATAAGAGAAGTCATAATCGCAAACCATGGATGGTGCTTGCTTTGTCGCAAGTTCGTCGATGGCTTTTATCGTAGCTTCGATATATTTCCTGATTCGTTCAAGGGTTAGTCGGAACGAGTTGACGGAACTTTCAAGACGTTTGAGCAGGTTAATGCTCATAAGTTGCCTGATGCCACGTTCACGGCCACTGCGCGAAAGATTTCCGAAGCGTCCGTCTTCACGAGCCTCCATATATTTCTCCAGCTTGCTCGGCAGAATAAAATCCGATGGGGTATATATAGCGAGGTTAAGCTCAGTCACACTGACAAAAATATCATTAAAGCTGACAGCCGTAGGCAGGTCAGTGAGTTTTGGAGCACGTGAGATCGGTTTCAATCGCTCCGGGAACTTGCCGATGTCGGTGGTATCGTAGTATTGCTCGATATGCTTGCGGGAGCGGGCAATGGTAACGCTGTCAAGGACTTCAAAGAAATCGAAGCTCAACATTTCAAGCAATGTCTTTGTGGTGCGCTCCTCGGCAGTAAGTTTTGACCAACGGTTGAAAGCGGTCTGCGCCTGACGGAAAATATCGTCGAGAGAGCTTGTTGTTTTGAGCTGAGCATCCATAATCGAGCTGTCACCCTCATAAGCGAGGGCAAGCTGATTGCGCAGATCGTTGAAGCGGTTGTTGACGGGGGTGGCCGACAACATAAGCACCTTGGTCTTGACTCCGGCGCGGATTACCTTGTTCATCAACTGGAGATAGCGGTTTTCGCGCGGATTCTCGTCGTTCTCGTCTGTAGTGATTTTGCCGCCGTTGCGGAAGTTGTGGCTCTCGTCAATTACAACAAGGTCATAGTTGCCCCTGTTTATATGTTCGAGGTCGAGGCCGTTGCTTTGACCGGACTGACGCGATAGGTCAGTATGATAGAGTATGTCATACCTTAGGCGGTCGGCTACAAGGGGGTTGTTGATATAGTTACTGCGGTAAGTAACCCAGTTGTCGTGCAGTTTTTTCGGGCATAAGACGAGAACGGACTTGTTGCGGTTCTCGTAATACTTGATGACCGAGAGAGCGGTGAACGTCTTTCCGAGGCCCACGGAGTCGGCAAGGATACACCCGTTGAATTTTTCCAACTTGTTGATGATGGCGAGAGCCGCATCGCGTTGGAAGTTGTAGAGTTTGTTCCAGATTACGCTCGATTTGAAGCCGGTAGCTTCATTAGGCAGCACATCCTCCGAAATATCTTCAAGAAATTCATTGAAGAGATTGTACAACGTAACAAAGTAGATAAACTCCGGGGAGTTTTCTTTGTAAGCGTTTGTTATGTTGTCGAGCACTTCCTCGGTAACGACTTGGAGTTTGTCTCCGTCGTTCCAAATCTGATTGAAGATTTGAAGATACTGTTGAGAGAAGGGTGTCTCCATCTTATTGATTGCGATTGCGAGACTATTCCCTCGCTCGCAACCTAACTCAACGGTGGTGAAACCTCCGAGGGGCATATATGTGGTATCGTCAATAGTGGCAAATGACGGCATACCTGCATTGGTGCGGTTCGACTTAAAACAGGCTTTGCGTCGGATCCATTCGGCGCACTCCTTGGCGACGGCTTTTAGAGAAAGTTCGTTACGGAGTTTGATTTCAAACTCCGAGCCATAGAGGTCGCGTTCACGGTTAAGGCGCGGTATGTAGAATTCTCGCTTTTGTTTGTCCGCCTTCTCAGTTATGAAAGAAGGCGAAGTGAAAATAAAGCGCAGCTCGGATATGTCAGAGAGTTGCTCTTTCAGTTCTTGAAATGCGTATATGGAAAAACATGACGCGGCTATAGCCACCTTGGAACCTGAGCGCAAAGTGGAAGTCATATCGTCTTTCAGCGTCTTATGTACGTTGTCTATAAATTCCATATAAACAAAAGAGAACACCCAAGTAGCATCTGAAGGCCGACCAAAGCCTGTAACGACTACGAAGGGGTTCTCAAAGTTTTCTCGGCTCGCGCCTTATGTCTTTGTGATAATTACTTGGTCATTTCCAAATTAGCGTTACTATTCCTAGTTACAAAGTTACAAAATTTTCGTGAAAGTTTGGCAGTCAGGCATAAATAAATTTTAACGCCTTCCACCCATACCTCGTTTGGGCTGAGATGGTTTCATCATTCGGTGAGCTTGCATCATGCAACGGTAGGCGAAGTGGCGGTCGTCTTCATCCGGATTGCGTCCCCACGGGAGGTCTGATGAGACGTCTCCGCCACCGCATGACTGGGCGAATTGAGTTGCTCCGTCGAGATAGCCGAGGAACAGATACATGGCACATTTCAGAATCTCGTTAGGCTGTTCGGCGATTGTAGTCAGGAACTCTCCGTTAATCTCGGCTTTCAGTTCCGATGGCATAGATTCGAGCATTGAGCGCACATCGACAACCATCCTTGCAAAAACGGCATCGGTCAGCCTCATGCGCACCTGCTCCTGATGTTTGCGCGTCAATTCATGATAATCATTTTGAGCATTATCGCGTTTCTCACTGAGTGCATCAAGTTCATCCTGAAGCTCGGTGAGTTGCCGGTCGGCGAGCTTGAGTTTATCGCGTTTGTCTGCGAGTTTCTGTCCGGTAGATTCAAGCTGATTTTCAAGTTCGGCGATGCGGCAACGCAATTTGGAAACATCTCCGGCTCCATTCTCGATGTCAGTTTACAACTGAGATATCTCGTCATTCAGTTCAACTTTCTGCCTTTCGAGATTTGCAATCATGGTCGTAAGACCTTTGACACGCGTTTCATCCTAATGGCAGCTGAGAAGAAAGTGGTATAGGATTTTAACCCATGACCCCAGGCATCATGAATCCAAGCATTTCATACAGCGTCAGGGTTTGGTCCCTTGCGGCACCTCACCCTCATCCACACTCACCCTGACTCCGTATCCGCTCAACGCCGACTCAGCGGCAACATAAGGACATGAAGCGGCAACGGGTGCATGTGTCGGGATCGGAGGCGGGAAGGAAAGGTACGGTCGGATCGAATATCTCGTTGATGACCCGCTCAAGATTCTCCAGGAAGGAATCGTTTACCATCAGATGATCGGTAAGCGGCAGTTTATTGTATTTCGACTTCCCCTCCTCCCTTATCCTGATCTCCGGCAAAGTCTCCCCCTCTGCGGCGATATTGTTACCGTCATAAATCACGCAGTTCACGGGACGCGGCCGCACTCCTTCCTCGATGCCTGCACGGATGTTGATGAGATTCGCGTACAGCAGAAGCTGGAAAACATTTTTCGATCTGTAGTCGCCGGCAAACACCGAGCCGAGCGGATCCTCACCGATCTCGTTCCCTTCGCTGTCGAACACCGGCGTCGGCACGGCGTCCACCTTCACGCTGCCTGTCTTGTAGTCGATCACCTTGAGTCTGCGACCGTCATCAATCTCCTCGACGCGGTCAAAGGCATATCTCATGTTGACGGCAGGCGAGTTTCCCGCCTGCCATTTCACCGTGCCGCTCAACTCTCCTCCGAGCAGAACCAGAGGAGCGCGCCGCAGGTCATGGCGCAGTATCTCCCTGACCTCTTCGAGCAGTCGCGCGGCAATCATTCCTATCCCCTGCGGCAACGGCTGGTAAAGATCCTCCTCCTCCCGATGGAAATGATGGCGGTTCACCATCCGGAGCATCATCCTTTCCATATCCTCCCTGTCCGAAAGAATGGCCCGGATGCGATCCGGCGTAATCACAAGCCTATCCTTAAGATACTTCTTCCGCAATTCTTCCGGGAAATAGAGATGCAGCATCATGTCATGCACAATGTTGCCCTGCGTGATACTGTCTATCGTGTCGCTCGGCTCAGGATCGTCGTTTATCCCCTCCACGGTCTTGTAATAGAACTGCACCGGACATCCGCAATAGACGCTGAGAGAAGAGGCCGAAAGATTGTAGCCGCTACCCGAAACCTTGAATTTTTCCAGTTTCTCCATCACCTCCGGAGTCTTCACTACCGGTTCCGGCGCCGAATCCGCGGAATTGAGCGCGAACGAATAATTTTCATGCCGCACCATTCCCTTGGCGTAAAGGAGATCGAGCTGCAGGAGGAAACGTGATTTCCCACCGCTTCTCATCCCCTCGCCCTCCCGTGCGTCGTAGATGAGAGTGACCTCTTTCGCCCTCGACAGCAACCGATAGAAATAATATGAATAGAGAGTCTCGGCCGAGCTGCTGACCGGAAGTCCGAAGCCATGCCGCAGCGAATCGGGAACAAATGTCCTTCGGCGTGCACGGCGCGGCATGACCTTATCGTTGAGCGACAGCATGATCACATGATCGAAGTCGATGGCCCGGGTCTCAAGCAGACCCATCACCTGCAGTCCCTGGAGCGGTTCCCCCTCGAAATTCGCTTTTTCGCCGGCCAGCAGACGGTCCACAAGATGAAACACGCTTTGCATCCTCATCGACACTCCATATTCGCGCACGGCTGCCAGAACCCGGGCCAGCGCCTTGCGGTAAACGAGAATATGGCTCCGTTCGAGTTTGCTTTTGAGTATGGTATGGGCGGCGCTTCCTGCCAAAGCTTCGTCCATCCTCAGAAGCACCGAGTCGATGTAGGCAATCGCCGTCTCGGGCGGACAGTCGCCGGGGGGAGGAGTCAACATGTCGGCCATCACCGGAGAAAAGCGCGCCAGTTCGGTGGATGTAATCATAAAGCGGTGATGATGCGCCATGTAACCGTTGATGTCGTTGACAGCGGTGCTTCCGGCCACAAGATGGGCCAGCGGATGCGCCAGCAACGCCCTGAGATCCTCCTGCAGATAATGCAGAGTGCCGTCCTTGCGACGCGCCCGGATTACAAGCCGCTTGAGATGATACATGAACGAGGCCACCGGCGTGTGACGAAGAGGATAACCCATGGTAAGGTTCACCGCCTCGAGCGAATCAGGGAGCGAATACAGAATCGGCATAAGCATATTCTCGTCCGGGAGCACCACGGCCACACGGGCGTCGCTTACCTTCACGCTGTCGATGCGTGTGAGCAGTTCATCCACCTTCATGCCGGCGATCTTGGCCTGGGCGGCGTTGGACGGAGAGGAGGACACTGTGATCGAGGCCGGCATCCTGTCCCTCTCCGAAAGAGCCATCACCGGAGCGGCCCATCCGGGAGAGGGGAAATTCCTGCGGTTGCGGCGCAGATCGCGCGAGGCTTTGCCGTGGCTCTGCTCAAGCACCGGACCCGTGCCGTCCCAGAAAAATTCCGCATAGTCATCGCCATCCTCGCACCGGTAGCCGCGCAATTCTTCGAAAAGCGCACACTCGGTGGTGCTCAGCGCGTTGAAGCCTACAAACACCACCCGGCCCCAGGGCAGCCAGTCCACGCCGCGCCCGGCCACACGCTCCGCAGCGATGCGGAACGCACTGCCCGGCATGCAGAGGCCCGCGGCCTCAAGATTGTCGCGAAGTCCGCGGTACAGTTCGGGAAGCACCTGCCACAGTTCCACAAACCGATCCTTTATATCGCTCGGATGCTCCTCTATATCGAGATTTCGCCAAAACCCCTCCACATCGTGCAGCGACGGAGTGTAGCCGAAATAATGCTCTATCACCTCCCGCTGCTCGTCGGAAAGGAAATTGGAGGCAATCTCTCTGAAATCCTTTACATTCTTGAAGAGAGCCTCCGCATCCACATCATATTGGTCCACCTCACTGAAGTCGTTCAGCACCGTCTCCCCCCAGGGAGCGAAGCGGTCGAAATCGAGAGTACCCTCATCGGTCGAAAAATCGGCACCTCTTCCTTTAAGTCTACAATATACGTCGTAAAGGCGAAACAGCATGTCGATACGCGAATCTATCTCGCGTCCCGATATGCGCATCACGAAATCGTTAACGGCAAGAACTTCCGGGGCAAGCATGGTCCGCTCGCCGAGAGTCCCGGCGAGACTCTTGAGAAAAAAGGTGCCCGCACGCTTGTTCGGAAAAACAAAACAGAAGCGGGAGAGGTCATTGTGACGCCCGACGTAAGCCTGTGCCACGGCATCAAGAAAGGATGTAGCCATTGTCATCAAAATCTTATCGCAAAGATAGCAAATATCAATAATTTTAGCTATTTTTGCAGACGAAAAAAATATCAATCCCCCCTTTAAGGCTGTGAAGTTCTCAGACATTCCAGGACAACTACAGGTAAAAGATCAGTTGCGGACTCTTGCCGACTGCGGCAGGATACCGCACGCCATCCTTCTGTCGGGACGCGAGGGACTGGGCAAGATGATGCTCGCCCGGGCTTTCGCACAGTATGTCCATTGCGAGAACCCTCACGACGGCGAGCCTTGCGGAACATGCAGGTCATGCCGGATGCATGCCGACAATGCCCACCCCGATGTCCACTATGTCTACCCGTTCGTGAAAAGCGAGAAAACCAGACGTCTTGTCTCGACCGATGTACTTCCGCTCTGGCAGGAAATGCTCGCCAGGCATCCGGCCATGCCCATGGAGACATGGCTCGAACTGATAGGTGCGGGCAATTCGCAGCCGATGATTTATGTAAACGATGCCGAGGAAGTGATACGCGCAGATTCCTTCCCGCCCTTCGCCTCGGCCTGGAAATTCTTTATAATCTGGCTTCCCGAGCGCATGAAAGCGGAAGCAGCCAACAAGTTGCTGAAGGTGATCGAAGAGCCCTCGCCCGGCACCGTTTTCATTCTCGTCTGCGACAATGAACTACAGCTGCTCCCAACCATCTTCTCCCGCACACAGCGGTTCCACCTCGGAGCCATTACTGAAGAAGAAATCGCCGGTTACCTGCGCAGCACGTTCTCTCTCGACGAAGAACGCGCCCGCCGGCTGGCCCATATATCCGAGGGAAATCTGCTCAAGGCATTCAGGCTCGGCTCCCACTCGGGCGAAGCCGATGAATTCCGCGAACTTTACCAGCTGGTGATGCGCACCGCCTACGCCAAAAAGCCGGCAAAACTGCGCGAGATCGGCGATGCCACTGCCGCTTTCGGCCGCGAAAAAATCAGGAGATTCCTGCTCTACGCGACCCGGATGTTCCGCGAGAATTTCATCTACAACCTCAGGATGCCGCAGCTGCAGTCGATGACTCCGGAGGAGGAAGCCTTCTCCAGGAATTTCTCTCCCTTTGTCAACCATTCCAACATCGAGGATCTTGTGGCAGAGACCGACCGCGCGCGGATAGACATCGAGCGCAACGCCAACGCCAAAGTAGTTCTCTTCGATTATTTTCTCCTCATCATAATACTCCTCCACCGAAAGAAACAATAATCAATAAAAAGACTATAACCATCTTTTAATAAACAAATTATGAAGCCTACTCTTTTCATCCTGGCAGCCGGCATGGGAAGCCGTTACGGCGGTCTCAAGCAACTCGACGGCCTCGGACCCTCCGGCGAGACCATCATGGACTACTCGGTATACGACGCGCTCCGTGCGGGATTCGGCAAAATCGTATTCGTGATCCGTCACGATTTCGAGCAGGAGTTCCGCGATAAAATAATATCTAAATATGAAGGCCACGTTCCGGTGGAAGTAGTGTTCCAGGACATCAACACCCTGCCCGAAGGATTCAGTCCCAACCCGGAGCGTTCCAAACCCTGGGGAACCAACCACGCCGTGCTTATGGGCAAGGAGGCCATCAGTGAACCTTTCGGAGTGATCAACGCCGACGATTATTACGGAGCCGATTCCTTCAGGATTCTCGGTGATTTCCTCCGCTCGGTCAAGGAACGTAAAAACTGCTACTGCATGATCGGCTTCAACATTGAGAACACACTCTCGGAGAACGGCGGCGTGTCACGCGGTCTATGCGAGGTGGATTCGGACGGCTTCCTCTCCGGAGTGAAGGAGTGCCACGGCATCGAGCGCAAGGAGGGCAGACTCATCCAGGTGGAAGAGGGAGAGAACGTACCCTTTCCGGAAAACGCCAGCGTATCGATGAACATGTGGGGTTTCACACCCGACTATTTCGACTACAGCGAGAAGGCTTTCGTGGAATTCCTCAAAGAACATGGCAATGATCTGAAGACAGAGTTCTACATCCCCAGCGTGGTCAATGACCTGATCAACAACGGCACCGTCACCCTCAAGGTGGAGCAGACGCCAAACCGCTGGTTCGGCGTCACATACGCTGCCGACCGCGAGGCCACAGTGGCGCAGTTCAAGAAACTCGTGAAGGAAGGGCTCTATCCCACTCCTCTGTTCTAATCGGCTCTAATATACAAGACTTCAATGGAAAAGACCAAGATATTGGTAACCGGAGGCACCGGCTACATCGGCTCGCACACCACCGTCGAACTCCAGAATGCAGGCTACGATGTCGTGATTATCGACAACCTCTCCAATTCCAACGAGAACGTACTCGACGGCATCGAGTCCATCACCGGCATCCGCCCCGCATTCGTCAAGGGAGACTGCACCGACATCGAGACCCTCCGCCGCCTCTTCAGGGAGAACCCCGGTATCAGGGGAATCATCAACTTCGCCGCGTCGAAGGCCGTGGGTGAGTCCGTCCACAAACCTCTGCTCTATTACCGCAACAACCTCAATACACTGATCAATCTGCTCGAATGCATGCCGGAGTACGGAGTCAAGGGTATCGTGTTCTCCTCCTCATGTACCGTTTACGGCGAACCCGACATGAATCCCATCGACGAGACCGCTCCCATCAAGCCGGCCACCTCGCCGTATGGCAACACCAAGCAGATCTCCGAGGAGATAATCACCGACTACGTGGCCTCCGGCGCCCCCGTCAAGAGTATTATCCTGCGCTACTTCAACCCCATCGGCGCACACCCGTCGGCCAAGATCGGAGAGCTTCCCGTGGGCGTTCCCCAGAACCTCGTGCCATATCTCACACAGACTGCCGCCGGCATACGCAAGGAACTGACAGTGTTCGGCGATGACTATGACACTCCCGACGGTTCCTGCATCCGCGACTACATCGACGTCGTGGATCTCGCCAAGGCCCATGTCACAGCCATGAAGCGCATGCTCGACGGCGAGGACACCGACGCCATCGAGATCTTCAACCTCGGAACAGGTCGCGGTCTCTCGGTGCTCGAACTCATCAACGCCTTCGAGCAATCCACCGGCGTAAAAGTTCCGCATCACATCGGACCGCGCAGGGAGGGCGATATCGAGAAAATATGGGCCGCGCCGGCCAAAGCCAACGAAGTGCTCGGCTGGGCAGCCGAGGTGCCCGTCGAGGAAACCATGCGCAACGCCTGGGCCTGGCAGTGCATGCTGTCCAAATAACAGCAGAGCACATCTCTGACCGAACCTGACATAATCGGCCCCGGACACCACAACTTATCGTCGGTGTCCGGGGCTGATTTTTTTATGAGTCGCTATTTATTGGAGTTATTTATGGCGGCGGGGAACGCGGTGATTGTGAGCGTCGAAGATGCGTTGGGCGCCACGGTCGAAAAGTTGCCAGTGGGCGCGTTGCGCCGCCGGAATCTTCTCAGGCATCCAGCTCGGTATCACCGTAAAGTTGGAGGCCGGCCCTTTTGGTTTCGCCGAGAAGAATGTATCGTAGTCAGCCGATTTGAAGCGGGCTTTGCCGTCGGCATCCCGCTCGATGCGGGCGCGCACAAGCGCACCGCCGCGGGTGTCGGCCGTCTTCATGTTGGAAATGAGATTGCCAAGTGAATATACCACAAGCACATCTTTCCCCTCCTTCTCGTTGCGCACCACTTTCATGGGCTGAATCACATGCGGATGTCCACCTATGATAAGGTCTACGCCCTGATCCACAAGAAAATCGGCCAACTCCTCCTGATTTCTGTTCTGCAGAAGGACATACTCAACGCCCCAGTGCACCATAACCACCAGAATCTCGGCTCCGGCATCGCGCGTCTTCCGGATTTCGCGGGCCATCCTCTCCCTGTCGATGAGGGCAATCTCCACGCCGTCCTGCGGCGGTATGCCGTTGGTGCCGTAGGTGTAATTCAGAAATCCTATCTTGAATCCCTTGATATTCTTGATAAAAGGCACTTTTTCCTCGCGGTCGAGAGAATCGCGGTAAGAACCGACATGATCTATTCCGAGCGAGTCAAGAGCCACCAAAGTGCGCCGGGCGGCACGGTCTCGCCGGTCAAGACTATGATTATTGGCGGTCATAAACATGTCGAATCCCGCATCCCGGAGAGCCTCCGCGTATGAGTCGGGAGCAGAGAAACAAGGATAACCGGTATAGTCGGGTCCTCCCCCGAGAGGCACCTCGAGATTGCACACGGCATAATCCGCCTCGGTCACAGTCGGCGCTATGTAGGTGAAGCAATCCGAATAATCATACCCTCCGCCTCCGCGCAACCTGGCCTGATCGATCTGAGCCTGATGCTGCATGGCGTCGCCGGCGAACAGAAGTTCGGCGCAGCGTGGCTCTCCGGCCCCGCTGCTGCCCGTAAGAAACGCAAGAAGGCTGAACAGCAACATGTCAGTCTATTTTCTGAGAAGAGAATGTAAAGCAGATCAGCGACTTGGATAGATTGAGAAGCGTCATTGTCGGACGTCCCACAAATGGGGTGCACTTCGTCACATACGTAGTTGAATTCGTATAACTCTCCACCACCTCCGTAGTGATACCCACCGGCACAAGTTCAAACCGCATGTCCTCAGGGTCAATCGGTTTACCGCTCTTGTAGTCGGCATAGAGGTTCAGGAAATATTGCCGCATCGAGTTGAACTGATAGCTTCCCGTCTCCGAATTGTATGCGGCATAGAAGGATGTGATCTGGTCCGGCACTTTGTTCTCACCGAAAAATTTTTCCTTCTCCGAACTCTTCACCATCAACAGATACGGGGCCACGGTAAGTCCATAGTCATTCTTCACCTGAGTGGCGGGAATCTCAAACGTGAGCGATGACACGACTGCCATCCCGCCCTTGTCGCCGGCATATTTGTCAAGGAGTTCAAGCGCCGGGAAATCCATTTCCACAGTATAGCCGCCCGGAGTGGTTATCACAGCCTGTCCCTCCTCGGCCATCTTACGCAGACGGTCGGCCATCTCATAGCGTATGATGTTGCTGGAAAGCACCTCCGGCTGCGATGCGAAGAGACAGATGGAGTCGCGTTTCACGCGGTCCACATATTCATATTTGGTATTGCCCTCTTCATCTTTTTCGTCGGTAGGCTCATAGCTGCGTACCTTTCTGTTCCAATAGAGGAAGATCTCGGCCTTGGACACATTCGCCACGCATCCGTTTCCGAAATTCTGCTCCACATAGATTCCGGGGAAAAATTTATTGAAAGAGGAAGGCCACTGGAAAATCTTATCCTCCGCACGGTATTTCCTGAAGATGTCGAGGGCGAAATCCTTGGGGAGCATCATCGGAATTTTGACATAAGCCTGCTTCTGCACGGCCGAGTCTCCGCGTGCGATCACCGACAGCGTATAGCTCCGTTTCGCCCACGGCGACGAGGGATCATAATATCCGGCCGGATCGAAGTCCGACTGTATTCCGGAAGGGAGCTGCTTTGTGAGGCGGTATACGGAAAGTTGCTGCGGAGCAAGCGAATCGCCGGTGAGCGAGCCGCGCGGCACCGAAAGGACGAGTCTCATCGAGTCGACATGCTGCTCGGTGATCGAGTCGGGCACCGGCATCTTTGTAGCGCTCATCATCTGGGTCACGAAGGCGCACTCGAGGCGCCCGTATTCCGGCACGTTGATCCGGCCCACCAGCTTGGTAAGCGACCGGCCGTCGATCGATTCCGACAGGACAGGCTTTGCCTGAATGTCGGTGTAGATGGAATCCATCACAATGGTCACTTCGCCGCTGGTCAGCGAACCGCCGATGGAACTGACATCATCCTTGCAGGATGTCAGCGGGAGATATGCCGCGAGGCAAAGAGCGCCCAAGCCCTTCAGGAGCGAGGCGGCACGGCTTGTGAATTTCATTTCTGCAGGGTGTTATAAAGCGTGTCGTAATCGTCTGCGTGATCAGAGCCGCCGTCAAGCGCCACCACTTCCACTCCGTGGGACTCGGCGAACTCCCTGAGCGCCGGATCAGGCTCCACTCCATGGAACACCACAACGTCGGAATAGAGAATGGCTATCTTGTGCGCCAGCAACGCATCCGGCTCAAGATCCTTGAGCTTCTTGAAGTCGACGGGCTTCAGGCCGTCGGCCTTTAGCTTGTTGAATATCTCCGGGCTGAAATTTTCCGGCCCCTTGCCAGGGAAGATTGTATATACGACCCTGGCCTTTCTGAAAGCAGGAGAATCGTTGTTGATCCGGCGCATATAAAGGGGCACCAGGGCGCACATCCATCCGGAAACATGTATGAAATCGGGATCCCACTGCAGCTTTCTGGCCGTTTCCATGGTCCCGTGGGCGAAGAAGATGAGCCGCTCGTCATTGTCGGGACGGTCCCACCCGAATGCGTCAGCGTCGGAGTCGAGTTTCTGGAAATAATCATCGTTGTCGATGAAATAGACCTGGATTCTGGAAGGATGCATCGAGGCCACCTTCACCACCAGAGGATGGTCATTATCGCTGATGGTGATGCCGATACCGCTGAGACGGATCACCTCGTGAAGCTGATTGCGGCGTTCGTTGACATCCCCGAAATCGGGCATGAAAGTCCTCACCTCGTATTTCTTCTGCTGCATGGCCTGCGGAAGGCTACGGCCGAATTTCGCGTTATCGGTAGCCGTAAGATACGGCATGATCTCCTGCGAGACGTAAATAATCTTCTTCTTATCTGCCATTCGTGCGTGTGAAATGCATCCGGCGCATTTCAATTTGCAAAATTACAAAAAAATTTCCATAATTCGCGTTTTTTAAGTAATTTTGTGCCCAAATATCGAGGCGGATGGACCCGGCAGGATGCGGCGTATGCCGTGACAGCCGGCATGACCATCCGCTTGAAAATTCAATATCAATCACTTATGTTGATCATAAGAAGCACTTCCGAATTGGAAGAATTCGTTTCGCACGCCAGGCGCAACGGTCAGTCGGTCGGCCTGGTGCCGACGATGGGAGCGCTGCACGACGGGCATCTTTCGCTTGTGGAGCGGGCCGTCGGCGAGAACGACATCACTGTAGTGAGCCTGTTTGTCAATCCCACCCAATTCAACAATCCGACGGACCTGGCCACCTATCCTCGCGACGAGGAGTCCGACCTGCGCCTTCTCTCCGGAGCGGGAGCGACAGTGGCGTTCGCGCCCGGAGTCGAGGACATTTACCCCGGCGGCGTGGAGAACCGTGCGCGCAAGGAATTCGACCTCGGCACTGTGGCCGAGGTGATGGAGGGCAAATTCCGTCCCGGACATTTTCAGGGCGTGGCAGAGGTGGTGTCGCGGCTCCTGAGACTTGTCAGGCCGGACCGTGCCTACTTCGGGGAAAAGGATTTCCAGCAGATCGCCGTAATACGCCGCATGACAGAGACCGAGGGCATTGATGTAGATATCGTCGCGTGCCCCATCCGGCGTGCCGATGACGGACTCGCCCTCTCAAGCCGTAACGCCCTGCTCACCCCCGCGCAGCGCGCCATTGCTCCGGAGATACACCGGGCCCTTGCCGGGAGCGTGGACTACGCCCGCTCCCATTCGGTACGGGCCACCCACGACACGGTGGTCGAGCAGATCGAAGGCGTTCCGGGACTCCGGGTGGAATATTTCGAGATTGTCGACGGCCGCACGCTGCTTCCCGTGGAGGAATGGGAGGAATCGCCCTGGATTGTGGGATGCATCACAGTATACTGCGGCGATATCCGACTGATCGACAATATCGCTTATAAGAAATAAGAATAATTTCCGACATCCATGCTTATAGAAATGCTCAAGTCGAAGATTCACCGCGTCAGCGTCACTGCGGCGAATCTCAACTATGTGGGGAGCATCACGATCGACTCGCTCCTGCTCAAGGCAGCCGGAATCCTGCCGGGCGAACGTGTCTTCATCGTAAACAACAACAACGGCGAGCGCTTCGACACCTACGTGATAGAGGGAGAGGCCGGCTCCGGCACCATCTGCCTCAACGGGGCGGCGGCGCGCAAAGCCCAGCCAGGCGACATTGTGATCATCATGGCCTACGCCCGGATGACCCCTGAGGAGGCAGAGTCGTGGAAACCCAAGGTTGTCTTCCCTGACACCCGAACCAATCTCCTCCACAGCTGACAGAAACAAACTACGGCCTCCCTCCCGGGAGGCCGCAAACACGCTTAATAATGTTCAACAATCTCTCGGAGCGTCTCGAACGCTCGTTCAAAATATTAAAGGGTGAAGGCCGCATCACGGAAATAAACATTGCCGAAACCCTCAAGGATGTGCGCCGCGCGCTGCTTGACGCCGATGTCAACTACAAGGTGGCCAAGACATTCACCGACACAGTGAAGCAGAAAGCGCTGGGACAGAATGTGATCAATGCCCTCAAGCCAAAGGAGCTGATGGTCAAGATCGTTCATGACGAACTCACGGCGCTGATGGGCGGCGATGAAGCCCCGCTCAACACCGACGGCAACCCGGCTGTGATCCTGATGTCGGGACTCCAGGGCGCGGGAAAGACCACATTCGCGGGCAAGCTCGCCAAGAAGCTGCGCTCCACACGCGGCAAGCGTCCACTGCTGGTAGGAGCCGACGTGTACCGCCCCGCCGCCCGCGAGCAGCTCCGGGTGATAGCCTCCGGAATCGATGTGCCGGTCTACACCGAGGAGGAAAGCAAGGATCCGGTACAGATCGCTCTCAACGCCATCGAGCATGCACGCGCCGAGAGGCTGGATCTGGTGATCGTCGATACGGCGGGACGCCTCGCCGTAGACGAGGAAATGATGGACGAGATCGAGCGTATCAAAAACGCCGTCCATCCGCAGGAGACCCTGTTTGTGGTCGACTCCATGACCGGTCAGGACGCGGTCAACACCGCCAAGGCATTCAACGACCGCATCGATTTCGACGGCGTGGTGCTTACGAAACTCGACGGCGACACCCGCGGCGGCGCCGCACTCTCGATCCGTGCCGTCGTCTCCAAACCAATCAAGTACGTCGGCACCGGCGAGAAGATGGAGGACATCCAGGAGTTCAATCCCGAAGGAATGGCCAACCGTATCCTCGGCATGGGCGACATCGTGGAACTCGCCAAACGCGCCCAGGAGGTATATGACCTCAAGGAAGCGGAGCGGCTCCAGGAGAAACTGAAAAAGAACAAGTTCGATTTCGATGACTTCCTCCGTCAGATTCAGCAGATCAAGAAGATGGGCGACATCAAGGACCTCGCAGCCATGATTCCGGGCGTGGGAAAGGCCATCAAGGACATCGACATCGACAACAACGCATTCAAAGGCATAGAGGCCATCATCAACTCCATGACTCCCTACGAGCGCCAGAATCCGGAAATAATCAAGGGTTCGCGCCGCCAGCGTATCGCCAAAGGTTCCGGAACGACACTTCAGGAAGTGAACCGGCTGCTCAAGCAGTTCGAAGAGACCCGCAAGATGATGCATCTTGCCACCAACATGAAGAACCCGATGAAAATGATGCGTCAGATGAAAGGAGGTAAAAGAAGATGATACAGGTCAACAATCTCAGCATGCAGTTCGGAAAACGCGTGCTTTTTCAGGACGTGAACCTCACGTTCAACCGGGGGAACTGCTACGGCGTGATCGGAGCCAACGGAGCCGGCAAGTCCACGCTGATGAAGATACTTTCCGGAGAACTACAGCCTACCCAGGGATCAGTGACATTCGGACCGGGAGAGCGTCTGTCGGTACTGAGCCAGGACCATTTCGAGTTTGACGACTGCACAGTGCTCGAGACCGTGCTCCGCGGCCATACGGTGCTGTGGGACATAATGCGCGAGAAAGACGCCATCTACGCCAAGCCGGACTTCTCCGACGAGGACGGAATCAAGGCCGCCGAGCTGGAGGAGAAATTCGCCGAGCTGGAGGGATGGAACGCCGAAAGCGATGCCGCCGCCCTGCTGAGCGGTCTGGGAATCAAGGAGGACCGCCACTATATGCTCATGCGCGACATGAGCGCCAACGAGAAGGTCCGCGTGCTCCTTGCAAAGGCTCTGTTCGGCAACCCCGACAATCTGCTGCTCGACGAGCCTACCAACGACCTTGACCTCGAGACCGTGGCATGGCTCGAGAACTATCTCGCCAACTTCGAAAACACTGTCCTCGTGGTGAGTCACGACCGACATTTCCTCAACGCTGTGTCGACTCACACGCTCGACATCGACTACAACAAGATATCGCTTTTCGCCGGAAACTACGATTTCTGGTACCAGAGCTCACAGCTCGCTTTGCGCCAGCAGCAGGCCGCCAACAAGAAAGCCGAGGAGAAACGGAAAGAACTCCTTGAGTTCATCCAGCGGTTCTCCGCCAATGTGGCCAAGAGCAAGCAGACCACCAGCCGGAAAAAGATGCTCGAAAAGCTTAATGTGGAGGAAATCCAGCCCTCCTCGCGCCGTTATCCGGGCATTATCTTCACGCCAAACCGCGAAGTGGGAAACAAGATTCTGGAAGTGAAGGGGCTCAAGGCCTCTGTCGACGGAGAGACGCTATTCTCCGATGTGAATTTCCAGATAGAGAAGGGAGACAAGGTGGCTTTCCTGAGCCGCGACCCACGCGCCATGACCGCCCTCTTCGAGATCATCATGGGACGCCGCAAACCGGATGCCGGCGATTACGACTGGGGACAGACCATCACCACTGCGTATCTGCCGCTCGACAATTCGGAATTCTTCGAGACCGACCTCAACCTTGTGGACTGGCTCTGCCAGTGGAGCAACGACTCTTCTGAAATATACCTTAAGGGATTTCTCGGCAAGATGCTTTTCAGCGGCGAGGAGGTGCTCAAAAAGGCTTCGGTTCTTTCCGGAGGCGAGAAAATCCGCTGCATGATAGCCCGAATGATGCTCGCCGACGCCAACACAATGGTACTCGATTCCCCCACCAACCACCTCGACCTGGAATCGATCCAGGCGTTCAACAACACGCTTAAGAATTTCAAAGGCGTGATCCTGATGTCGAGCCATGACCATGAGTTCATCCAGACGGTCTGCAACCGCATCATCGAACTCACGCCAAACGGCGTAATCGACAAGATGATGGATTACGACGACTATATCGACGACGAACGTGTGGCAGCCGCCCGCGATCGCCTCTACCCGACGCAGGTTTCCTGCTGAGCATCCAACCCGAAACAAATTTCATAGAAAAATGGTTAAACATATAGTGGTCTTCAAATTGACAGGTGATGACGCGGTGCGCCTGGATCATGCCAGTAGATTTGCAGACGCGCTCCGCGCCCTTCCCGCACAGATTCCCGTGCTTGAGTCGATTGAGGTAGGCATCAACGAAAACCCGGCTGAAGACTGGGACATAGCGCTCACCGCCGTGGTGCCATCCATGGCTGATGTGGAGGTGTATGCCCGGCATCCGGCCCACGTGGCCGCCGCCTCGATCATCAAGGATGTGAAGGAATCGAGGGCGTGCGTGGATTTCACCGTATAACTATTTGACATGAAACATCTTGTTATTGCAGGCACCTGCGCGGCGACACTCTGTCTCCTCGCGGCGTGCGACAAAGAGAAGGATTATTACGACGTGCTCGACGCGAAGACCTACACTGGCTTCAACGAGCTTACCGTCACCTACAACGAAAGCCCGATGTCGGGGAAAAGCGTCACATTCACGCCTCCGGCCGGTGCTCCGGCCACTTTCAAGGTCTTCTCTCAGTTTGATCTTTCGCAGCTTTCCGGGTCGCTGAAAGGGACTCCGCCGATTCAGGCACCGGGAGCCCTTCCGGGCACTCCGGAACTGACTTTCACCGCCGACCTCCACACCGCCGCAGGACACTACACGTTCTCGGGTGCGGGAGAGACCGAATTCGTAACTTATTCCTACGACGGCACAGTCAACCGAGAGAAGATGTCGCTGAATTTCACCGGCGTGAAGCTGAAAGACCTCACGTTTGCGGGCAAGGTGTTCGCTCCGGCTCCCGCCGTGAAGAACCCCGACGGCATCGGCTATTCGCAACTCCCCTTCCATATCGTGTGGGAATCGGATATGCCGGTGCAGATTCCGGGACTCACCAACGGCATTGAGGACCTGATGAAGCTCTTCGTGACACTTCCGATAATCCCGGCATACGGGGGTACGGCCGAGATGTCGCTGGTGCAGGTTATCGGCAACGCCATTAAAACCATCGGCATGCGCGATGACGGCTGCATACCGGTTACATATCTACAGACCGCAAACGGCTCCTCTCAGTTCACGCAGACCCCGATGAGCTTTCTCCAGTATGTGCCGACATCGGCGGGTTCGCTCCGTCTTTTCGTGAATCCGACCGACCTGCTGACACTGGTTCTGCTCAACAATACCAACCGCGACCCAGACATTCCCGAGAATCCGTTCGGGGCTCCGGCAAAAAAAGCGGGGACTGCCGGAAACGCCGACAACGAGGGGATGAAAGAGATCGCTTTCGAGATAGCGATTACCTGTCTGGAGAAACTGGCTCCGATGCTTGCCACCGGCATACCGGTGACCGTGGCGCCCCAAAGCAACGGCGTAGCCATGTACATAGGCTCGGAGGCCATGCTTCCGCTGATGAAGGAACTCACGGCTTCCATCCTCGCCAACGACAAACTGAAAGCCATGCTGACACAGGCGATAATCGGCAATCCCCAGCTCGTACAGATGCTTCCGGACCTGCTGAAGGCGATGGAGCGGCTTCCCGAGTTCATATCCTCCACCACCCGGATAGAATTGGGTCTGAATCTCGTCCCTTACAAATAATAAAGGAACGTCAGTAACCATAGGGATCAAGAACACGTGGATTCAATAAGTAAGGATTCAAGAACCTCCGTAGATTCAAGAACCACAAAACAAAAAGACCCCGACTCTGAATTTAAAATTTTGTAGTTTGGGAATTTTTACTTAACTTTGCAATCGCAATGGATTGGGCTACAGCCCGACCAGTTGCATCAGCCGCAATAGCTCAGTTGGTAGAGCATTTCATTCGTAACGAAAAGGTCGT
>ERZ777011.1564-NODE-1564-length-23267-cov-8.069878_pt1 | contig 23267 bp, 19 predicted proteins | sample MGYA00374964_ERZ777011 | MGnify/ENA primary metagenome ERZ777011 (study PRJEB29310, sample SAMD00008975) | mouse gut metagenome | study: EMG produced TPA metagenomics assembly of the Metagenome analysis of fecal microbiota from mouse which was promoted... | reverse complement strand
CAGGTAACTACTTATCAGGAACACAAACAATAAAAGGAGATCCTAACTTAGTAGCTGGGAATATAAAGAAAGGTGTTTCTATATTTGGAGTTACAGGAAACTTCGAAGAAGATTATTATAGAGCTAAAAGAGTTTTTGATTTTATAAATCAACACGGGTATAATACGGGAGAAAAATTAACGGCCCCCAATTTTTTAACAATTCAACTTGGTAAAACTGTAAATATTACAGCTACTAACACAAGAAGTTTATCAAAATGCTTTTGGGGGTGGACAACAGGCGCACAAAATGGGTACGACGGAGTTTACTATGAAGGTCTCGGAGAATCTTCTTTAGCAGAAATCCTTGACTTTGGTAATGCTACCATTACTGGCTGCTCTAGAGCGATAATACCAATAACAGGAAAAAGTAGAGGATTAACCTTATTAAGTACTGGGATTGCTGATAATTCTTCAGGCACTAAAGGAAAATATGCACATGCATATACTATAGTATTAGTTTACTAATACTATTAAACGATTATAGATTTTGATACTCTCCATTTCTTGACTAACGAAATAGATGTTAGTAAAATTATAATAGGTGAATTCAATGAAACTTATTAATTATGATGACATATTAGAGAAGGTCAAAAAAAGAAATAGAATAGCAAGATTTATTGTTCTATTAATAGGTTGTTTTATTGCTGCTCTTATTTATAATGCGTTTATAGTGCCAGAACATGTTGTATATGGTGGTGTTGGTGGAGTCGCCATAATTGTAAATAGCCTAACTGGAATAGATACAACTTTATTTATAAATGTAGTTACTTTTAGCTTAGCCATAATATCTGTTATATTAATTGGCTTAAAAAAAACATCATATACTATAATTGGCTTTCTGATATATACGATTATGATTAACATTACTGCTCCTTTAGCATCCTTATTTCAATTTACTTTTGATAGTCATCTTTTTGCGATACTATTTTATGCAGTTATAGATGGCATAGGTTTTGGACTTATTTATAAAGCTGGTTTTAATACGGGAGGCATTGATTCTGTTGTAGTAATTACTCAAAAGTTTTTTAAACTTCCTACGGCTGCAATATCTAATATAGCTAATGGAATAATTATAATATGCGGAGCATTAACTTTTGGCTTAGTAAATTCTATATATGCAATAATTTACTTAAAAATAATGAATTTTATTTCCGATCGAGTTGTACTTGGTGTTTCATCAGCAAAGTTGATTTTTATAAAAACTCAAAAATTGTCAAATGTTGAAGAATTATTATCCAAAGATTTAGAGCTAGGATATACTTTAATAGAATCAACTAATGGAGTAGGAATAATAAAGAAAAATATAATTATGTGTGTAATACCAACTGACAGGTATTATGATTTAAAAAGAGAATTATTAAATATAGATACAAAAGCTGAATTATTTTCAAATGACTGCTACACAGTTGTGGGTGGTTATACAAATAGTTTAATAAATGTTCAGAATTAATTTACAAACATAGGATGTATTTATTTAATAAAGAACGTATTTCATGGTATAATTTAAACAGGTGATGAAAATGAATAATATGGAAGTTAATTCATCAAATGAAGAAATAGACATTTTAGAACCTATTCCATCAAATGCAATAAAAAATGAAAAGAAAAATCCTAGCGTAATTGATATGTATGGTGAAGTTTTAACTGACAAACAGTACATTACTAACCCAGCAATCGCTAGGGATGAAGAAATAAATAAGATGATTTTAGCTTTAATTACGCCTGATAAAAGTGCACTTTTAGTTGGAAAACCTGGTATTGGTAAAACAGCACTAGTTGAAGGACTTGCTTATAGAATATATATAAATGACGTTCCCGAAGTATTAAAAGGATGGCGAATTATTAAGATTAATTTACCTGCCTTACTAGGAAAAATGGTTATTAATGGTGCTGAAGTATCAAAACTTCAATTATTAATTGATGAAATAGATAATATAGAAAAAACAATTTTATTTATAGACGAGGTTCATTTATTAGTGGCACACAATAATGGAGCAGTAGATTTGGATTTTGCTAATATGCTAAAACCATATCTTGATAGAGGTCGTATCTTGATGATAGGAGCAACAACATCCGAAGAATATGAACAATATATTTTAAGAGATCGAGCTTTTGTTAGACGTTTTATTAAAATAGATATAGCTGAGTCACAAGGCAGTGATGTTGTAAAAATACTTGAAGGAACATATCCTAAGTTTGAACATCAAATGCACGTTAAATTGGGATATTCGGAATTTCAACGCGAAAGAATTTTCGAATGGATTGTAGCACATACAAGCGAGTACAAAAGAATTTATGAAGTTCAAAATAGATATCCTGACATTTGCTTAACGATAGTTTCTAGTGCCTTTAGTTATGCCTTATTCGAAAACTCTGAAAATGTAACTCTAAAACATTTTTATCTAGCTATGAAAAATACGGGAACAATTTATGATGATTCCAAAGAAAAAGCTTTAATTGATTTTAAAGAAAAATTTAAAGATATGTTACTTAAAGAAGGATTAGACCCTGAAAAATTATAAAAGTGTAGATTAATTTCTACACTTTTTTCCTTGATAAGTATTTCTTCTAACCATTTCTTTATCTATATCGTTTAAAACACAAAATTTCTTTAAAAGCCAACTTGGTTCAATTAAATCTTCTTTGACTGGATCACCTGTTATACGATTTATAACGATATCTTCATTTAAATATTCTAATTGATTTATAACAATATCAATATATTCATCCTTTGTTAAAACATGAAACTTTTCTTTGTTATAATAATTAGCCAAGTCTGTATTTTTTATAATATGTAGCATATGTATTTTTATGCCATCTATTCCTAAAGTATTTAAATATTTAGCAGTCTTTATCATCATATCTTTTGTCTCATTAGGTAAACCATTTATAATATGAACAACTACTTTTATACCTCGCTTTTTCAATTTCTTAAAACATTCTTCAAAATTTTTTAAGGTGTGACCTCGATTTATAAATTTTAATGTTTCATCATGTATAGACTGGAGGCCAAGTTCGACGACTAAATCACATCGATTATTTAATTCTGTTAAATAATCTAAGACCTCATCACTTATTGCATCACTTCTCGTGGCAATGTTTAATCCAACAACATTGTCTAATTTTAGTATGGGTTCATACTTTTCTTTTAATTCTTCAACACTTGCATATGTATTAGTGTTCGCTTGAAAGTACCCAATATATTTAGCCTGTGGCCACTTTTTTAACATAATATTTTTTACTTCATTAAATTGCTTAACTAAATCAAGTTTTAAATCACCTGCAAAATCTCCGCTACCTAAACGAGAACAAAATATGCAACCTCTAGTACCGACTGTGCCATCCTTGTTAGGACAAGTAAAACCACCATTCAAACTAACCTTAAATACTTTAGAGCCATACTTTTTTTTATAATAATAATTTAATGTATAATATCTTTTATTATCCAATGTATTTTTAAACATAAAACATCCCTTACTAGAATATTATAGTAATAAATTTTTAAATAAGCAAATAAAAAAGAGGGTTAACCTCTTCTTAAAAGCTGTTTTTGTTCTTGAGATTTTAAATATGTTTGATCAAGCTCCTGTAATATTCTTTCTCTAATTAAGATGTAAGGCAAACTTATATCATCATCCGTTTTACATCTAGTTGATCTAACATACACATCCGAATTTCTATCTCCATCAGATTTAATACTGAATATTAATTGTTCTACTAATTCGGCATTATAATTAGAAGCAACAGTATCCGTAACTAAGAAAGTCTCTCCATTAATATCTTCTATTTCTGAAAATTCAGTGCTTATTATATCTCCTTTGTCTAAGGAATATAAACACATTTTTTTCTCATGTTTTATAATAACAATTTCTTCATTATCAGTTGTTATTGGAAAACCTGGTATTTTTGGTTTTTCTCTAAAAGATACTGTATTATCAGGATTAGCTATTAAATCAACTTGGTGATACTCTTTAAAATGTCGAGTTTTATCAAAATTATGAGCATTTCTTTCGATTATGAAGTGTTGGCCAATCCTTGTTATATTAACTATGCCCTCGTCTAAAGATAAAGCTCCTAGGCTATTAACCAAAGAATAACTGATTGAAGCGTCATCGTTGGACTTAGTTCTTTTTAATAAGGTTAATGTTCTGTAGCTTCGTCCTTTTGTACAATAAACATCGACTTCACATATAGCTACATCATCAATAAACTCTAATTCTGTTTCTTCAATTGTGCATCTGCTAATTTCATTATTATTAATTTCAAAACTAATCATATATCCTCTTTTCTTGACTAATTATTATAATATAAAAAATAGTTATGGTAAAGAATATTATTTACTTTATTGAATAAAAGTATTATTATAAGCGTAAGAGGTGAACTAATGAAAAAAAATTATATAATTGCAAGTATTTTGCAAATTGTCTTAATGGGAGTGGGGTACTATTTATTCTTACCTCCATTAAATATTCAAGCATTTGGTTTTTGGGCATTTATTCTAGCATCAACTGTTTTGTTTATATTCCTATTTCTTATTGCGTCTTCAAGCAATACAACTGTTAGAATAACCAATAATTCTAAACTTCAAGATTTACCTAAAGTTGTAAGTATTCCATGTACACTTTTATTTATTGTAATTCTTGGCATTATTTTAATTGATATTGCTTGCTCTCCACTTTTTAATGCAGGAAGTTATTCAAGAAGAATATCAATTGATGAAACAAAAGATTTTTCTACTGATATAGAGGAAGTAAATTTCAATATGCTTCCACTACTAGATCGTGATTCTTCCGAGAAATTAGGGGATCGAGTTATGGGACAAATGAGTGAATTGGTAAGTCAATATTATGTATCAGATCAATATACACAAATAAACCATAACAATGAGATTACCAGAGTAACGCCACTTGAATATGCTGATTTTATAAAGTGGATTACTAATAGAAAAAACGGTGTAAAAGGATATATCAAGGTAAACTCAGTCAATGGCAATACAGAACTTGTTAAACTTGATAAAGGTATGAAATATATGCCAAGCGCCTTCTTTAATGAAAATTTACAAAGACATCTTCGCTTTGCTTATCCAACAACTGTTTTCGGAGATGCTAAATTTGAGATAGATAATGAAGGAAATCCTTTCTTCATTGTACCAACATATAGTTATACAGCGGTTAACTTAAAAACTAAAGTAAGCGGTGTCATAATCTTTAATCCAATAGATGGCAAATCCAAAAAATATAAGATAGAAGATGTACCTTCGTGGGTTGACAATGCATACAATCCTGATTTATTAATCGAACAAGTTGATGATTGGGGAAACTATAAAGGTGGTTTCTTTAATAGCATTTTTGGTCAAAAGAATGTAGTAAACACTACAGAAGGCTATAATTATTTAGCTATGAATGATGATATTTATCTTTATACTGGAATTACAAGTGTAATGAGTGATGAATCTAATTTAGGCTTTATTCTTTCAAATATGAGAACTGGAGAAACAAACTTCTATTCAGTGCCTGGAGCAGAAGAATTTAGTGCTATGGCCTCTGCTCAAGGACAAGTACAACAAATGCAATATGTTTCGACTTTCCCACTACTAATTAATTTAAATAATAAACCTACTTATTTAGTAAGTTTAAAAGATGCTGCTGGACTTGTTAAAATGTATGGCTTTGTTGATGTCCAAGACTATCAAAAAGTAGTTGTAACTGACGCTTCCAAGGGTATTGAAACAGCATCACAAAATTTCTTGCAGAGTTATGCAGAAGAAATTAGTGATAATATATTAACCAAAAAAGATATAACAATTAAGAGTATTAAATCTGCGACAAAATCTGGAAACACATATTATTATATTACTGACAGTGAATCTAAAAAATATGTTATGCCAATTACTTTAGGAGATAAATTAGCATTTATAGGTATTGGCGACAAATTGTCGATAGGATACTATGAAAATTCTGATATTATTGAAGTTATAAAATTATATTAAGAGCCTTATTTAAGGCCTTTTTTTTGTTAAACTTGAAATTTCTTCTCTTATATAGTAAAATAAGCAAAGTTTAAGGGGGAATATTCATGAAAAAGTTAAAATTTTATACAGCAATTGGGTTACTTTCAGCTAATTTTATTTTAACAAGTTGTACTAGTGAAGAAGAAAAGAATGCCGAAATACAAAGAAAAGAAACAATTTTATCTATTATCTCCTCATCTTTTGAGCTAACTAACGAAATAACAGATCAGATATATGAAGAGATAGAACGTGAAAGAGAAGAAAAAGCTGCTTTTGAAAAGACTGTTTCAAATTACGAATTAGTTGAAACAGAAGAGTTTAAATCTGTTAATCGTGTGGTAATAACTTGGAATAATGTTAGACAAGAATTTTTGGCTGAATGCTATCAAGGAGAAGCTTATTATACAGCAAATATTCCAGAAGTTAGACTAATGAGTTATATGTTAAAAAAATGTAACTGTGAATATTTACACTTTCATAATTTAGAAAATACAGATATATTAGATGAATTATCCACTCTTCCAAATGTTAAAGAATTATCAATTTATGATAGCAAAATAGATAATCTAGATGTCTTGAGTAATTATAAAACTCTAGAAGGAGTGCGAATTGAGAACTGTTCTAATATCCGCAATATTGATTTTATTTCTTCTTTAGAAAATATTGCAGCAATTGAACTTGCTGGAACTAAAGTATCTGACTTAACTCCATTAAGTAACTGTGAAAACTTAACAATTGCTAAATTAAGATGTAATGCAATAACTAATCCTGAAGTTATTGCTACATTACCAAAATTGACGACTATAAGCTTAGAATACAATAGTATAAAAGATGTAAAACAACTTGAAGAATTTATAAAAAGAGGTATATTTTCAAATGAGACAGCAGAAGATATTGTGGAGACAACTACCAATCACAAATTAATTTTTACAATGTCAGAAGAAAATACAGGCGTCAAATTAGTAGTAAAATACTATGACGCACAAAAAGAATATTATGCGGAAGTTTTTGACAAAGAAGGAACAAGAATTGGATTCTTGTTTACTGATGAAGTCTACAATTTATATGATATTTCAAAATTGATAGGCGAGCAAAAATACTTAAGTATAAACAATCTTCCAGAAGATGCCTATATTCACCATATAAAAAATGTCGATGATTATGTAACTGTTGAAGTAACAAACTGTTTATTTGATTACTTTTCAATGCCAGATAACACGGAGAATTTAACTATCTTTAACTGTCCAAATTTGGGTGATTCTATTACTGTTTCACATTACTCATCATATAATGATTTAAAATATTTAAGTATTCGAAACACCAAAATAAAGGAAATTGCTGGTATTGAACTTTCGCGCGATTTAGAAGTATTTGATGCTCGTGATAATAATATAGCAGACTATAGCTTTTTATCATCTCTTCCATCTCTTAAAAAAGTTTCAGTTACAGAAGATAATCCTTTACCTGATATAAGTGTTTTTGAAGATTTAATTGATAATGGCGTCGATGTCGTTGTCTCCACTGGTATTAATAACCAATTAACAGAAAATGCAGAATCATTATCAACAAATTCTGTATCTTCAAATAATCTAAATAGAGCAAGATAAAATTGCTTTTTTTTGCCAAGAGAGTGTTATATCTATTTAAATTTATTATAAAATACTATATAATTTTAATTACAGTGGAGTGATAAAATGAATAATGAGATAATAATAAATGAGTTAATGGAAAGCTTGAAAATAGAAAAAAAACAAATAGAAGCAACACTTTCTTTACTTGAAGAAGGGGCAACAATCCCTTTTATAGCAAGGTATAGAAAAGAAGTAACTGGTGCTCTTGATGAAAACCAAATTAAAGCTATTGGAGATCTTTATTCCTACTATCAAAATTTATTGGATAGAAAAGAAACAGTAATCCGTTTAATTGATGAAAAGGGACTTTTAACAGATGAATTAAAAAATCAGATATTAAACGCAAAGAAGTTAACTGAAGTTGAAGATTTATATCGTCCATATAAAGAAAAGAAAAAAACTAAAGCAAGTGAAGCAATCAATGCTGGTCTTGAACCACTAGCTAAAATGATTATGTCTTTCCCAACAACAGGTAGTTTAGAAAGTATAGCAGCAAAGTTCATAAGTGACAAGATTTCAACAACAGAGTTAGCTTTAGAAGGAGCAGGATATATCATAGCCGAATGGATAAGTGATAACGCCTATTATCGTAAGTGGATAAGAACAAATATCTTTAACACTGGCACTGTAGAAGCAAAAATTAAAAAAAATGCCATTGATGAAAAGAAAACATATGAAATGTATTATGATTTTTCTGAAAGTGTAAAATATATTAAACATTACCGAGTACTAGCAATAAATCGTGGCGAAAAAGAAAAAATATTAACTGTTTCAATTAATATGGATGAAGAATCAATTATAGAATACCTTGAAAAAAAGCTAATAAAAAATCCTACTTCTTTTGTCTGCGATTTAGTAAAATCAAGTATAAAAGATTCTTTAAAAAGACTTGTTTTACCAAGTATAGAAAGAGAAATTAGATCTGAAATAACAGATTCAGCAGAGAAAAAAGCCATTGAAACTTTCGGAGTGAATCTAGAACACTTATTACTTACAAGACCCATTAAAGGAATGGTCGTTTTGGGATTTGATCCAGGATATGTTAATGGCTGCAAATTAGCAGTAGTTGATGCCTCAGGAAAATATTTAGATTCTACAGTAATAAAACCATTTTTAAATAGTAATCAAGATCAAAATATAGCTGCTAGTAAATTAATTGTAAAAAATTTAATCGAAAAATATAAAGTAGATATTATTTCTATTGGTAATGGAACAGCATCACGTGAATCTGAAAAATTTTGTGCTGATTTAATACGTGAATATAGTTTGCATTGCAAATATGTTATTACATCAGAAGCAGGAGCATCAATTTATTCGGCTTCTAAACTTGCAATAGAAGAATTCCCTGATTTAGCAGTTGAGAAAAGAAGTGCTGTTTCTATTGGAAGAAGAATACAAGATCCATTATCTGAACTTGTTAAAATAGATCCAAAATCTATTGGAGTTGGTGAATATCAGTATGATGTAAATCAAAAAGAACTTGGAAGTGCTTTAGATTTTACAACATCAAAAGTTGTAAATGAAGTTGGTGTAAATATTAATACTTCTTCAAAAAGCATCTTGAAATATGTTTCAGGTTTAACAAAAAGTGTAATTGATAATATATACAAGTATAAGGAAGAACACAAAATTATAAATCGTGAAGAGATTAAAAATATAAAAGGTATTACCCCTAAAGTATATGAGCAAGCAATCGGATTCTTAAGAATACCAGATGGCACTAATCCATTTGATAATACAGGAATACACCCAGAGAGCTATTGTATAGCTGAAAAGATCTTAGAATATTTAAAATTAGATATTAAAGATATAAACAAAGAATCATTTAAGGAAACATTAAGTGCTGCAAATATTAAAGATTTAATGAATAATATTGCAAGTGATGAATATACTATAACAGACATAATAAAAGAATTACAAAATCCAGGATTAGATCCACGTGATGAACTTGAGTCTCCAATTTTAAAAAGTGATATACTCCATATTGAAGATTTACGTATAGGAATGGAACTTGAAGGAACAGTAAGAAATGTTGCCTCATTTGGAGCTTTTGTTGATATTGGTCTTCATGATGATGGTTTAATACATATTTCTAAGATGAGTAAATCATTTGTAAAAAATCCAAATGATGTATTGAATGTCGGAGATATTATTAAATGTTATGTCGATGGAATAGACTTAGAGAAACAAAAAGTTCAGCTTAGTTTAATAAAAAATTAAAAAAATTTAAAAAAAGTATTGCAATTAACATTAATGATGGGTATAATGTTAATTGTCTACTTGATGCGGGTGTAGTTTAATGGTAGAGCTTCAGCCTTCCAAGCTGATAACGTGGGTTCGATTCCCATCACCCGCTCCATTAAATGCCCAATTAGCTCAGTCGGTAGAGCGCACGGCTGTTAACCGTTAGGTCGTAGGTTCGAGTCCTACATTGGGCGCCATTTTGTAGATTACCAACGAAAAATCGTTGGTTTTTTAATGCACTAATCTTAAAATTACTTCGCAATAATATATAGAATTAGCTATTAGCTTATTAAGCTATCGAAGTTTTAGTAATTAAGTGAAATATTCAAAAAATCTAATATAAAACTAAAGACATAAGAAAAAATAATTATATAGCATATTAACTAATGTAGTTTGCTTTTTTTAATGTTATACTATTTAATATAAAAAAGAAAGATAAATGGATGAGCAGAAAAGTGTATCTTAAGGAGTGTCAAACATGAACTTAATAGTAAAAAAATTTAACGAATTAACAACTAAAGAATTATATGAAATTCTGAAAGCTAGATCTGAAATATTTATTATGGAGCAAAATATTCACTACATTGATATGGATAATGTTGATTATAAAAGTTTACATTGCTTTTTTATGGAAAATGATAAAGTAATTGCTTACTTGCGAGCATTTTATGAAAATGATGATAAAGATATAGTTAGAATAGGTAGAGTATTAACCTTATCACATGGAAAAGGTATTGGAAAAGAATTAATGCTTCAAAGTTTAGAAGCGATAAAGTCAAAAATGAAAGGCAAGAAAATAGTGATGAACGCTCAAAAACACGCAGTTGGTTTTTATGAAAAACTTGGATTTATTACAACATCTGATGATTTTTTAGAAGAAGGAATAGTTCATCAAGTTATGAAATTAGATTTGGGAGATAGTTGCTACAATTGATAAGGAAGATTTAAAAGATGACAAAATAAAATTGCCATTATCAAGCGATTTGCAAAAAGACTTGGATAAGGGCTCGTTTACTTATGAAGAACTAGTTAAGAAAGTTGGTGGTGAAGGAACACTAACCAGTGTTTCTAAAGGTTCTCTTAGCTATACATGGGTAGATAGCACAGGCCAAAGATTAGGAGCAACATTTAACAATAAAAGTGGTAAATGTACTGTTGCTAGTTATAGATAGATTAAAATACAACTAAGATAAACTAATTACCAACATAGATGTTGGTTTTTTCTTTTTTTATATATTAAATAATTTATTGAACAATGCATTTTTATTTGTTATAATGATTTTAAAGATAGGAAGTGTAGTTATGGTAGATTTTAGTCGTGCTGAAGGTTCTAAAAATCATCGTGCCTCTTTTACTAAGACATGTACTAATGTTATTAGCTTTATTGATGAACTTCAATCTAGTTATAATAAGACCTGGGAAACACTGGAACACACTAGAAAAGAAAGAGCAGCTATAATTGAGGAAACAATTCAACTTATTAAGAATGCCAAAATACGCTTAGGTAAGCAACTAGGTAGATGTGATAATAAAGAACTTAATGAAGAACTATTAAACGCTATTAATGCACTTGAAGGCGAAGAAAAAGAAAAAATACAAATAAATCTAATAAAAATTAATAACAGATATGACAGAATTCAAGAATTAGGTAAAGAACTAGAAAATCTTACAGAAAAAATAGCAAATTATCGTGTTTTAGAAGATGATTATGAAGATGAAGTTGTTATAACCATGCCCAAAAAAGATGTGGATAAGAATCAGAGAAAAGAGACTTCTAATTTAAAAAAAGAAGAACAAAAACCAATAGTTAACGAGACAGAAGGCCTAGAAAAAGTTATTAATATCCATGAGGCAAAAGCTATTTTATTAGATGATTTAGAGTTTAAAATAGGTAAAAAAGAAATACAAGAGGAAAATAACATTGATGCAGAAGATATAAAATATTTTACGGCAACAGATTTGTACAACACTAATGAACTTGCATCAATACAGGATGAAGTAGATTATTTAACAAGTGTTGATGAATCACTTACTGAAGAAGAACTAGATTCTCCTAACAAAGATGAGTGTATATTATTTACCATTAATGATAAATTAACACTAAAGGAAATAGCTAAAAATGTCTACCAATCAGAAGAAAATTGGTTACCATTGTATAACTATGGAAATAATACAAATAAATTAGATAGAAAAGCTGCTGAATATAATGTATCAGTAGAAGAATTAGTTTCAACACCAGGGTATTTAACTGATGTTACTTTGGAGTTCCCTACATTACTCGTAAAGCCAGAAGAAATGACTGAAACAAAAAAACATTCAAGACGTGCAGCATAAAAAGGGGTGCTAGTATGGTATTTAAAGAAAAAGAGGTAATTGAACTATCAGGTGGCAAAAAATATATTGTGGCTAAAAGTATAAACCAAGATGATTGTTGGTATTATGGTTTATTTGAAGTAAACAAAGAAGAAACAGAAGTTAGAACTGAACTACGTATAATTACTACAGTTTCTGAAAATGGCAACATATTTATAAAAAATGTAAAAGGTAAGCTTGCTGAAGAATTAGAAATTGTTTTTAAAGAAAAGTTAAATATTGACTAGAAATAGTCAATTTTTTTGTGGAAAAAAACATATTTATTATATTATTTACTAGAGGCAATTTATTAATTATTGTTGACAGACATAAAGGCTAATGTTAGTATACATACTCAAGGAAGAAGGAATTATTAATGCGTTGCAAAAACTTAAAAGTATTTGGTTTTTTATTATCTAGTACTTTATCTATGTCTTGCCTTGGTGGTTGTGGAGAATCTTCTAATTATAATCCTGCTATTTACAATCAAGAACAAGGTATAACGATGTCTAAAAGATTTGAAACAGGCGAACATTACATATCAGTACCACTTCCAAATGATATAAGTGATAAAATTACTCAAATAGAGTCACCCGAAGGGTATAAAGTCATAAGTCTAAGTTATGGATCTTATGGAGAGATATGTGGTTTCTACGGTGGTGGGACAATACTATATACTAACTCTGTTCCAGTTATATGTGAAAGTAATTTATATGGCGATGATGAAGTGCCATATCTTGATTTTGGTACACCAATAGATTATATTGCTACCACTAAGGATAAGGATGATATCCGCGAATTTAAAGTAGGTGAACACATTCTTTCTGTTCCTATAAATGTAAATGTTATAGATTATAATTATCAATATGAATATCATGAAGGTTATGAAGTATTTGGTATATCTGTAGCTACATATGGCGAACTTTCTGGATTTTATGACAGTGGAGTAATTCTTTATAAAAATACAGTTCCTGTTAAAGCTCAAAAAAGTGAAAATGGATATGCATCGTTTGGTATCCCAATTGAACCAGTTAAAGAACTTAATAAAAGATAATAACTTATTTTTATTTAAAAAAATATTGCATTTTAATATTGGTCATGATAAACTACAAAATCGTTAGGAGAAATACGCGCTATGAGATTAAAAAAACAACTATTAGCTTTAAGTTTGGCTTTATTAATCGGAAATTCTATGACAGCAGAAGCACATTCCAAAAGCGAACTAATTAAAATACACAATAAAATTGAAAAATATTTAGACATAGAGGTATCTGCCAATGATCAATATGAAGATGACAATTTAAATTATTATTTTCATGTTCAGGCACTAGTCCACAGTGTACCAACTGATAGGATAGATGAACTTTTTACAAGTTTAGTTGATACAATTGAATCAGATGATTTAATTAAGGATTATTTAAAAAACTCAATTGATAAAAACATGTACTGTTCTGCTAAAGAGTCAATCATTTTTGCAAATACAGCTGAAAATAAACAAGAATTATATTGTTCAATCTGTACTTTTATGGATTCAAGATATAACGGGAATGCTTTCGAAAAGGGTATGGGTATGTTAAAAGAATATTTTCCTAAAGAAGATATACATGTTTTAAATAATCAATCTGGGAAATTGAATATACCAAAAACTGTTTTCGTGTTTATGGACTATTCATCATACGGAGATTATCGAGTATATACAAAAATTTATGAAGATGGATATTACTACTTTATAACAAATCAAGAAAACGACTTGCTTGCTTATTTTGTAGATGCCAATCAATCATTCAGTAATACAAACTATAGCTATAACAATTTAAGTAATAAAGGATTTACAATTTCAAACATTGAAGATTTCTTAAATGATAATAATAAATCAGATTTACTCTCTGATAATTACACATACGAGGAATTATCAGATTTAGGAAACAAATTGGCAGATAGTGATCAAATTAAAAGAGGATTATGTCCTAAAAATTAGCCTTTCTAGACTAAAGATAATTAAATTTAATATTCCCTTTTCTCTTAATGAAGGGAGTAAATTTTACAATAACAAGAAAAAGTCAATTTGACAAAAGACAAATATTTTGATAAAATATTTCTCGTTCGACTGAAAAAAGGGAGGACCAGAAATGGAAACGAAAAAGGCTTCTAAGGCTTCTTGGAAGCACATAGTTTGTTGTTTAATACTTTTATTAATATTTGTATTAACAGTAGGCATTCATATTAATGCAGAAGGATATGCTGAGGCAGAATTTAGAGAAAGTTCCTCAGACACTATACCCCTGCGTATCAATAATAATGGTATCGTAAGGTATGTAACTGATGCATCAAAAAATGAGGGTTTATTAGCTGGACCTAAAGAGGAAGTAACAGTCAATGTCCGTGATATTGATTATTACATTACTGAATATACTGACGAACTTGAATTCTTTGCTAAAACATTTAGTGTTAATTATGAAGACATCATAGATGACCTTCGTAAGCGATACGATGAAAATAACTTAGAATTTGAAAGTACAAACATTGGTTTCTTAATTAATGAAGCAAACGAATTAAAAAAATATCCAAGTGTCGAATATGGAATAGTCGAATATTTCTACGATTATGTAGAAAAGCATCCCGGAAAAGTCAACAAGAAAAGGGTACCATATTCTGGTGAGGCAGAGTATATAGAAAATCTTATAATCTATTATACTACTCACATTTACACGAATGTTGATACGTCTGTTGCATTAAGTATAGGAGCTGCGGAATCCGGATATTATAAAGTAAAATACATGTTAAAATGTAATAATGTATTCGGAGGAATGAGTTCGAAAGGACTTATAAAATATCGTAATATCGAATATGGGGTATTATCATATATTAGACTTCTTTCCAAAAACTATTATAGTAGGGGACTAAATACTGTAAATAAGATTGGAAGAGTATACTGTCCAACATATGATAATTTTGGTAATAAGATTGCTAGTAGTCATTGGATTAATTTAGTTAACACAGCTATTAAAAAATATTCTAAATATAAACTAAATAATTCGATTGAAGTATTAGTAGGAAAAGAAGAAATTATTTAACTTGTAATTTCTTCTTTTTTTGTTTAAAATATAAATTTATACATGAGAGGATTGGTATATATTATGAAAAGAAGAATAATTGAAACAAAACAAAAAGAGAATATAAACAAATTAAAAAATACAGTTATTAATTCAAACGTTGATAAGGAATACGAAACTTTTCTAAGAGAAGTAAGAATGGATACTTTAGCTTTCTTTAATACAGTAGACTTTCATACGTTAAAAGAAGATGTAGTATGGCAATTAGTAGGAGTAGAGTTTCGCCTTTCAAGTGCTTGCATTGATGAGAAATACCAAAAGTATTCAAGTGAAGTTAGAAAAAGAGCTTATAAAGCAACTGAGCCACTTGGTTTAAAGGAAGGTTCTAGTTGGTTAACAAATCATGATTTTATAAATTCTGATTTAAAACTTGGCTGTATGGTTTGTGAATTCGTGAGTGCATCACCTATTTTTGATATAGGCTACTTAATGGAACTATTTGACTCTCAAGGAGTACCATGCTTTATTGATGAAGAAAGTAGAATTCACATAAATGCGGAAGAACCTAAAAAAACAGAAAAGCCAAAAATGAGAACAGTTTGTTAAAAACTGTTTTTTCTTGAATTTTTTTTCTATTTTTCATATAATCAACATAGAGATGATACTATGGAATTTATAGAAAATATTAATGTTGATAGTAAAAGAGTTATATTAAGACTAGATTTAAATGTAACTATTAAAGATGGCGTTATTTTAGATGCCACAAAAGTAAGAAAATGTATCCCAACAATTAAATACTTACTAAACCACAATGCCAATATCTTAATTATGTCGCATTTAGGAAAAGTAAAAACAGAAGATGATAAAATAACAAACTCTCTTTCTCAAGTTGCACCATTATTAAGTAAGTTACTTGGTGTGGATGTTGTATTTATCAGCGAAACAAGATCAGAAGAACTTTTAAATGCAACAAAACAAAATAGGGTAACTCTTATGGAAAATACAAGATTTGAAGATGTACCAAATAAACTTGAAAGTAATTGTGATCTTGAACTTGCAAAATATTGGTCAAAGGCAGGTGAAATATTTATAAATGATGCTTTTGGAACAACACATAGAAAACATGCATCAAATTATGGTATATCAAAATACCTTCCTAGTGCTTATGGTTTTTTAATCAATGAAGAATTGAGTGGATTAGAACCTGTTATAAGAAATATAAGAAAACCGTTTGTTGTTATAATGGGCGGAGCTAAAGTTGATGATAAAATTGCCCTTATAGAATCCTTATTAAAAGAATGCGATTATTTACTTGTAGGCGGTGGAATAGCAAATACTTTTTTAAAATCTTTAGGCTACAATATAGGTTTAAGTCTTTACAGTGAAGATTATGTTGAAAAAGTAGCCGAGATTATAAAAAAGAACAAAGATAAAATTTGGATGCCAATTGATGTTGTTGTTAAAGAAGCTGGAAATACAAAAACAACAAATATAGAAGAAATGAAGACAGATGCTAGTATATACGATATAGGCTCAAAGACCATTGATATCTACAAAAGTATTATGGCAAAATCAAACACTGTATTTGTTAATGGAACAATGGGGTTATATGAAGATGAAAACTATCGAATGGGAACAGAAAAACTATATAAAGCAATGCGTGATATTGATGCGATAATAATCGCTGGTGGTGGGGATGCTGTTGCCTCAATAAACAAACTTGGATATGAAAATAGTTTTGACTTTTTATCCACTGGTGGCGGCGCAACTTTAGAATATATAGCAAACAAGAAACTTAATTGTTTTGGAGAAGATTAATTATGTTAGTGCTAAATTTAAAGATGAATTTTTCTGCTGATACTATAAAGAAGTATGAAACTTTTATTAGAGATAAAGAAGTAATAGTCTTACCACAGTTTCCTTACTTACTCTTTTTTAGAAATGGCAAATATTCTCTCGGAAGTCAAAATGTGTCAAAGTTTTCAAAAGGAAGTTACACAGGTGAAGTATGTGCAAAAGCTCTTAAAGGCTTAGGTGTTAAATACTGTCTTGTCGGTCATTCAGAAAGAAAAGAATATTTTTATGAGACAATAAATGATTTTCGAATGAAGATAACTAATTTAAATGATGCTGGTATTATCCCTATTTACTGTATTAATCAAACTAAAGAAGATTATGAACAAGACTTAGAATTAAAAAACATTGAAAATCAATTAGAGGGTATACCAGATTATGTAAAATATATAGTTATTGCCTTTGAACCTAGTTGGATGATTGGCGGAAGTGAAGAAAAGTTAGATATGGAACATTTAAATGACGTCTTAATAAGAATAAAATCCTATTTGATGGAAAGAAACATTAGCCATTCTATTCTTTATGGTGGCGGGGTAGATTCAAGTAATGTAAAAATTTTAAAACAATTATCATGTAATGATGGGTTTATTATATCTTCTTCAGCTATGGATTTGAATGAGCTTGAAAAAATTTATAATGAATTAAAGGAGGGTAATTAAAATGAATTATAAGGAACTAAAAGAATATGCCGATAAGTATAATCGTAAGGAAATAATTATAAATGAGCATGATATTGAACCTCTTTATGATATTTCTTTAGTAGAGGGGAAAAGATTGTCCAAAATTTACAACGCAGATATCGATATAGTACTAATAGCTCTTGCACTTATGGATTCTAAATTGCCAGAGGCTGTACGTTTAAAAAAACCTAAAGAACACGTGGAGATGTCTTTAAAAGCAGCTAAGCAAATTCTTGATGAAGTATATGATTTAGATGATGAAAAAAGAAAAAACATTTTAAAATGTATAGAAGAACATCATGGCTCATCAAAGTATTACAGTATAGAATCAGAAGTTGTAGCGAATGCGGATTGTTGTAAATTTTTATCTCCAAAGGGGATTATGACATATGCTTCCATCCTTGCTAGAAGATTAAACGATTTTGAAAAAGAATGGGAGAAATTGGAATTTAAAATGGATGAAAAAATAAAGTATGTATCTTTAGAAAAAGAAGAACTAATGCCAATTTATGATAACTTCAAAAAATATTTAATTAGTTGTCGTAAGAAATAAAACAGTCAATCAATATCTAGTTTACTCGCATTTTTTCTTCCAATAGTGTATAATACATCTTGAGTTGGTGATAAAATGAATGATATAAAAATAGGAGATAACCTAGAATTACACTGTTATAAGCACAATGGTAAAATTAATAGTATCTCTGATCGTATTACTGTTATTGATATTTTAGATGATTGCATTGTATGCGGTGACTTTAAAACAACAATTACAGAAAGTGATGGATCGACGCATAAAACAAAAGAACCTGCAATAATGTTTTTTTATAAAAACAGATGGTTTAATATTTTAGCGCAATTAAAAAAACAAGGATTGTTTTATTATTGTAATATAGCAACACCATATTTAATTGATGAACGTATAATAAAATATATCGACTACGACTTGGATTTAAGAGTGTTTCCAGATGGTGGGTATAGAGTATTAGATAAAAATGAGTATAATTATCATAAAAAAATAATGCATTATTCAGAAGAACTTGATGAGATACTAAAAGATGAATTAAAGAATTTAATTGAGATGAAAAAAGAAAATAAAGGACCTTTTGACAAAAAAGTTATAGAAGATTATTATACAAAATATAAAGAAATTACAAATATGTAATTTTTTTTATTTTACAACATAATATATATCAGTAGCAAAAAAAGGCAGCAAAAAAGACTTTTTTCATTTTAAAAAGCATAAAAAAATCAAAAAATTAAAGAAAATGAAAAAAAAGTGTTGCAAAAATAAATGTTACGTAGTATATTATGAAAAGTGCTTGGGAAAAGAAGTAAATAAACAGTAAAATAAATTGTAAATAATTTCTATTTGACAATTTATGAAGAATAAGTTATAATCTTATCTGTGCTGTGAAGAAAGATTTACTTAAGCACAATAATTGATTAAATATATCATTTTTAAAAAAGTGTCAAAAAGTGTTAAAAAAGTGTTGACAATAAAAAGAAAAATTGATATATTACTAATGCACTGGTCAAAAACCAAATAAATACAGTGCATAAACGATCTTTGAAAACTAAGTAAAATGTCAAAATTTGAGTAGCGAGGAAAAAACTTAAAATAAATATTTTTTATGAGAGTTTGATCCTGGCTCAGGATGAACGCTGGCGGCATGCCTAAGACATGCAAGTCGAACGAGATGGCCCACTGAATTTGATAGAAGCTTTGAGAGCTTGCTCGAAAAGTGGAAAGAGAAGGACGTGGAACTTCCATCTAGTGGCAAACGGGTGAGTAACACGTGGGTTACCTACCTCTTAGATGGGGATACCAATTGGAAACGATTGTTAATACCGAATGTGATCTACGGATTAAAGGAGCCTTTAAAGCTCCGCTAAGAGATGGGCCTGCGGTGCATTAGATAGTTGGTGGGGTAAGAGCCTACCAAGTCAACGATGCATAGCTGAACTGAGAGGTTGATCGGCCACACTGGGACTGAGACACGGCCCAGACTCCTACGGGAGACAGCAGTTAGGAATATTCGTCAATGGGGGAAACCCTGAACGAGCAATGCCGCGTGAACGATGACGGTCCTCTGGATTGTAAAGTTCTGTTGTTTGGGAAGAACGGCTTTAATAGGAAATGATTAAAGATTGACTGTACCATTCAAGAAAGCCACGGCTAACTACGTGCCAGCAGCCGCGGTAATACGTAGGTGGCGAGCGTTATCCGGATTTATTGGGCGTAAAGCGTCCGCAGCCGGTTTATTAAGTATAGAATTAAACTTCGGGGCTCAACCCCGTCTCGTTCTATAAACTGATAGACTAGAGTGTGGTAGAGGCAAGTGGAATTTCTAGTGTAGCGGTAAAATGCGTAGATATTAGAAGGAACACCAGTGGCGAAGGCGGTTTGCTGGGCCATTACTGACGCTCATGCACGAAAGCGTGGGGAGCAAATAGGATTAGATACCCTAGTAGTCCACGCCGTAAACGATGAGTACTAAGTGTCGGGTTACCGGTGCTGAAGTTAACACATTAAGTACTCCGCCTGAGTAGTACGGTCGCAAGGCTGAAACTCAAAGGAATTGACGGGCACCCGCACAAGCGGTGGAGCATGCTGTTTAATTCGAAAATACGCGAAGAACCTTACCTAGACTTGACATCCCTGGCAAAGCTATAGAGATATAGTGGAGGTTATCCAGGTGACAGGTGGTGCATGGTTGTCGTCAGCTCGTGTCGTGAGATGTTCGGTTAAGTCCGATAACGAGCGCAACCCCTATCTTTAGTTGCTAACATTAAGTTGAGAACCTTAAAGATACTGCCGGTGACAAACCGGAGGAAGGTGGGGATGACGTCAAATCATCATGCCCCTTACGTCCAGGGCTACAGGCGTGCTACAATGGCTGGTATAATAAGATGCAATACCGTGAGGTGGAGCAAATCTCCAAAGCCAGTCCCAGTCCGGATTGGAGTCTGCAACTCGACTCCATGAAGTTGGAATCGCTAGTAATCCCGAATCAGAATGTCGGGGTGAATACGTTCCCGGGTGTTGTACACACCGCCCGTCATGCCATGGGAGTCTGTAATATTTGAAGTCGGTAGCCTAACCCGTAAGGGAGGGGGCCGGTGAGGGTAGGACAGGTGACTGGGGTAAAGTCGTAACAAGGTATCCCTACGAGAACGTGGGGATGGATCACCTCCTTTCTATGGAGTAACGAAATAGAAAAGAAAACCGTAAGAGAACTTCGGGGATAGCGCGAAAGCGAAAAAGTTCTCAACAAGGAAGCTACAAAAATGAATGCTTTTACTTAGTTTTGAGAGATTGTTTTCTCTCAGATTTTGTTCTTTGAAAACTAGATAATGAAAAATTTTGAGTAATCCAACGAAAGTTGGATATTAAGAAATCTCAAAACTCATCAAATAGGAAAAAAATTGGTGGTTAAATTAATAAGGGCGCATGGTGAATGCCTTGGCAATAGAAGTCGATGAAGGACGTGACAAACTACGAAATGCATCGGGGAGCTGTAAGTAAGCTTCGATCCGGTGATGTCCGAATGGGGGAACCCACTTACTTTAATAGGTAAGTACCCGTAAATGAATACATAGTTTACGAGGAGGCAACTCAGGGAACTGAAACATCTTAGTACCTGAAGGAAAAGAAAGAAAAATCGATTACCTTAGTAGTGGCGAGCGAAAAGGTAACAGCCCAAACCAGTCTTCGGACTGGGGTTGTAGGACACCTTATACGGAGTTACAAAATTACAAGATAGCAGAATAATCTGGAAAGTTTAATCAAAGAGGGTGAAAATCCCGTATGCGAAATCTTGTAATCTCTTAGGTGTATCCTGAGTACGGCGGGACACGAGAAATCTTGTCGGAATCTACGGGGACCATCCCGTAAGGCTAAATACTCTCTAATGACCGATAGTGAACAAGTACCGTGAGGGAAAGGTGAAAAGAACCCCGGGAGGGGAGTGAAATAGAATACTGAAACCATGTGCTTACAAAAAGTTCGAGCCCGTTAATGGGTGAGAGCGTGCCTTTTGCAGAATGAGCCGGCGAGTTATGGTATAGTGCAAGGTTAAGTTGTAAAGACGGAGCCGAAGCGAAAGCGAGTCTTAATAGGGCGAATAAGTACTATGCTGTAGACCCGAAACCGAGTGATCTAGCCATGAGCAGGTTGAAGTAAGAGTGAAATCTTATGGAGGACCGAACCAGGACACGTTGTAAAGTGTTTGGATGACTTGTGGTTAGCGGTGAAATTCCAATCGAACTCGGAAATAGCTGGTTCTCCCCGAAATAGGTTTAGGCCTAGCCTCACATGTTTCCTCTTGGAGGTAGAGCACTGAATATGGAATGGCGTCGTATAGATGTACTGACTGTAATCAAACTCCGAATGCCAAGAGATTAAAGTGTGGGAGTCAGTGTATGAGGTGATAACGTCCATACGCGAGAGAAAATCAATTCAGATCACCAGCTAAGGTCCCTAAATATGTGTTAAGTGGGAAAGGATGTGGAGTCGCACGAACAGCTAGGAGGTTGGCTTAGAAGCAGCCATCCTTTAAAGAGTGCGTAATAGCTCACTAGTCGAGTGACTCTGCGCCGAAAATGTACCGGGGCTAAACACATTACCGAAGCTGTGGATTCGTGAGTAATCACGAGTGGTAGGGGAGCGTTCTAAGGGCGCCGAAGGTAGATCGTGAGGACTACTGGAGCGCTTAGAAGTGAGAATGCCGGTGTGAGTAACGTAAGGTAGGTGAGAATCCTACCCACCGAATGACCAAGGTTTCCAGGGTAAAGTTCGTCTTCCCTGGGTTAGTCAGGACCTAAGGCGAGGCTGAGAAGCGTAGTCGATGGACAACAGGTTGATATTCCTGTACTACCTATATTACTGATGGAGTGACGGAGAAGGATAGCAAGAGCCTATTATTGGATTTAGGTTTAAGCGCAAAGGCTGGTGAGTAGGCAAATCCGCTACACTAATAAGGCTGAAACGTGATGACGACGATTCCTACGGGGATCAAAGTCTTGTGACTCCAAGCTTCCAAGAAAAACTTCTAAAGATATAATATAGGTACCTGTACCGCAAACCACCACAGGTGGTCGAGGAGAGAATCCTAAGGTGAGCGAGAGAACTATGGTTAAGGAACTCGGCAAAATGACCCCGTAACTTCGGAATAAGGGGAGGTCATAGAAATATGACCCGCAGTGAATAGTCCCAGGCAACTGTTTACCAAAAACACAGGTTTCTGCAAAAGCGCAAGCTGAAGTATAGGAGCTGACGCCTGCCCAGTGCTGGAAGGTTAAGATGATTTGTTAGACGGACGAAAGTCGATAACGTCGAAGCTTTGACTTGAAGCCCCAGTGAACGGCGGCCGTAACTATAACGGTCCTAAGGTAGCGAAATT
>ERZ777011.1560-NODE-1560-length-23300-cov-3.694988_pt1 | contig 23300 bp, 41 predicted proteins | sample MGYA00374964_ERZ777011 | MGnify/ENA primary metagenome ERZ777011 (study PRJEB29310, sample SAMD00008975) | mouse gut metagenome | study: EMG produced TPA metagenomics assembly of the Metagenome analysis of fecal microbiota from mouse which was promoted... | reverse complement strand
AGCTCCACCCGCTCCCTTGCTTCTCCTCTCCCCACAAAGCCTGAAGGACGGCCTTGCGGGGACCCCATATTTGTCACCACGTTGGACACAGCCTCAGCCTCCACTGGCGGCCCTGTTTTGTCTAGCCCGCAACGCCTTAGTGAACTCATCCTCATCCACGGGGGCCGCAGCGGCACTCAGGGCGGGCGGCACCACCAGGCGGCACCGGGAGGAGATGGACAGCCCCAGTACCTCAGCGCACTGGCGGCACTGGCGGAAGTAGGTGTTCTGCACATTGGTCCACTCCTTGGCCGGCTTCTCGTCCTGATCCCGGATGGCCTTGCTGGCCAGCTTGTCCGCCCGCTGCCACCGTTCCCGCGCCAGGAAATACTGCCCCAGGGCATCCCGGTCCAGCTCGGAGAACAGCCCCGCCAGCCGGAGGATCTCACCAACCTGGATAAACTCGGCATGGAGCTTTTTCGGCAGCCACCGGGGCGGCTCCGCCCGCTCCGGGACCGGCACATGGACCTCCTGATCGCGCCGCTGGTCCTCCTCGGCGCGGGTCAGGTGCTTGCGACCGTTGGACACCACCAGCTCGGTGGGCTGTCTCGGTCCCGGCATGTTTTGTCAGCTCCTTTCTGGGCCCGCCATGGGGAAAAATTCTCGCTCGGAGGATGCCAAACGGTCTTCGTGCGGTCGGCGCAATCTTTCTTCCCCCGGGGGGAGGGGGCCGCAAGGAACCCCGCGCAGGTGATGCGCGAACCAAACCGCGCGCGGCCCGCGCCCAAAGCTGGGTCCGCTCCGGCGTTCTGGCGAGTAAAATCAGCCCTGATTTTCCCGCCGTTTCTGCCACTGCTCCCGCATGGTTTTCCGGGCGTGGCAGGAGTGGCACAGGCTCTGGAGATTGGCCGGGTTGGTGAACAGCGCCCAATCCCCCTTGTGGTCCCGAATGTGGTCTACGTCGGTAGCCCAGGTACGCAGGCCCAGGCGGCCGCACTCCCGGCAGAACGGCTCGCGGAGCAGCTGGCCGGGGCGAAGGTCGTCCGTCCACACCGGCAGGCTGTACCAACTGTGCCAGGCGGCGCTCTCCCGCCGGGCGGCCTGCTTGGGCTTGTGCCTGGGACACCAGCCGTCCCGGGTCAGTTCCGGGCAGCTGGGATGGCGGCAGGGACGCAGGGGCTTTTGTGCCATCGGGCTATCACCTCCGGGCAAAACAAAAAGCCCGCGCCGACAACCACCCTCTCGGGTCGTTCTCAGCACGGGCTACTGGAGCACTGGCCATGTTCGATATTCACAAGCGTTGTGGTCTTGCACTTCCGGCAATAGGCCGGGATGTTTTCGCCGCTGGTTTCCGGCGTAACCATCAGGGTCGTGGGCGCCTTACACACCGGACACCGCACCCTTCCGCCTATTGTGACCATCATACCACGTTTCTCTCGATTCTGCAATGCCTTTTCCCCCATTTCTACTGACCATGTTGTTTCTTTAAGACTTGTTTCAAGGTAAAAAATTATTAGGACCTCCCTTTTTTCGCCCTTTGGCGTAACTATATTCCGGCGGAGCCTCCTCCGGGAACAGCAGATACCTGGCCCCCACGCAGTCGGCGAAGCCGTAGGGATTTTTCTCGGTGAACTGCATATAGTCCACCGCCCCGGGCGGCGGGGACAGCGTCACGCCGTCGATTGGAATTTCAATGTACTCCACCTCATACTTTCTGAGGTTCCGGCTGGGGGACCACACCTTCTCTCCCGGCTTGGCCCGTCCGAACTCCCGGGCCTCCTTGGTTAGGTACTTGGCCAGCTCCCGGTAATAGTGGATATCTACCGGCTCGATGCGGACATACCCCCCGTAAGGCCACAGGCTGCGGATTTCCTCCAGATCTCCCGGCCCCGCGCCGCTGATCACCATATGGTGGTGAATCCGCCTGTCCTCCAGGCGCCCATCCCCGCCTCGTCGAAGCAAAGTCCGCTCAGCTTCGTTTTCACCTTCGGCGGAAACTGCGTTCGCTCCCTTGCTTCTCCTCTCCCCACGCGACCCGCTTGCGCTGGGCTCGCGCGGGGGCCCCATATAGCCCTCCTCCTCTTTGCCGTGCCAGCCCTCGGTGACATAGACATAACGCAGCTCCTGTCCCCGTTTTCGCCGGGCGTCGCGGAGCCTGCGCAGGTATCGATAGCACCGTTTCCTCCCCTCGGCCTTGTTTTCCGGCAGGTGGGTGTCGTCATAGGTGCCGGTGACTACATAATCCCGGGGGCCATAATTGGCGGCCAGCTCCAGCTCCCTCCAGGAGCACTTGTCGTTGTAGAACTGCTGGGCGTCGGAGGTGGGGAGGCAGCGGCCCGACCGCCGCCTCCCCGGCTCGTACTCCGGTACGGTCCCGATGATCTGAAAATTGAGCAGCCCCGCCTTGATGTGCTTGATTGCCCTCACATCTCCGCCCCCTAGAACAATTTCCCGTGCTTAAACGGGCGGCCCTCGTTGTACTTCATTTTTTGAGCAATCGCAGACTCCAGATCGATCCCCATATGTCCGCACAGGTCCGCGATCCGGATCACTGCGTCGGCCAATTCAATAGCCACACCCGCAGGCTTCACACAGCACTTTGTTGGCGCTGTTGCAACATAGCCGCCGCCGGCATAATAGATCATAGGGACAGGGCTTCCCGGCCTTATTCTATTCCCGGCCCGCATTTCCTCCAGTGCTTCAGAAAGTTCAGAGTGGATTAGGGCAATCGCGGTCCCAAAGTCCGGGGCCGGGTCCCAGAATCCATGCTTCACAGCATTTTCGTGAGCATGTTCCACAACATCAGAAACCGTCAAATCGTTTTCCTCCAATCTTTATCTGCTCGTCCTCCCGGACCTCCACCCGAAGGACCCGCACGTCCCCATACTTTTCCAGGTCCATAGCAATAGCCTCCTTGATGCCAATAGCCTTGCCGGCTGCGGCGTTGTCCACTGCGATGGTCAGCACCAGGCGGCTCACGGCGCGGCCGCCGATCCAGCCCGGCGGTTCCAAGCGGCACGGGCCTCTTCAAGCGATCTGTACGTATAGGTTTCCGGATGTATCGGACAATCACCGACACAACGAATCCGATACCACCACCCGTGCCGACAAAAACTCCGGACTGTTGGCTCCGCGCCGCAAAACGGGCACGGGAGTATTCTGTATTCGGTTTCCATGCTTATTCCTCCTCCGGCCTGCGGCGGTAGGCAAGCCAGGTCTCACTGTAATTTTCAAAAGATACTTTGCCCAGGATCCCTGTGTAAACAGATCCCCTCGTTGCATCAACAAGCATCCATCCGGTGGCTTCTGGACATCTTGGAAATTCCACCCACACCGGTTCCCCGTCCATCCCCCGCAGCTCCTCCAGGGTCAGCGGGTCGTTGGGCGGCGGGACGATAGTTGGTTGATTGCCAATTACCTCTATCACATAATCAACCAAAACGGAAAATGCCGGGAATATCCCGTGCTCTTCTGCATGGGCTTTCAGATTCTCAAGCACGGCTTTCAGCCTATCCGCGTCAATCAGCCTCATGCTGCCCCTCCTTCCTCTCCGCCAGCAAGCTCAACAGCAGCAGCTTGTCCGGGTCATGGGTCAAAATCGGCTGTCCGCAGCAGGGGCACGGGTCGCCGGGCGTCGCGGAGCCTGCGCAGGTATCGATAGCACCGTTTCCTCCCCTCGGCCTTGTTTTCCGGCAGGTGGGTGTCGTCATAGGTGCCGGTGACTACATAATCCCGGGGGCCATAATTGGCGGCCAGCTCCAGCTCCCTCCAGGAGCACTTGTCGTTGTAGAACTGCTGGGCGTCGGAGGTGGGGAGGCAGCGGCCCGACCGCCGCCTCCCCGGCTCGTACTCCGGTACGGTCCCGATGATCTGAAAATTGAGCAGCCCCGCCTTGATGTGTTTGATTGCCCTTGTTGCCGTCAGCTCCTTTCAAAACTCATCTTTCTGTAAAAAATCCCCGCCAGCCTGAACACAGACTGACGGGGAGCTTGAAGCTTTACCACCCCCGGTTTTCCAGGGCTAAATTGTAATCCACATAACGCTGAAAGTAATCCCGCAACTCCGGATCAAAGAAGATGGCCAGCAGCACCGAGCACTTGGAAAGCCCCTGCTCCTCCATCATCCGGCACCGCTCCTCATCCATCGCCGTCTCGAAGTGCTCCTCCATGTCCTGGTAAATCCTGTGGAGGATGGCGTTGTTGGGCTTGCCGTACCGCTGGGACAGCAGGTCCAGCTTTTCGTTTACCAGCTTCATCCACAGCTTCCGCGCCAGGAGGGAGGACGGCTTGGGCGGGTCCGCGAAGGGGTTGTCGTCAAAGGGGTTCCGCTCCGGCGGGGGCGGCAGGGCCTTCATCTCGCCCCGCCCCTCCCCGTCCATCCGCTGGTTCAGCGCCTGGACGGCGGCGGTCAGCGTTTCCACGGCGGCGGCGATGGGCTGGAGCACAGCTTGCAGGGCGGCGGCCTCGATGCCCTGGGGCGCGGCGCCGGGGGCTATGTAGGCCCCGTGCTTGCGGATGGACGGCAGCACCACCGATGTGACCCACCGCTTAAACTCCCTGGCCTTTTCCAGCTTGCTGGAGAAGATCAGGCTGTACACGCCGCTCTCGTTGATGACAATCATTTCCCGGCTTTGACCTGACCCGCCGAATTGGCGGGTCAGCTTGTCCTCATCGTCAACGTGGGTACGAATGGCCTTGTCGGTATCGCAATACCCCAGCGCCGCCGCTACGTCCTTTCCCACAAACCACGGCTCCCCGTCGATCTCCACCGCCCGGACTTCCCCGAACTCGGGGCTGTTGAACACCTGAAGGTCGTTCATGCCCCCACCGCCTTCTGCTGTGGCCACTGGATGGCGTCCAGTGCCTTGATTTGCCGATCTAGGCAGTCCCATATCACCGCCATGGTGTCCCCGATATCGCTTAACGCAATGGTGTCTGCGGGCTTATTGTTCTGGAACTGGCTCAAGAGGAAGCACAAACCGGAGAGCTTTTCCAGTTCAAAAACCACATCGCTCACAATCATGATGGGGCTTTCCGCCACGTTCTTGATGACTTCCATAAAAACCTCCTTGAAATCCCCCGGAGGTTCGGCTATAATGGATTTAGCCTCCTTCGGGTGGCGAGTGGAGTAGTCGCAATCTCTTGCGGGGAGGGCGGCTACTCTCAATTTTTCGTCAAATCGTTGTGGAGATTATCAACCATTTCTTCAAGCAAATCTGTTTTTGTTCTACCTGTAATCTCAGAGCATTCGGTAAACTTTTTAACCGTTGTAGCCGTTGCCCTCAATGCTATTTGCTTGTCCTTTGGTTCGTCCCCAACGATTGGACGGCCTTTCTTTTGTGGCATCTGCTCGCCTCCTTTTGCCTAGGCATTATTATAATTAACGTCTAGGCAAAAGTCAAGAGGTTTCTCAAAAAAACTTCCGCCCATCTCTGGACGGAAATTTTCAGCTCGCATGTTTATTTTTGGGACAACCCGGAGATATACGCCTTGATCAGCGTCTTGATCTCCTCTGGCGTGTAGTGCTCCTTGTCCTTGGCGGACTCAATGACGTCGATCAGGTCATAGGCCATGGACTTTTTGATTTCATTGGATTCCCGATCAGTCGGCATAGTATTGCCCTCCCTTCTTATAGGATAGAATCATGATACCATGAAATCAGCCCTCTAACAAGAGTTTTTCAAAAATTTCCCGTCAGTCTGTATTCAGTTGACAAGGTGCGCAATCTCGCCTATTTAGCTTTGCGCCGCCACCCCCCGAATTTTCTCCGCCAGGGCCAGCAGGGCCTTCGTCAGCCCCTGGGCCTTTTCCGGGTCCTTGGGCCGCACCTTCAGCAGCACCCCGCCCATCTGATTGACCATCCTCTGGACCTGATCAAGGAGAGTCCGGAACAGCATCAGGTCCTCATTGGCGGCCAGCGCCGCCTTTTTCTCCATTTTGTCCACCTGAGTCTGGAGAGCGTCGCGTTCAGCAACAATCTTTTTCAGCGATTCTCGTGCATTTTTCAGATCTCTTTTTGCCTCCTCACGAAAACTTTCAGCCGCTGTTTTTGCTGCTTTTGCCGCATCCAGCTTGGCCTGCATGGCCGTCTCGGCCTCCCTCCGGGCGGCCTCCACGGCGGCGGGGTCCGCCTGGACCGCCACCTCCACCGGGCGGGAGCGCAGCTCCTCCAGCTCTTTCTCCAGCCGGACGGCGGCGTCCTGAGCCTCCCTGGCCTCGGCGGAGCGCTCCTCCACCTCGGCATTCAGCCCGGCAATGCGCTCGTTGGCCAGCCGCATATCCTCAGCCATCTTCTCCCGGGCGGCCTCCGCCGCCTTCTGCTCCGCCTGGGCCTGTGCGGCGGCGCGAAGGGCCTCGTCCCGCTCCTTGATGGCCGCTTTCAATTCCCGAACGGACATATCGGTGACAGTTTTCTCTTCGCCATCCACCACATGAGGAGCCTCTATAAACTCATCCCGCACTTCATCCGGTATTGCCAACAAAATCAGTGCTTTGGATGCTCCCAAATCCGACAACGTTGTCGGATTTGAGTATTTCCGAGCCAAAAGCATGAACCTTTGCGCGGCCTTTTCCGAAAACTCCACCCGCTCCTCCAGCCAGGGCAGCCACTCCCCATGGGAGAGCAGCGCCTTGGCCTCGATGAGCCCCCTGCCGATGGTGAGGATGGCCTCGCCCCCCGCCCGTTTGGCGTCCAGGATCTCAGCGGTGATGGCCTCGATGTCCCGGACCTGGGGAGGCTGCGCGGCCTGAATGTGGTCGGCCAGATTAAACTTCCCCATTGTCCAGCCCCTCCTTTGCCGCCAGCTCCCGCACCCAGGCCCGGTAGTCCCGGGCGGCGGAGGAAAAGGGGCTCCAGGTCTGCACCGGCTCCCGGGCCCAGGTGGACTCCACCACCTTGTCCGTGCGCCGGATCACCGTATCAAACACCGGCACCAGCGCGTTCTCCCGCAGGTAGGCCGTGGCGTCCACCACCACGTCCGCCCGGTGCCACTGGTTCACCAGGCACCCCGCCACCCGCACGTCGGGGTGAAGCTTGCGCACGCCGGAGATCTGCATGGTGAGGCTGTCCATGCCGTCGGCGGAGAACGCGTCGGGCAGAACCGGGATGATAATGCTGTTGGCGGCGCTGATGGCGGCCACGCAGGCCGCTGAGAAGTTGGGCGGGCAGTCGATGACCATCACGTCGTAGGCGTCGTCCTCCATGGCGTTGTCCCGCAGGTCCCGCAGGGCGTTGGCGGTGCCGTGGAGCGGCCCGTCTCCGGTGCGCTCCCGCAGGTCGATCTCCCACAGCGCGTCCGAGGCAGGGATCACGTCCAGGTTGGGGATGCCGCTGGACACCACCACCTCGTCATAGACGGTGGCATAGCCGCCCAGCAGTCCGGCCAGCCCGGCCCAGTCTCCGTCTGGCAGCATAGCGTGGGTTGCGTTGGCCTGGGGGTCTGCGTCGATGAGCAGCACCCGCCGCCGGTATTCCGTGGCCAGCAGATAGGCCAGGTTGACGGCGGTGGTGGTCTTGCCCACCCCGCCCTTCATGTTCAAAATTGCAAATGTTCTCACGGTATGTACCTCCAAAATTGTTTATCGGTCAGCTGTCACGATATTCCCATCAGTTTATTCCATTTTTCCGTCGCAGTAAGGTACTCTTTCTCAGCTGCACCGGCTTTTTCCAGTACACTGTCAGGAATATCAATATATCGACAGCCCTCATACGGGGCAAGCAGATTGTTTCGCTCTTGGAGCTTCTTGTGAGCGTAATCCAAAAGTAGTTTGGATTTTTCGAGGAGCCTGGCATTACGGCGTTCCTCAACATCGAACAAAGCACGCTGGATATAATAATCTCCCACAGTCAGCTCATAAAACTTCAACCGCTCAATGACAAAAATCAGCTCATCCTTGGTGCAGTCTTTAAGTGTCATATCCATATCTCCTCACACAAACGGATTATCCTCGTCCCCGCCGCGCATCTCCTGAAACTGCATCTGATGGGCCATCGCCCGGTTTCTCTGCCTGATGGCCCGGCCTTGGGCGCTCAGCTCCGCCGCCACGGAGTGGTCCTCCTTGGGCTCCAGCTCCACCATGGTCTGGGTCTCTCCGTGGAACGCCAGCTCCACCGGATTGGGCCGCCAGCCCTCCTTGTTTTTTGCCACGCAGAACATCCGGTTGGACCCGGTGTCGTTTTTGTCGATGGGGTACACCAGGAATGCCGCGTCCGCGTCCTGTTCCAGCTGGCCGGACTCCTTGAAGGAGTGCATGGTGGGGGCGTACGGCTCGTTCTTTCCGGGCCTGGACAGCTGAGCCAGCGCCACCACCGCCGTTTTCGTGTTCCGGGAGAAGGTTTTCAGCGTCTGGCTGATGGCCGTGACCCGGGCGTAGCCCTCCGACGCCCGGATTCCCGGGGACTGCAGGTTCTGGACATAGTCCACGTAGATCACCTGGTAGCCGTGTCCGATGGCGTGGGCCGCGATATCGTCCGCCGTCAGCCCCGACGCGTCGATCACGTCAAAGGGGGCCTGGACGGCCGCGAAATTTTCCGCCTGGGCGAATCGGCTCCACTCCTCCTCGCTGAACTTCCTGCGCTTGATCTTCCACAGGGGCACCCCGGACAGGGCGGAGATCTGCCGGTCCGTCATCTTCTCCGGGCTGGTCTCCAGGGAGTAGTACCCAACTCGGTACCCGGCCTTGGCCTGAACCGTGGCCATGGCGATGGACAGCAGGGTCTTGCCCGACGAGGCGTAGCCCCCCAGCAAAATCATATCCCCCAGCTCTGCGTAAACGCACCGGTCCGCCGTGGGGATGCCCCAGGGCAGGTATTCCGGCTTCTCCTCGCTCCGCATCCGCTCGTGGAAGTCCGCCGTCCGCTCCGGCCCCGTCATCATAGGCGTCCGGTCCGTCACCGACACCGCCGAAATCATCTGCCGCACCAGCATCTCCAGCTGGGCGTGGTCCGCCGCCTCCGGCAGCTTCTCCGCCAGCTCCAGCACCCGCTTCCGGGCGGCGTGCTCCCGTACCATGGGGATATATTCCCCCACGTTGGCCGCGGTGGGGGTGCACTCCATGGCCTCCCGCACCCAGCCCACATAGCGGTCCCCGCCCCGCATGGCGTCCACCACCGTCACCGGATCAGCGAGCCGTCCCTCTGCGGCCAGCTTCCGGATGGCGGAAAAGGTGGCCCGGCAGGTGCCGTCCGCGAAGTCCTCCGGAGCCAGCTTGGACAGCACCAGGGGAATGCACCGCTCGTCGATGAGCATAGAGCCGATCACCGACATCTGGGCCAGCTCCGCCCGGTCAAGAACCGCCATTCCGCTCCACCTCCCGCAGGGCCATGCGCACAGTATTCCGATGGCACCCGAGCCACCGGGCGATCTCCGTCTGGGTCATCCCCTGGCTGTACAGCCACGCCGTCTTCAGCGGGTCCGCCTTGCGCGGTGCGCCTTGGCGTTTCCTGGGCGGCGGGGCCTCCTCCCAGCAGCCGCAGAGCGCGGGGCTGTTCTCACACCGGGCCGGACAGGCCTTGTTCCCGCAGTCCGCGCAGCAGGGCGTACCAGACTGGGTACAGCTGGGGGGCGCGATCTTGCACCGTCTCATATCTCCGCCTCCTCCGGTTCTGGGTCCCAGCGGGTGGTCCCGCCGTCCCGCGCTCTGGGCGGCTCCGGGAGCTTGTCCGTCCAGCGGGCGTTGTTCAGCCAGGTAGAGGCGTGGGGAATGCCGATGCCCTCCCGCCACTGCGGAGAGCGCATCTGCCGCTTCAGCGCCCGGGCCATCTCGTCGATGAGGGCATCGTCCGGGGCCAGGGCGTCCCAGGCGGCCACTGCCCGCAGCCGGGACCCGCCTCCCGGATACGCCGCCCAGAACTGCTCGAACCGCTCCGGGGCGTGGGTGGGGACCGATTTCTTCTGGCGGGAGCGCTTGGGCTTCGGGGCAGGTTTGCTTTCCGGCTCTGATTCAGTGAGAACCTCAGCGGGCGCGCCGTCCCCCATGGGGGGACTACAGGGGGAAATTAATTGTTCAGTCGTTAATTGTTTAGTATTTAATTGTGGCGAGTTTTTCGTGTACGGTTCTTTCGTGTACGGTAAATTATGACACGGTCCATCCGTGTCATAATTTTTATGCTCGGTGTTTTCTGCATCTTTGAAGATTGGTTTTCTGGAGACCAAATACCCAGCTTTTGCAAATCGCCCCGCCGCACTACGATGCTGCTCTCTTCGTTGCACATAACCAGCTGCTTCAAGTTCCCCAAGCATCTTTGCCATGGTGTCTTTTGTGACATTAGCGATGGCAGCCATTCCCCGAACTGAAAAATCCCAATCCGGGCGGAAGCTTGTCATCATGATAAGGACCATTCTGGTTTGGAGCCGAAGGTTATCGTCAAAAATCAGTGCATTAAATACTCTTGTGTATGGATCATCGTCGTTGATGACTTCAATTTCCCTGACACTCATTGACGTTCATCCCCTCCACTGTGTACCACAGGCGCCTGTCCCATGGATTTTGATTGTAGTTGTCCGTCCTGATCAGGCCCTGCTTCTTACAGGACGCGATCACCCTGCGAATCTGGGGCACCGACCAGAACGGCAGTTCACCGGCCAGGTCCTCAAGAGTCCACGGCATCCACAGTTGGCCGTCTTCAATCACCAATTCAAACTTTGCCTTCCCTCGTCCATGCTGACGAAGCAAGTAGGCCGAGTTCAGCTCATCCATTAGAAACTGGATGAAAACAGCCTCATTTACTCCGAAATTTATAGCATTTTTAGTCAAAAAAAATATCTGGTTCCACTGTTTCTTGTGAGCATTTTACTTCTCCTTTGTTCTCACGGATTTTTGACCGGTTCCCCGGTCCTGGTCGCATAGAATTCCTCCACCACCTTTCCAGTCTCTGCCGCTTTTGCGCTCAGCAGACTCCGCAAGACGTAAAAGCTTTGACCAACAGCTTCTTGCGACAGATCCGCATTGCTCTCTCCAGCGGCACCTAATACGTCGCACAAGCCAGCCAGCCAGTTCAGTTCAATTTCCAGGTCCATCAGATAGGTAATTGGTTTATCCATGTTTAGCCCTCCCCACAAATGTTAGCACTATGCATGTTAGCGTTTTTAATGCTAACATCTGTGAGTAGACTTGTCAAGAGAAACTTGATACAATGTGCTAACAAATTTTATCGGGGGTTGCCATATGGCTATTGCAAAAGTTCAGACTGGACTTCGGTTGGAAGAGTCCCTTTACGAGAAGTTGAAATGTCTGTCCGAGATGGAAGGCCGTTCCTTGAACAACCTAATGGAGTTTATAGCGCGTCGCTATGTTGCGGACTATGAGGCTCAGAACGGGCCGCTGCTTCCACGCCAAGATTGACAGCGGACAGCCCAATGTCAACAAGGAAAAGAATCAGAGAATTTAAGGAAATACCCATTACTTCTGCCATGCAGGACAGTTCGGCACACCTTTGCGCTGGGATTCGCAGACCCGTTTGAATTTTGTCATTTGTGTGCTCCACAGAATCCCTCCTTGCAATCTATACTTGGATGTGGTATCATAACTTCGTTCTCATGGTAAGCCATCCGCTTACCCTCCCCGCCGGGTGCCGCTAACACCCGGCGGGGTATTCTTTCCCCTCTCAGGGAACAACACGGATGTAATTTCCTCGTTCGTCCACTCCATCGCAGTCCATAGGATGACCGCTTTCCCAAGCGGCAGCCTCCCCGGATCTCGCCGATAGCTCTTCAGGGTGGGCTGGCTCACGCCGATCATGGCCGCGATATCCGGCTCCAGCAATCCCAGCCGGGCCTTGCCCATCCGATACAGCGTTTCAAACCGTTCGGCTCTGCGCTGGACGGTCGTTTTTTTATTTCTGCCCACAATTTTACCTCCTCTCTCATACAGTGCCGCGGGGCATTGACGCCAGGGCAATGGCTGCGGCGGTGATATCTCTGATTTTGTCGATCACACGGTCAAAGCGTTCCCGCTCGTCCGGGGAAATCACGCCGTCTCGGGCAATGTCGATGAGTTCCCGATCCAGCCGGTCGTCGGCAAAGGCATATACCGCGTCCACTAAAGTGAGCACCGCCTCCGGCAGCCCCATGGTCTGAACATCGGGCAGCAGGTCCCGGGCGATCTGGGTGGAGTTGCGCAGATGCTGGACCGCCAGCAGCTGGGAGTTGTACACCGTCACCATCTGGTCGGCCACGTCGTTGGGCGGGAGCCGGAGCCCGGCCTCATAGTCGGCCAGGGAGCGCACCGACAGTCCCAGCAGCTCCGCCGCGCGCTCCTGGGTCAAGCCTGCAATTTTTCGGGCGCTTTGGTAGATGTTTGTGCAGTCGTTCTGCATGGTAAATCCCTCCTTGGGGTGGTATGCTGTTGACTGGGGGCTCAGGCGCTGCTGCGTCCCATCAGCTCGTCGATGGTACAGCAGTACAGGTCGGCCAGCTTGACCAGCAGCGACGCCCGGGGCGTCCTTTTCCCGGTCTCCCAGTAGGCCACCGACGACTGGTCTATGCCCAGCCGCCGGGCCACCTCATACTGGGACATCCCGGTTCGCCGCCGGGCTTCGACAAAGTTTTTGTTCACACGCTCACCTCCTTCCGGTTATGGTTTTTTGTCATTGACAAAATGGGAAACCTGCTTTAAGATGGGAATAAGTCATACAGTGCACTTTGAATGTAGGAAGGTCATGCCAAATGGTGTTTATAAGCACAGAAGAGGAATACAGTCGCCACTGCAATTTTAACGGTTGTCTGGCAAAAAAACTCGACAGAAGATATTCACCCAACCCATGGGTATTTCAGGACGCTGTCGAGTACAGTGCAATAGAGCAGCATTTTGCAGTAAATTTCCGAAACTTTGACGGGTCCCGACACTTGACTGTGGGTGTTAAGAGGATTGATGGTGTGTTTTGCTACACGTTTTCGGAGCAGTGACCGGGGGCTCTGCCTCGATGAAGTCAAATTGGTAATGTCCCTCTATCACCTTCACCTGACCCCAGCAGCATAGATTCATGTCCGGGTCAGCCAGCGAACAATAGCCCCGTCTGTCCATCCCTTCATACGCGATGATTGACAGGTTCTCAGGCCGTATCATGTCAAACAGCCATTGGCAGAAGCAATAGGACAACGGGTAGTCAGAATTAAAGTATAGCGCCCCGATTAAGAGCCGGAACCACGGGCGTCTTTTCCTCTTGACTTTTCCCTCTTTGTGCATTTGTGTTCACCCCCTTTCCCGGCTCTGGCCGGGGTATTTTCATGCACTGTCGCGGGTTTCGTCTCCCAGGATCAGGCTGTCGGTGGTACAACCAAACAGCTCCGCCGCTAGCTTCACCAGCGCCACCGACGGCACTTTCAGCCCCGCCTCGATCCGGCTGATGGTACTCTGGCCCACACACAGCCTTTCCGCCAGCTGTTTCTGATCCAAGCCCATGGCTTCCCGCCGGGTCTTGAATTCGCGTCCGATCATGTTTTACCCTCCTTTATGCCCACAGGAATTGACAAACCTTGCCGCCCTGGTGTAAACTGGGGTTGCGGTTGTCTATGGACATACAATAACATCCCCAAAGTGCAATGTCAACATAAATTTTGCATTTTAAGGATATTGTGTTTTATTGCACAAAAAAGCAGCCCCGCATTTGGCGGGACTGCACAAAGGAGTGGGACAATGGAAGCGTTGATTGGGGCTGTTATCGGCGCGGCAGCTGCGCTCGCTGGCACATGGTTCAGCGCAAAGCATTCTGCACAAGCTCAAGTAAATGCGGCAACCATCAGCACGCGTGCGCAGATGAATGCGGCGGTTCTCAGTACGCTCCTGCCGGTACGCCTTGACGTATACCGTCAGATTGAGACGGCTCTGGAGGAATGGAGCGGCTCCATGACACATGAAACCTGCGCCGCCGTGTATACGGCAAGCAATTTGGTTTCGCTGGTGTGTGGCGAAGAAACGAGGGATATATTAGCTCCTCTTGTCGGTCTTATACACGAAAGCGAAGAAAGCGGCAGTGTCATCTCTCCCCGGGAGTTTCAGCGCCTTCATCTGAAGCTGATTCATTCCATGAATCAAGATCTTCTTCACATCCAGGCCCCAGAAATAGAAGAAAGTAAAGAGCAAAGTAGTAGAGCCACACAGACCAATACCATGCCGCATGGAACGCCTGGCCAATCATGTCAATAATTTTTCCAATACGGCCACGCGCGTCACAAGAGGGCGGCTGTTCTTTCTGCGCTGAAAGCTCATTCCAAAGATGAAGCGGAACATAATTCAGTGAGATGCGGGCAACATCATCGGACGAATAGGTTCCGCATTCACGTACAGTTTTATACCATTGAGCTTGTTGCAGTTTGTCCCATTCTTGGCGTGCGTCTTCAGCATCCATCTGCCCACCCTCCCTTTGTGTGGTTGCCTATATTATACATCCCTAAAATGCATATTGTCAAGAAGGGGGTTCTTGAATGTTTTACTCAAGACTATGTGCGCTGTGCAAAGAACACGGGATAAATATTACAAATCTAATTAGTGAATTAAACTTCAGCGCAGGGAATTTATCGCGCTGGAAAAAAGGTGGAGAACCACGAGGAAACACTCTCTCCAAACTCGCCGACTACTTCCACGTGTCCACCGACTACCTCCTGGGCCGCACCGACAGCAAAGAGCCGCCGGAGGCCAGCGGCGGGCCGCTGCGTTCCGCCCTGCTGGGCAACTTCGACCAGCTTAACCTGGAGGGCCAGGAACGGCTGGTGGAAACCTCCGATGATATGGTCAGCTCCGGGAAATATAAAAAATCTCGTGCGCCTGAGCTGGGCGCTGCGGCAGATGCCTGAATGAATGTGCCCTAACTGGGCACAAGGAGGACTGTACATGAATAACGAAGAAAAGATTTTGGCAATGCTCGAAAAGTTAAACGCGACTGTGGAGAAACAGGGCCGTACTCTTGAAGGACACGGCAGGATGTTTGAGCAAATGAACGCTCGAATGGACCAGATGCAGACCACCATGGATCAAATCCAAACAGACCAGGCAGAGATGAAAGCGGACATCTCTGATCTCCGCACAACCGTTACCCGCGTGGCCGTCACCCAGGAGAACGTGGTGATTCCGCAGATCAAGCTGCTGGGCGAGGGCCATGAAATGCTTTTGCACAAGCTGGCCCGCAAGGAGCGCGTGGAGGCTTTAGAGGACGACGTAGCCTTGTTGAAATCTGTGGTCAAGGCTATGTCCCAGCGGATCGCAGAACTTGAGAAGGCCGGAAGCGAGACAGCATAAGCCCTGCTCCTGAGAGCGGGACTTGACAATTTCATATTTGGCGGTTATACTGAAAATAGAAAGGGCGCTGCCGGTAGACGGTTAGCCCCTATACTTTGGTTAAGAAGTAACCGCCGACTGTGGGGACAGAGGGGCGGTTACTTCTTTTTGTTATGTACCTAGAGAACCAGGCCAACAATACCGATGACGACCAGGCAGAACTGAAACAGCTCTGAATAAGTCAACATAGGCACCCCCTCCTTTCTCAGAGGGGGCAAGAAGTCCCCTCCGGGATGGAGAGGCCAACCGCCTACCGAATACGGGCAGCGCTGAAAGCTGTGCTTTCCTTGCTCCAGCATAGCACAGCTTTTGATAAAAATCAATGAGATTCTCCATGCAGCAGGAAAGGAGCGCTCCGGTCCAAAGAACGCCCCGCTCCTGAGAGCGGGACTTGCCTTTGAAAACCACCCCACCAGCACCGAGGAGGAAAGTCCAGATGAAGAAGAAGCTCCCAACACCTCAGAGGCTCCCCAGCGGATCGTGGCGCTGCCAGGTGATGGTGGACGGCAAGCGGGTCAGCGTCGTGGCCGAGACGGCTGGGGAGGCCCAGGCCAAAGCGGTGGCTCTCAAGGCCGGGCTGATTGAGAAGGCAAAGAAACCCAGCTCCCTTACCGTAGGCCAGGCCATTGACCGATATATAGAGAGCAAAGATGCGGTGCTGTCGCCCTCCACTATTGCAGGCTACAAGCGTATTCGGACAAACGCCGTGCAGGACCTTATGCCGCTGCGCCTGTCCGACCTGACGCAGGAGCAGATCCAACGGGCAGTCAATAACATGGCCAAGAAAAAGTCCTCGAAGTCTGTGCGAAACGCCCACGGGCTTCTCAGCGCTGTTGTACGGGAGTATCGGCCAGACATGCTTTTGCGGACAACTTTACCGCAAAAGCAGAAACCGGAAATAGAAATACCATCCGATGAGGATATCGGAACCATTATGCGGGCAGCTGTTGGCACGGAAATGGAACTTCCGGTGCTTCTGGCAGTTTGGCTCGGTTTGCGCGTCTCCGAGATTCGGGGTCTCACATGGGATTGCATATCCGGGAATATCCTGCACATAAATAAGGCCATTGTGGAGGGTTTAAATGGGTCCGAGGTCAAAGGGACAAAAACGTACAGCGGAGATAGAAAACTGCGGGCTCCCCAATATTTGTTGGAGCTTATTGAGAAACAGCCGAGGACAGATGATTATATTATCCATATGAGCGGTCAGGCAATCTATAAACGCTTCGTCCGGCTATGCGAAAAAGCGGGGCTTCCGCATTATCGTTTTCATGATCTCAGGCATGCTAACACATCCATTATGCTGGCCCTTGGCATCCCAGACAAGTATGCCATGGAGCGTATGGGGCACGCCACAAGCAACATGCTTAAAACAGTCTACCAGCACACCATGGCATCAAAGCAGGAAGAAGTAGCCGATGTGGTAGACAATTATTTCATGGAAAAAATGCACACGAATTTGCACATGAAGTAATTAAAGTGGTTGATAGATAAGCGTTTTACTGAAATTGATCCATGGGTTCGACTCCCCTCGCCTCCACCATTTGTATCGCTGGTCGAACACCAGACTATGAGATCATCGTCTCGTGGCACGGGTTCTGGCTGGCCCTCGACTTGACCGCTCAGGTTTGACCTGGGCGGTCAAGTCGCGTTTTTGGGGAGGCCCGCGCGCCTGTCCGAGAGGGCTGACAAGCCCAGAGCTATCCCAGGAGCTCCACGGTCTCCCGTATCGCGTTTCAGGGAGGGGGCCCTGGTGTTTATACTCCTGGAACCTCGGACGCGATATGGAGCTCCTGGAGCCTGTTTCTGCAAGCTCAGCTTCGAGGGCCTCCATGACCTCTTCCATAGAGAGTCCGGCTTTCGCCATTGCCTGGAAGGCGTCATAGAGCGATCCGAAGTCCATGGCTATTTCTTTTCCTCCTTCTGAATGACCTTGATCTTGCGCTCGCGGAACCAGGCGGGCTCAACGTAGGTCAGGAGTCCGGTGTCCAGATTCAGCAGACGGGTCAGACCGTCGCGAGTGACCTCAGCCCCGATCATGCGGTAGCGGTAGACCTTGCCCAGCTTGTCCGCCGCGGTGAACTCCGTCCCCGTGAAGAGAACGATCTGGCTCGTGGGCTTTTCCTCAACGTGCGCACGCTGCGGCAGTTTTTCACGTAACTGCTTAAGGCGCTCCTCACCGGCTGCAAGTTGCCGCTGCGTCAGCTTCTCGCGGAGCCGATTGAGACACTTGTCGCAAAGGATCATGGCTTGTCCGCCAATCCGCAGCTCATAGAGCCGATCGACTCGCTCACCAAGCGAATCGGGAAAAATGGGATCATAGTTGCGAGCATAGCAGATATTGCAACTCGTAATATCCTGGGCTGTGACCTCAAGGGTCAATCTCTCTTCCTGCATGGTAGTCCTCCTACTCTTTTTCAATAACGCGACATTTGTCTATACCAAACAGCACATGTAAGGAACTGCCGCTATCCCAGGCCACCATGATCGTGTCATCTACGCCATGGACCGTTCCTTTTGTACCGATAGGCGGCGCCTGAAGATCATCCATGTAAAGCAGTTCCACTCGTGCGCCTTGCGGAAATTGCTTTCGCAAAGCCGTAAGGGTCTCCGGATTTATGCCAATCATTGACGCGTCTCCTCTCCCATAACCGACTTCGCGAGGGCCGCGAAATGGTCCCGCAGGGTCTTGTTCCGAACGACCTCAGGGTGGTCCTCGCCGAAGCTGTAGGTCAGATAACGAACCGGGTCGTCGAGCTCGTCCGCCTTGGCCTGAAAGTAGGCCGCGACCTCGACCATGCTCTTGACTGACTTGATCTCGATCTGGGCGTGCTCCTTGTTCCAGGCATTCGCCTCAGCGCTCTTGAACCGGTCGCTCACGACCGAGATAATCGGCCAGAAGCAGAGGTTGTACTTGGCCTTGCTGATCTTGCCGGCCTTCGAGATTTTCGTGAGGGAGTGGTCCGAACCGCACCAGCCCGGATCGCCCGGCGAACGGGTCACGAAGTAGAGGCCGTTATCGTTCTTGAAGTAGGCCCCGGTGATCTTGACGACCTGGCCGGTCTTGATCTCCACGCCATTCTTGTCCAGCATTGTCATTCCTCCTTGCCCTCGTAACCTCCGGGGCGGGCCTGTTTTAGAAGTTATAGCTAAAGCCAATGCGGCGCATATTCTTAACTTTGGGTGCCCGCTTCGCCGTTGTTCCATCAGCGTTGAAGAACACAGAAAAACTGCTTCGGCAACCTCTGCATTTAATATACAAGCCGCCATCCTCAGCCATAAAGACATAAGTCATAGAAAAACCATAATGGCTTGTGAAAAACGAGTTGCGCCCCCTGTTTTCATCATACTGATTCCGTTTGCGCTCGTCCATCCAACGGAGCAGGACGGCCAAATAGCATTCCTGCTTGGTGACGACGTACAGCTTCACTGCGGTACGGATGATATAACGAACACACTCGACTTTGCAGTAGCTTTCGAACATAATCTCTTGCTTGCCAAAGCGCTCGGTGTCAGCCTTGACCACATAAGTGTTGTTGCTGGTCTTCTCAACAATGATGTTCCTCATATCAGTAACCTCCATAACGTCGTGTGGCTTATTGCTCTTGACATTATGAATTTTACCGTGTTCGGTAAGATTTGTATGCCGACAAAACTACCGGAGTCTTACCAATTTCGGTATGCGGTTTTACCAGGATCAGCCCCAGGAGGGGGCTCACGCGGCTTTACACCGCGTGAGCACTGTCTGCTTAACACCATCGCGCTCGTTGTGATCCTTGACGGTGCCCTTGAGAGTCATGCCGTCGTGAGTCTCGATCCCGCGAGAGGCGTACCAGATATAGACGTTGCCTTGCTCGTCCGTAAACTTATAAAGGTAGGTCGTGCCATACGCGCCCTCCCAAGAGGTCAGGAGCTTGGCGGTTGTAGCCGTCACGGTGATCCGCTGCCCGACCTCGCCGACGTGCTCGGAAACGGTCTCGGCCAGTCGCGCGGCTTCCCGCTGAGCGTCGCGGGCCTTATGCTCCTGATAGCGCTCATAAGCAAGAGGCATATAGGCCAGCCGGGCGAAGTGCTTGGCCTTGGCGTAGCCGGACAGCGCCAGCGAAGAGCCGTTGCGCTCCAGGTTGCCGATCCAGCGGTCGCCGGTCACCTGATCCAGCCCGACGAGCCAGGCGTTGACCTTTTCGACGTTCTCCATGGCCTCGGCAGAGGGCTGGGCCCCATTGAGGACTCGCTCCTTCACTTCGTCGCGGGTGCTGTGCGGCTCGTCGCTCTTGCGGTAGCCGTAAGCCTGAATCACGTCATAGGCGTGGGCGAGGACCAGGGGCACGGGGTACATCTCTTCATAAATGCAGCCGCTCCACTCGCCAGCCATGCGGTCCATGTCGCCGCCGATAATATCCTGAACCTCGGCCCACATGGCGGCAGTCGCTGGGTTGATCCCGGTGTAGTCGTGAAGGCACGCCCGACCGACCTGACGGACCTCGCCGCTCTCGTGCTCTACGAAGTAGGTCACCTTGCGGAAGCGGTTGGTCTTGCAGTGGTCACAGTGCGCGGGAGCCTTGAACCAGGCCGGCTCAGCGGGCTTGCCGCCGATGGTCGACACGATATTGCCCTTGTCACCGTGCTCGATCTTGGCGCGGACGGTCCAGCCGTTAGCCTTGATGAATTCCTCGCACTCGACCTCGAAGTCGACAGCGGCGACGGTGTGCTGCTCGGTCTCATACTGGACCTTGTTCACGTGATCCAGCTCGTAGACTCGAACGGTCTGCGGGTGTTCCTCGCCGACGGTATAGGAGAAGGGGACGGAATAGCGGGCCGCCTTAGCGGCGATCCGGTCGAGGCGCTTCTTAACGTCCTCGGCCGCGTGAGCATATACGGTAAAAGTCATTGTGCGTACCTCCATAAAATCGTGTTGTCCGGTTGACATTATGAATTTTACCGTGTTTGGTGAGTTTCGTATGCCGACAAAGCGCCCAGGGTTTTACCGATTTTGGTATGCGCTTCTGCCGAGAAAAGGCCGAGCTACTTCTTCGGCCAATTCGGGTTGTGCGGATTACGCCAGTTACTGGGAATCTTCTTGATCGAATAGCGCCACTTGTAGGCGCTCTTCCCGATCCTGCGGAACAGGGCTTTCTCAGCCCGGCGCGGAGTCGTCTCAACGATTCCGAAGACAAACCGTTTTTGCATGTCGTTCCATACCCCATATAAGGGAACTTCTTTTGACGTGACTTTGACAACTGCGCCAGACATAGGCCGGGTTATCATGTAATGCCGCATGGTCAAACCTCCTCCCTTAATAAGTGTCATGCTCGTCCCAATACTCATAGCGCTCATGCCAGCGCAGATAGTTGGGACCAAAAATGCGCTCCTGGGCTTGGTCGATCTTGACCCGATAATACTCGGCCTCGTCGCTCTTCTCTAAGGCCTTCTGGCTGGTCGGCCACAACTTATTGAAGCCTTCACAAACGCGCTGGAGCCGAGTTGCGCCGAAGGTATCCGAGCCCATCACCTCGGGATCGTTCAGCACCATGGCAATCGTGTCGAGTGCCAGCTGCGCGGTCCAGGACGAGACGATCTCAAAGCCCAGGGCCTTTTTTCGCTGGAGTTCGGCAGCGTAAGCGTTCTTGCCTTTCCTCGGAAGACTGGGCCTCCCCTTTTTCGGCATAATAGACTCCCTTCTCCGGTAACAGGCGCCAGCTATCTGGCAAGCACTTCCACGGTCACTGTGACCGCCTGGCCGGGCTCAAAGAAACTCGCAAGCCGCATCGCAATTTCCTCAGGCGAAAAGCCGCCGGAGAAGGTCAGCGAAAGGCGTTCTACTCCCGTGTTTTTTTTGTCGGCGGCGGGCTCGGGTGCGAGTTCTTCCGTCTGGCCGTAGTCCTGCAAAAAGCGGGAGGTCTCACTCGGCGTGGTATGCCCGGAAAAGCTAAACCCGAGGCCGCGCAGATAGTTGCCGCAGTATGTACCGCTGATCCCAAACATGCGAGCGATTGCGTTGGGCCCGACCTTATACTTCTCGAGAATGCACTCGACGTATTTCTTTTGCAAGGTATCAGGCAAAGCCTTAAAAGTGTCCCAAGGCATGGGCTCGCCGGGCGTGATCCGGTGGATCGGGCCATTCATTTTCTCCCACTCCTTTTTCGTCATACGGTCTGCGGAGAAGGTGCACCGCCGGCGGCGAGAACTCCCAATTTTATGGGAGCTCCGCGCCGTGATAGCCTTCTCTCGCACGTCCTGCTTAAAGAGATAAGCCTCATCGGTCATTTGACAATATCCTCCGGCCGACAGTCCAGCGCCTCAGCCAGCTTGATCGCCGTCTTAAGCGCGATATTCTGCGGCTTACTCTTGCCCGTTTCAATCTTGTGGATTTGCTGGTAGTTGATACCAGTCTTCGCGGCAAGCTCCATGAGCGTAAGGCCCTTAGCCTGCCGCAACTCTCTTAAACTCATTAAGTATCCTCCTTAGGTTTATTGTTATGGTGCCGGATAAACTCTCTCCAGCAGTCGAGCTTGTCCGGCGGGTCCGGGCATTCGTCACTCTTGCAAAAGCGGCACGCCTGGAGCAGCCATTCATCGTTGCCATTGAAATTACAGGCGCACTCGTCGCCAAAGGCCTCATGCAGGAGCTCCGCAACTTGGTCCAGCGTGAAAAACTCCTCGCTTTTCGGGGCCGCTTTCAAGTCCGTCAGCTCCAGTCGGCACACGCCGGGCATGGTAAAGATTTTTGCGTAGGCCTTCTCCTCGCGGCAGCAGTTGAGCATATACTGCATAACCGCCTTGACGCATTTCTCGGTCTTGTCGCCGCTCATATCCGTAGCGAACATTGCGCCGGGCTTGCCGCCCTTTACCGGCTTAGCCTTGCATAGCCGAATCTTGTTACTGAGGGCCGTTACCATGACGTCGACGTCCTCCCATTTGATTGCCAAAGTATCACCCCTTTTCTAAAAAGCCTCCCAGGAGCTCCATGGTCTCCCGTATCGCGTCCGGGACCTGGGGCCCTGGTGTTTATACTCCTGAGGCCTCGGACGCGATATGGAACGCCTGGGGTTAGTTTCTGCTAACTGTCGAGCAAAACTTAATCAGCCCGGCTCATGGGGACCTCGCAAGTTCCGCAAATCAGGGAGAGGTCGCTGGTGGTGCGAACGGTCTGGCCGCAAATCGGGCAGACATAGGAGTGCGCTTTGGCGCGCTCAGCCTTGGCTTTCGCTTTGGGCATGATCCGCGCGAAGCGGACGGTCAGGTCGACGCCGGCCTCGGTCAGCTTGGCCTTGAAAGCCTCGGTCGGGATCGTGTGGGAGTAGCCGTTGGCGCGGTCGTACTCGACCTCGAGGTCGCGGGACTCGCACTCGGTCTTGAAGGTCTTGTTGTGGTAGCGGCCCTTCTGGCACGTCTCGCTGATCTCGTTCTCGTTGCAGTAGAGGTGGACCATCTCGTGCAGCAGAGTCGCGCAGGTCTGCTCCTTGGACCGGTTGATGAACTCAGCGCCCAGGTTGATCTCGTACATGCCCTCGGTCTCGCCGGCCTTCCAGATTTTCTTGGTGGAGCAGTGGCCGTAAGCCTTCGGCGTGGTCTGGACGGTGATCACGGGCTTGGGCAGCTTGCCCTCGAAGTAGATCGCGTTGAGCTTGTCGAAAATGTCCTCAAGGGCCGCGATGGTCTCGCTCATTTTCATAGGATCGGCGGGATCAGCCTCGGCGCTCTTCTTGGCCTTCTTGTCGGGCTTGGGCTCCTCAGCGGGCTCAGTCTCGGTGGGCTTGTCCTCGGGCGGGGTCTCGGTCTCGGCGGGCTTGCCGCTCTCGTCGTCACCCAGCAGGTCGTCGGCCTCGTCGGCGGTCTCGGTCTCGGGGGCCGCGGGCTCCTCGTAGATGGTCCAGCGGCGGTCGTAGGTGGCGGCGGCCATGATGGTGGGCTCAGCGGCCGGCTCCGTAGCAGGGACAGAGAAAATCTTGCGGTTCTCCTCGTCGATCTTGACGACCAAGCGAACCTCGCCGCTCTCCTTGTTGACGATCTTCTTGTTGGCGATGATGGTCATGTCCTTCATTTTGTT
>ERZ777011.1559-NODE-1559-length-23327-cov-3.083964_pt1 | contig 23327 bp, 27 predicted proteins | sample MGYA00374964_ERZ777011 | MGnify/ENA primary metagenome ERZ777011 (study PRJEB29310, sample SAMD00008975) | mouse gut metagenome | study: EMG produced TPA metagenomics assembly of the Metagenome analysis of fecal microbiota from mouse which was promoted... | reverse complement strand
GCAGATTCATCGCTTCTCCGTCAAGCACCCTGACGTTTTTAATGCCGTCCTGCATGATCTTGTCGCGCATATATTCGCGCAGCATATCGCAGGGCTCGCTCGCGTAAACGCGTTTTGCCAGTTTTGCCGCCGCGAAAGCGAGCCGTCCCGTACCTGCGCCTACGTCCAGTACGATTTTGTCCTTCAAATCTACAAGCTCGTACAGCCTTTGCGGGTTCCAGCAGCGTATGTAGTCCGCCTGCTCCATAACGTCAGGATAAGCGTATACGACAAAGGTCTCCAGAGCCTGCAAAATCGAGATTTCCGCTTCCCGCGCCTCGGTTTCGTTTATACCGCCTATGTCCGCGGCGTTCAGTTCTTTTATGAAATTTCCGCACTCCGGCGCTTTTTTTACGCAGAAATCCTTCACATAAGGGTAACGGCTTAACGCCTTTGCCATGTCGGTCGTGTAACTGCGGTTCCCGCTGTTGTACCATGCGTTTTCCGCCATGATATAACGTATCACCCATCTGTCAAATAGCAAAAGGGTGTCCATCGTGTAATCCTCTGCGTTGATCCAATTATAAGACATATGATCCTCCGTCTGTCGGGAGGGTTAAAGTATAGTCGCCCTCCTTTTTTTGTCTGAGATAAAAGAAACCGTATTTTTCATATGAAACCACCCTTTCCTGTCCCGCGAAAGCGGGAATGAAATAATTTATTTCATAAATATGAAATATCGCTGTCGTCGTACAATTACAGCAAAGATAAACATTCCTGTAATAAATCGGACACTTGACGGTCTATGGTAAATAATTCTTTAAATAAGGATTTAAGTTCTGTTCTGACAGATGAGCTATCCAGCAATTCATTGATGTTGCGCGGCAGGCAATAGAAGGTTTCCGGCGAAACGCCCAAAAGCCCCCAGATTTTCCATGCCTGATCATGGAAATGGAGATGTAAGCCGGATGCCTTTAAAAGTAATTCCGTGCATTTATTGTTGTCAAGCATAGTAACAAGCGTGTTACGGTAACATTCGGACGCGTGCCATCTTGTTTCTATGGCAAGACCGTTTAGCTGATTTAACCACTTGCCGAGCTTTTTTCCGTCCGTTTCCGTTTCCAGCTTATAATATATTTTTTGTTCCAGCTTATTTCTGTTAGCGGTATTTAAATGACGAATCATATGATCGAGAGATTCAGGCAAGGAAAGCGCACTATCATATTTATCTGTTATAAAAACGATGCTGCTCAGTTTATTGTACCAATCCTTGTCAGGCTGCGGCGAACGGCGGGATTTCATTATGCAGGGAAGATTTTTGTCATCATTGTATCCTGTTATGACTCCCCACAGATCGCCGAGACTCAATTTGATCAAAACAGGCTGTTTTTTCCCGACGGACTGTTTTATTCTGTCAAAAAGGACATTTTCTTCCGTATTTTTGTTCATTGCTTCATAGCGGTAACCGGATGCGTATAAAGCCAAGGACAGCCGGTCAAGGGCGGTCTCTGAAAATTCGTCCGCCGCGTAGGGCTTGTCAAACGGACTGCCGATTTCCTTATCCGTCCAAAAATAGGCGCAGCCCGTTATTGTAATTAAATACTGATATATATTAAGGTGGTGCTTACTGATAAAAGGGTCGTTCCCGCAATCGCCGCACCGTATGCAGTTACGCTGGAATTTTCCGCAGAAAAATGGCGTTTCCTCTGTGTAAGCGTTACGATATAAAAGAATGGATGAAAGTGCGCCAAAAAATGAGTTTCTCTGAGCGTTTACCGGGAAAGAAACTATGTTTTCGATGTTTTTTGTCATATTAACTCCTCTGCGATGTTTATTATATTAAGAATAAAATAATATATATATTCAAGTCAACATAAAATTGCTTTACTTTTGCTTCGGCTTCCGCAAAAACAAAAGTCCGGGGCAACGCCGCATATTTTTGCATTAAAAATATTGAATATTCAATTAAACTGTGGGATAATATCGGCGAAAACGATTCGCGGCGCGGGAGCGCGGTTTCATATTTAATTTCAAAATTATCAGGAGGTAAAAACCATGCCGTTTATTCAGTCAAAGGTAAGCGTCGGGATGACGCGGGAGCAGAAGGAGTCGCTTAAAACTAAGCTCGGTCAGGCGATAACTATTTTTCCGGGCAAGTCCGAGAGGTGGCTCATGGTAGGGCTTGAGGATAACTGTGACCTGTATTTTCAGGGGAGTAACGCCGAGCCCGCCGCGTTCATTGAGGTAAAAGTTTTCGGCGGCTTCACGGACGCGGCGTCGGAGAAAATGACAGCCGAGTTGTGCCGTATATACGGCGAGGAACTTGGTATCTCCGCGTCGAGGATATATATAAAATATGAGGAAGTGGAGAGATGGTGCTGGAACGGTTCAAATCTCTGACGGCTCCTGCGGCAGACGCGTCCGTTCCTTTATGAGGCGGGCGCGTCTTTTTTTGGAATAAAAATTTATTGTAACTCGATAAATATTTATTGACACATGTTGAAGAACGTGCTATTCTTTTTTTGAGATCAATAAAAGCGCGGCGTATTATGCCCGCGGGAAAAGAGGTACTGTTATGGGAGAGGATCTATTCAGAAAAAAAATGACGGACAAATATCCGTTTTTCGCGTCGGCGTTCATCGCGTACGCCTTGTTTTATATTTTCTGCCTTTATAAAAACGGTTCGGGAATAACGTTTCCGGTGTGGGCCGCGGGAACGTGTTTTTTTGCCGTGTTTATGATGAAAAGAACGGACATTGAAATAAAAAAGGGAAGTATATTCTATATCGCCGCGATCTGTCTGCTCGGAGTTTCGACATGTCTGACGGGGGACACAAGGATAATCAGCATGAACAAATGGCTTATATTCTTTTTGATGCTCATGCTTCTTCTTACGAATTTCTATGACGTAAGCAGATGGAATCCCGCGAAATACATTGCGAATATGTTCTGCACGCTGTTTATAAGCCTGGGATGCATACACAGACCCTTCTCGGACAGAGTTATATATAAGCAGCAGATCGAGGGCAAAGAAGAAAAACAGAAGAAGCACATTGCCAAATATGTTTTTATCGGTCTCGGAATAGGCGTTCCGATAGTTGCGATTATACTTGTGCTGCTTGCCAAAGCGGACGAGATTTTCGCGGAGCAGTTAAGAAAGATAATAGAGGACATCTCTTTCTGGGGAATTATCAGCGATCTGACGAAGATAAGCATTATCGGCTTCAATATTTTCATGGTAGCGTATATGTGGTTTTCGTGGCTCGGCAAAAGGGAGTATTCGGAGGTGCGCGAGAAAAAGGGCGGCTGGGAGCCTCTTATCGGCATAACGATAACGGCGGTGCTTTTGCTCGTCTATGTAATTTTCTGCTGGATCCAGGTAAGGTATCTTTTTGTGGGCGGCATAAGCGAGGCGTCGCTGCCGGAGGGCGTTATTTACAGCACATACGCGAGAACGGGATTTTTCCAGCTTCTTTTTGTAAGCGTCATAAATATCGGGCTTGTGATGGTGGGAATCTACTGCTTCCGTGAAAATAAAGCCCTTAAGATATTGCTATGCCTTATATCTGCTTGCACTTATATAATGATCGCTTCAAGCGCGATGAGAATGCTCATGTATATACAGGGTAAATATCTGACTTTCCTGAGAATATTCGTTCTTTTCTCGCTTTTAGTCATAGCGCTTGTACTCGCGGGAGTAGTGCTGAATATATTCAAGAAAGATTTCCGGCTGTTTCGGTATGCCTTTGCGGTGACGACGATATGCTATGTTCTTTTCAGCTTTACAAGACCGGATTACTGGATAGCGAAAATCAATACCGACAATATGACAAAAGAAGGTCAGTATGAGTTTTTCAAGGACACGCCGTTATTTGACGACGGGACGTATCTTGCGCAGGAGCTTGGCACCGACGCAGCGCCCATATTGCTTCAGGAGGATCGTCTGTCGGAAAAAGACGCGCAGCGGTATGAAGTGCGCATGGAGGAGATCGTTGAGGATATGAACGCAAGAAGCCTTAATTTTTCATGGTATCTTGTATGGTATTATATGGACTGACGGAGGGATTTTTATGAGTCAGGGAAATCTTTCAAGGCTTCTTAAAATAATTATCATAATTATGGGGATGATAGGTCTTGTTTTCTACTGCTACATAGTGCCCATGTGGAGCAGGGATATGGCGGCGGGAGAGCTTGCGCGCTGGTCTCTTCCGTGGCTTGTGTTCATATCCCTGACCGCGGGACCGATATACGCCGGACTTGTGCTTTTCTGGAAAATATGTACGGATATTCAGCGCGACCGTTCCTTTACCCATGCAAACGCCGCGAGAATGAAGGTAATATCCATACTTGCCGTATCCGACGTGGCGTATCATTTTACGGGCAGCGTAATTCTGACGGCGCTTAATATGAATCATCCGGGAAGTATGCTTCAAACACTGTTTATAGACGTGGTAGGAATAAGCGTCGCCATCGCAGCCGCAGTATTGGCGCATCTGGTCACAAAGGCGGCGAAGCTCAAGGAAGATTCGGATCTGACAATATAGGGGCGTGATAAAATGATTGTGATAAATATAGACGTTATGCTCGCGAAACGTAAAATGAGCGTCACGGAGCTGTCGGAGCGCGTTGGCATAACCCTTGCCAATATGTCCGTACTCAAAAACGGAAAGGCTAAGGCGATAAAAGTAGACACGCTTGATAAAATATGCAGCGCTCTGGAATGCCAGCCGGGGGAAGTTCTGGAGTGGCGCGAAGGCTGAAATACCTGTGAAAGCCGCTGTCCTGTTTATTCGGGGAGGCGGCTTTTGTTTTTTTAGCGATTTATTGATTTTAGGTGAGGATTTTCTTTTTCCCGCGCGAATAATAAGTGTGAAGGGGATTCACATAGAACCGGAGGAACTTTTATGGATAATGGTGCAAGTAGCTACCGCCATTTTCTGGACGGAGACAATAACGCTTTCTCCGAGATTCTTGATCTGTACCGCGACAACCTGATTTTTTTCATTAACCGTACGGTAAACAATTTAAGCGTTGCCGAAGAGCTGGCTGCGGATACCTTTGCTGAGCTGGTCGTGAGCCGCAGGTATAATTTTTCCGTGAAATTCAAGACATATCTTTTTGCCATAGCGCACCATAAGACAGTGAGCTATGTTAGAAAGCAGTCAAGATACAGCATGCTTACGCTTGAGGACGTGGAGGATAAGAGCGCCGAATACGCGGATTTCGAGGAAGATCTGCTGCGGGACGAGCAGAGAATGGCAGTTCACGCGGCTTTGGGGAAGATCGACGGAAATTACAGGCAGGTACTCCATCTGATATATTTTGAGGAGATGAGCTATGAGGACGCCGCCCGGATAATGAAAAAAAGCCGCAAGCAGATCGATAATCTCGTTTACAGGGGAAAGATTGCGCTTAGAAAGATTCTGGAAAAAGAGGGCTTTATCTATGAAGAATAGAGAAGAATTTGAACAATATGTGCGCGGTCTGGCAGAAAAAAAGCTTGCGTCAAAGCAGGCGAAACAAGCGAAAATACGCAGGGCCGCATTCGGTTTCGGAAGCTGCGCGGCGGCGGGAGTATGCGTTGCTTTGGCTGTTTATATGAATTTTGCGTCCGGCTCTTTGGAAAGAAAAGACGCGTCGCCCGATATAAAAGGCGAAAACTTCATTGATGTGAACGAAAAAGCGACGGTTTCGAATGACGGAAACGGAAACGCCTGCGCGCCGCCTCAGGACAAGGATTACTGTGAATCCGGGTCGGACGGAGCGTCCGGAGTGTATTTTCCTAACGATATTACGGTTGACGGGGCTTCCGGTATAATATGTGAAAACGAGCCGGATTACGTTAATATCAATTTAAAAGACGGCAGCTTTATTCTTGAAGAAAAACAAAATATCAGCAGCGTCGTGAACGCCTTGAACGCGATCGAGCTTACAAAAAAGACTGATTTGCTGGAACAGACGGCTTACATTACGCTGGAATTGGTTTATTCAGACGAAACTGTCACCTGTATTTTTACTGAAAACAGTCTTGAGGTTACTGGAAAAGGAAACTTTGCCGTGAAGCCCGAAGAAGTATCGGAATTTGCGGAGTTTGTTGAAAGCTTTACGGCATCAGCCAAATGAGAGGAGAGGATCACAATATGAAAACAATATTTCTTAATTTCAAAAAAGCTGCGGCGCTTGCCCTTGCCGCGGTAATGCTTTTAAGCGTATCGGGCTGCGGCGCGTACAAGTCGTCGAGCGTCAAAACGCTTAAGGCGGAGGAGCTTACCGCGGGAGCCGGCGCGGGAGAAAGCGATACGAAGGACGTCGGCATCGACAGTGTTTTTGTCGGAGGAGCAGCGGAATTTGCGATCGAGCTTCTTAAAAACAGCGTGGACGGTAAGGATAATTCGATGGTTTCGCCTCTTTCCGTGCTTCTTGCGCTTTCGATGACCGCAAACGGAGCAAAGGGCGAGACGCTCAGGCAGATGGAGGAACTTTTATGCGGCGGAATAAGCATAGATGAGCTTAACCGTTACTGTAAGTCCTATGCCGGACAGCTTCCGGATACGCAGAAAACGCGCTTTTCCATAGCCAATTCCATATGGATAAAAGATGATTTTGATGTGCGCGAGGATTTTCTTAAAACCAATCATTCTTTTTATGACGCGTCCGTATACAAGGCTGCGTTTGACGAAAGCACCGTAAAGGATATAAATAAATGGGTATACGACAAGACCCAGAAGATGATAGACGGCGTTGTTGAAGAAATAGACAAAGACACGGTCATGTACCTTATAAACGCCATTGCCTTTGAAGCCGAGTGGCAGAAGGTCTATGAGGAGGGACAGACAAGGAAAAACAGTTTTACCGAGGAAGGCGGAAGCCGGTATGACGTCGATATGATGTTTTCCGAAGAGGATATTTATGTCGAGGACAAAAACGCGACGGGCTTTGTGAAAAATTACCTTGACGGCTACGCTTTCGTGGCTCTCCGTCCCAAGGACGGGGTGACGCTTGACGAATATATAAAGTCGTTAAGCGGCGACGGCTTCCTGAAAATGCTTGAAAACAAAAAAAGCGGGACCGTGTATGCGGGGCTTCCTAAATTTGAGTCTGAATATTCTATCGAGATGAAGGATGTTCTTTCAAAAATGGGAATGCCTGTAGCGTTTGACAGCAAAACGGCAGATTTTTCCGGAATGAACGATTCGGCGCAGCTCTATATAGATTCTGTAATGCACAAGACCTATATTAAGGTCGACGAGCGCGGCACCAAAGCGGGAGCCGTAACGTCCGTTACGATGAAAGATGAAGGCGCGGCGCTGGAATACTATGAGGTCACGCTTGACAGACCGTTTGTATATGCCATTGTGGATACGCAGAACAATCTCCCCGTATTTATCGGGGCGGTAAGGACTCTTGATTAATGAGTCTGATGTTGCCATGCCGTGTTTGTCCATGATCTGCAAAAGTATTTTGGGAAACAGTAATTCGGGTATTGACATTGCACGAAGTTTGTGTTTTAATATTTTTTAAATAAAAGATAAACCGTTGATGCGGAGATAACGATAGTTGTGCACACACAGAAAGCCCGTGGCGCTGAGAAGCGGGTTGGACGCAGATTATCAAATGGACCGCTGAGGGCGCAGTCAAAGGCTATGCCGAGTATTCTGTGACGTCGGGGCAGACGTTATATGCCGGGGATATGTTGGTATCTCGCTAAGTGCGCAGGTTTTCCTGCGAATCAAGGTGGCACCGCGATTGTAAGATTCGTCCTTGACAGTATTTATAATACTGTCAGGGACTTTTTTATGTGCAGCCCCGTGCAGCACACAACGCTTCGCGGGAATGTTAGGAGGGCAATAAAATGATTTATCCGTCTCTTGACGAAGCAAAGAAAATACTTTCAGAGGGTATGTTTAAAAGAATCCCCATTAAAACCGAGCTTAATTCGGATATGATAACGCCTGTAATGGCTGTGCGCCGTCTCAAGAAGGTCAGCGCGCACTGCTTTATGCTTGAGAGCGCGGAGGCGGATAAGAAATGGGGGCGGTATACGTTTCTTGGATTTGAGCCTACACTTGAGGTTACCTGTCAGGACGGCGTTATCAGAGTAAAGAGCGGGGAACGGATCACTGAGACAAAGGGGCGTCCGGACGAGGTGATACGCCGGATAATCAAAGAAAACGAAGCGCCCGTGATTGCCGGAATGCCTCCGTTTGCCGGAGGGCTAGTCGGATATTTTTCGTATGACTATATAAAATACGGCGAGCCCAAGCTTTCTCTTGACGCCTCAGATGAGGAGGCGTTCAAGGACGCGGATCTGATGCTTTTTGACAGGGTGATAGTTTTTGATAATTACAGGCAGAAAATAATACTTATTGCGAATGTCAGAACGGAGGACCTCGAAGCCGAATACGAAAGAGGAAGGGCGGAGCTTCAATCCATGAGCAGGCTTCTTTGCGGGGGAGAGCTTGCGGACATCGCGCCGCTTAGATTCAAAAGCGGTTTCCGCTACCTATTTGACAAGGAGCAGTACTGCGCCATGGTGGAGAAGGGAAAGCGTTATATACGAGAGGGCGACGTTTTTCAGCTCGTGCTTTCCAACCGTATCGAGGCGGACATAGAGGGAAGTCTTTTCGACGCTTACAGGATACTGCGCACGACCAATCCCTCGCCTTACATGTTTTATTTTTCAAGCAACGATATCGAGCCGGAGCGTCGCCGGAAACGCTTGTGAAGCTTGAAAACGGGGAGCTTCACACATATCCGCTCGCGGGGACCAGACCGAGGGGACGAAACGATTGGGAGGATATGCTTCTTGAAAAAGAACTCCTTTCCGATGAAAAAGAGCTTGCGGAGCACAATATGCTTGTCGATCTCGGACGAAACGATATAGGAAAAATAAGCCGTATCGGGACTGTGGAGGTCGAGAAATACATGAGCGTGGAGAAATATTCCCATGTCATGCATATCGGTTCGACGGTCAAGGGGATCATCAGGGAGGACTGCGACGCGCTTGACGCGGTAAGCTCCATACTTCCCGCCGGAACACTGTCGGGCGCGCCGAAGCTCCGCGCGTGCGAGCTTATCTGCGAGCTTGAAAACAATAAGCGCGGAATCTACGGCGGCGCGCTTGGTTATATTGACTTTACCGGCAATCTTGACACCTGCATAGCCATAAGGCTTGCCTTCGCGAAAAACGGCAAGGTATTCGTCCGTTCGGGCGCGGGGATCGTAGCCGACAGCGTGCCGGAAAAGGAATATCAGGAATGCGTCAACAAAGCGGCGGCGGTATTGGACGCGCTCAAGGCGGCTGAAGGAGGTATTGACTGATGATGCTTCTGATAGATAATTACGACAGTTTTTCATATAATTTATATCAGCTTATCGGGAGCGTGCGCGACGACATAAGGGTGATACGCAACGACGAGCTGACGGTAGGTGAAATAGAGGAGTTAAAGCCGGAATATATTTTTCTTTCGCCCGGACCGAAAAGACCGGAGGACGCTGGCGTTTGCATAGAGGCGGCAAAATATTTTGCCGGGAGGATCCCGATAATGGGAGTATGTCTCGGACATCAGGCGATAACAGCCGCCTTCGGCGGGGAGGTTTCATACGCGAAGAGGCTCATGCACGGCAAGACCTCGGTCGCCCGGCTTGACACAAAAAGCAGGATATTCGCCGGAATGCCGGATTCCATACAGGTGGCGAGATACCATTCGCTCTCGGCGGTTCGCGACAATCTGCCGGAGTGCCTCAGGATAACCGCCGAAACGGACGACGGCGAGATAATGGCGCTCGAGCATAAGGACTATCCAGTGTACGGACTGCAATTTCATCCGGAATCGGTGCTGACGCCCGACGGAGCCGCTATAATACGCAATTTCCTTAAAATCAGAATATAAAAGGAGGATGAATAAATGATAAAAGAAGCGATAATCGCTCTCAGCCGCAAGCAGGATCTAAGCTACGAGACGGCTAAAACCGTAATGAACGAGATAATGGACGGAGAGGCGTCTGAGGTTCAGATGAGCGCGTACCTTACCGCGCTCTCGATGAAGGGAGAAAACATAGACGAGATAACGGCTTCCGCGGAGGCTATGAGAGGGCACTGCGTAAAGCTCCTTCACGAAATGGAGGTGCTTGAGATCGTGGGAACAGGAGGCGACAGCTCCGATTCCTTCAATATTTCTACGACCTCCGCTATCGTCGCGGCGGCGGGCGGCGTTCCCGTAGCGAAGCACGGAAACAGAGCCGCGTCAAGCAGGAGCGGAGCCGCCGACGTGCTTGAAGCACTCGGCGTGAACATTGTGATCTCGCCCGAAAAAAGCACCGAGCTTCTTGACAGGATAGGGATATGCTTTCTTTTCGCGCAGAATTACCACATCGCGATGAAGTATGTCGCGCCCGTGCGCAAGGAACTGGGGATACGGACGGTGTTCAATATTCTCGGACCGCTCTCCAATCCCGCCGGAGCGAAGATGGAGGTCATGGGCGTATACGACGAAACGCTTGTCGAGCCGCTTGCTCAGGTGCTTTGCAAACTCGGAGTTTCGAGGGCGATGGTGGTGTACGGCAGGGACCGCCTTGACGAGATTTCGATGGGCGCTCCCACATTCGTGTGCGAGGTAAAGGACGGGGCGCTAAGCTCGTATGAGATAACTCCCGAGCAGTTCGGCTTTGAGCGATGCGACAGGTCGGAGCTTGAGGGCGGTACGCCGGAGGAGAACGCCGAGATAACGAGAGCGATACTTGCCGGCGAGAAGGGACCCAAAAGAAACGCCGTTTCGCTTAACGCGGGCGCGGCGCTCTATATAGCCGGAAAAGCGGATACGCTTGAAGCGGGAGTGAGGCTTGCGGAATCTGTCATCGACAGCAAGGCGGCGATGCGCAAGCTCGACGAATTTATAAAATATTCCAACGAGTAGGTAGTGCCATGATTCTTGATGAAATAGCGGCAAAAACAATACGCAGAGTGGAGGAGCTTAAAAAACGTATTCCGCCCGGCGAACTTAGAAAGCGGGCGGAAAGCCTCCCCGCGGACACGGGATTTCCTTTTGAAAAAAGTCTTAGTGCGAAGGGGATGTCCTTCATCTGCGAGGTCAAGAAGGCTTCGCCGTCAAAGGGAGTAATAGCGCGGGATTTCCCGTACCTTGAGATCGCCCGCGAATATGAGGCGGCGGGCGCGTCGGCAATTTCCTGCCTTACGGAGCCGTATTATTTTCAGGGGAGCGACGGATTCCTCAGGGAAATCGCGACAGACGTGAAAATTCCTGTTCTGCGCAAGGACTTCACCGTGGACGAATATATGATATATGAGGCGAAAATACTCGGCGCGTCGGCGGTGCTTCTCATATGCGCGGTACTGACTGACGCACAGCTTGCAAAATTCGTTGAAACGGCTCATTCCCTCGGACTTTCGGCGCTTGTAGAAACGCACACAGAAGAAGAGGTAAAGCGTGCGCTTGAATGCGGCGGCAGGATAATAGGCGTGAACAACAGGGACTTAAAGACCTTTGAGGTGGATATAACGACAAGCATAAGACTGCGCGCGCTTGTGCCGAAGGATTACCTCTATGTGTCGGAAAGCGGAATAAGGAGCGGCGAGGACATAAGGGCGCTTTATGAAAACGGCACGGACGCGGTGCTTATCGGGGAAACGCTTATGCGCGCGCACGACAAAAAAGCGGCGCTCTTGAAGCTGAAAGGCGGCGTTTATGATTAAGATAAAAATATGCGGTCTGAGAAGACCGGAGGATATAGAAGCCGTAAACAGCTTTATTCCGGATTACGCGGGCTTCGTCCTCGTTCCGGGACGAAGAAGGCACATAACGCATGAGCAGGCGGCGGAGCTAAAGAAACAGCTTTCAAGAGAAATCAAGGCGGTCGGCGTTTTCGTAGACGAACGGCGCGAGGTCATAGCCGGACTTCTCGATCGCGGGGTCATAGATATTGCCCAGCTTCACGGGAGCGAAACTGAGGAGGACGTTCTGTGGATAAAGGAGAGGACTGGCAGATCGGTTATCAAGGCGGTTTCGGTAAAGACAGCTTCGGACGTAAGACGATGGCGCCGCAGCGCGGCGGATTTTATTCTTGCGGACAACGGCGCGGGCGGCAGCGGACGGGCCTTTGACTGGGGGCTGATACAGGAAGCTGCGCAGGACGGCGCGCCGCCGCTTTTTCTGGCGGGAGGGATTAATATAAACAATCTCGACGCGGCTCTGGCTCTTAAACCCTACGCGGTGGATATTTCGGGGGGAGTCGAAACGGACGGAGCCAAGGATCCGGAGCTTATTAGGAAGGTAATAAATAAAGTTAGGAGATATGACTATGAAAAAAGGTAGATTTGGTATACACGGCGGTCAGTATATACCCGAAACGCTCATGAACGCGGTTTTTGAGCTTGAGCAGGCGTATAATCATTACAAAAACGACCCGGAATTCAACAGGGAGCTTAAAGAGCTTCTTGACAATTACGCGGGACGCCCCTCACTGCTTTACTATGCCGAAAAAATGACAAAGGACCTCGGCGGGGCGAAAATATATCTAAAAAGAGAGGACCTCAACCACACCGGCTCTCACAAGATAAACAATGTGCTCGGTCAGGTATTGCTCGCCAAAAGAATGGGAAAGACGAGAGTTATCGCGGAAACGGGAGCGGGACAGCATGGCGTCGCGACGGCGACTGCCGCGGCGCTTATGGGAATGGAATGCGAGATATTCATGGGAGAGGAGGATACGAAGCGTCAGGCGCTCGGGTACAGCGACGCTCAAGGATGCGGTCTCCGAAACCATGCGCGAATGGACGAACCGGATCGACGATACGCATTATGTGCTCGGCTCGGTCATGGGCCCTCATCCGTTTCCCACGATAGTCAGGGATTTTCAGGCTATAATCTCAAAAGAGATAAAGGAGCAGATACTTGAGGCGGAGGGCAGGCTTCCCGACGCGGTGCTTGCCTGTGTGGGCGGCGGCTCAAACGCGATCGGCGCGTTCTATAATTTTATCGGAGACAAGAGCGTAAGGCTCATCGGCTGTGAGGCGGCGGGACGCGGTATCGACACCGCGGAGACGGCGGCGACCATATCCACGGGAAGGCTCGGTATTTTCCACGGAATGAAATCGTATTTCTGTCAGGACGAATACGGTCAGATCGCACCGGTGTATTCGATCTCGGCGGGGCTTGACTATCCGGGCGTGGGACCGGAGCACGCGGACCTTTACGATACGGGACGCGCCGAGTATGTGGCGGTAACGGACGACGAGGCGGTGGACGCCTTTGAGTATCTCTCAAAGACCGAGGGGATAATTCCCGCTATCGAGAGCGCCCATGCCGTGGCTCACGCGATAAAGCTCGCGCCGCAGATGGAAAAGGACAAAATAATGGTAATCAATATTTCGGGACGCGGCGATAAGGACTGTGCCGCTATCGCGCGTTACAGAGGGGAGGATATATATGAGTAGAATAAAAGAAGCCTTTGAGGGCAGGAAAGCGTTCATACCTTTCATAACCTGCGGCTATCCGTCGGTTGAGACAAGTATGAGGATAATCGAAGAAATGGAAAAGGCGGGGGCGGATCTTATCGAGCTTGGAATACCCTTTTCAGACCCTACGGCGGAGGGCCCGGTGATTCAGGACGCCGACGCTCAGGCGCTCGCGGCGGGCGTGACCACGGATAAAGTATTTGACATGGTGGAAAAATTGAGGCAGAATGTAAGAATACCGATGGTGTTTATGACATATGCCAACGTTGTTTTTTCATACGGTACGGAGAGATTCGCGAAGAAGGCGGCGCAGGCCGGGATCGACGGAGTTATTATTCCTGATATTCCTTTTGAGGAAAAAGAAGAGTTTTCCGGCATATTGAAAAGCGCAGGGCTGGATATGATCTCCTTCATAGCGCCGACCTCGCGGGAGCGCATTTCCATGATAGCGAAGGAGGCGGAGGGCTTTGTGTACTGCGTGTCCTCTCTCGGAGTTACCGGAATAAGGGAAGAAATCACGACGGACATCGGCGAAATGGTATCAATAGTAAAGAAAAACCGTGACATACCCTGTGCCGTGGGCTTCGGGATAGCCACGCCTAAGCAGGCGAAAGAAATGGCTAGGTATACCGACGGCGTGATAGTCGGTTCGGCGATAGTTAAGCTGTGCGAACAGTACGGTGAGGACAGTCCCGCTCATGTGGCGGAGTATGTCAGGAGCATGAAGGAAGCAATAAATGAAATCAGCTAACCGGGAATACCCGACTAAAGTTTTGCTCAGGCGTTTTCTGCCGTATTACAAAAATCATAAGGGCGTTGTCGCGATGGATCTTTTCTGCGCCTCCCTGACGACGCTCTGCGAGCTTGTGCTGCCGATGATAATAAGGTACATAACGAACTCCGGTTTAAACGGCGTTATGCTTTCCGTATCCGTCGTCGGCAGGCTTGCCTTGCTCTATCTGGGGCTGCGCTGTATCGACTGCATGGCGAATTTTTATATGGCGGATATGGGACATGTAATGGGTGTGGGCATGGAGACAGATATGCGTAGGGACGCTTACGCGCATTTGCAGCAGCTTTCAAACACATATTACAACAATACGAAGGTCGGTCAGATTATGGGACGCATAACTAACGACCTTTTTGACGTTACGGAATTCGCTCACCATTGTCCCGAAGAATTTTTTATTGCGGGAATAAAGGCTGTGGTGTCTTTCGTGATCCTCGCTACGGTAAATCTTCCGCTTACGGTCATGGTGTTTGCGGTAGTGCCGGTAATGACCTTTGTCTGTATAAAATTAAACAGACGCAACCGCAAGGCTTTTGCTAGGCAGAGGGTGCAGATAGGCGAGCTTAACGCCGCGATCGAGGACAGCCTTCTCGGACAGAAGGTCGTTAAAGCCTTTACAAACGAGGAAATAGAGATAGACAAATTTGAAAAGGGCAATATGGAGTTCTACGGCATTAAGAAGGAAACATACAAATACATGGCGCTTTTCCAAACCTCGACGAGAGCGTTTGACGGTCTTATGTATATTGTCGTGATACTCGGCGGCGGTATCTTCATGTCAAAAGGGCTTATCTCGGCGGGCGACCTTGTCGCGTACGTTATGTATGTGTCCACGCTTATAGCGACTATAAGGAGAATTATAGAGTTTGCCGAGCAGTTTCAGCGCGGAATGACAGGAATCGAGCGGTTTTTGCAGATAATGGACTCTGATATCGAGATATATGACGAACCGGACGCGGTGGAGATGGGTACTCCCAAGGGCGAGATCGTTTTTGACAATGTTTCTTTTGAGTATCCGGACGACCACAATACCGTATTTCACGGGCTTGATCTCAAGATACGTCCGGGCGAGAAGCTTGCCATCGTAGGACCGTCGGGAGGCGGCAAAACTACGCTCTGCAATCTTATTCCCCGTTTCTACGATATTGACGCGGGCGAGATAAGGATAGACGGCACCGACATAAAACGCTTCACGCTCAAAAGTCTGCGACGCAATATAGGAATAGTCCAGCAGGACGTATATCTTTTTTCCGGTACGGTAATGGAGAATATTCTGTACGGAGACCCGGACGCTGACAGGGATGAGGCGATCGAGGCGGCTAAGAAAGCGGGCGCGCACGAGTTTATAACGGAGCTTAAGGACGGTTACGACACTTATGTCGGAGAACGCGGCGTAAAGCTTTCCGGCGGTCAGAAGCAGCGCATAAGCATCGCGCGCGTGTTCTTAAAGAATCCGCCCATAATGATACTCGACGAGGCGACCTCCGCCCTCGACAACGAGAGCGAGTTTGCCGTCGCTAAATCGCTTGGCAGGCTTTCCGAGGGACGGACGACCATTACGATAGCGCACAGGCTTTCAAGCATAAAAAATTCCGACCGCATACTTGTACTGACCGACAGAGGGATCGTCGAGGAGGGAAATCACGAGGAGCTTATGGCGGCTCGCGGAATGTATTATGATTTCTATACTATGGCGGACAGGATGAAATAAGTCTTTATGACCATACAGCCATCGCGAGAGTGCCGCAGACCATAAGCAGAAGACCGGCGAAGGCTTTTTTGCTCAGTTTTTCCTTGAATACCAGATATGAAAAAATAACAGTCACGATTATACTCAGTTTGTCTATGGGGACGACTACGCTGACGATACCTTTCTGAATCGCGTAATAATAGCATAACCACGAAGCTCCCGTCGCGATACCCGAAAAAGATATGAAAGCAAGCTCCTTTTTGTTGATTCGCTTGAGCTGTGTATGTTTGCCCTTCATAAAGACGATCAGCCATGCCATGACAAGGACGACGACTGTGCGGATCGCGGTGCCGAGATTGGACTCAACATCCGTTATTCCTATTTTGGCGAGGAAGGAGGTCATTGCCGCGAACAAAGCGGACAAAAGAGCGTATAGCTTCCATCTGACGCCTTGTTTTTCGCCGGAGGACTGCTTTTTTTCGACCATTAAATATATTCCGGCGGCAAGAAGCGCCGTGGCGGTCAGCTTGACGGCAAGATTTCCGGTTTCATTGAAAAAAATAATGGCGAGAAGCACGGAAATAACAGTGCTTGACTTGTCGATGGGAACGACCTTGTTCCCGTCTCCTGCCGAGAGCGCTTTAAAATAGAATATCCATGACGCTCCCGTCGCCGCGCCGGACAGAATAAGGAATATCAATGATTTTAGCGGTATTTCGGAAATCGTTTTGAAAGAACCGACGATAAATACAATTAACCACGAGAAGATCAGTACGACGGTCGTCCTTAATGCCGTGGCGACGTCGGAATCCGTTTCCCTGACGCCGCATTTCGCAAGTATAGACGTTATTCCCGCAAAGAAAGCCGATAGGACCGCCATGATGAGCCACATAGATTTTTATCTTCCTTTCCGCGCCGTCCGGCAGATTTTAAATAATTTTATCATATGATTACCTGTTCATCAATGGCGTAAATAATATCGGCGTGCCGTTTTGGAAACCGAATTAATAAAGACGGGATAAAACATTGTTATGTAGCTCCGCGCCTTGACGCGGAGTTTGGAAATAACAAAATTAGCAGCAGCCGCTCTGGAAACGCTGCTTTGCCTCGGCGATTTTCTTTTCTTCGGCGGCGGGAGTAGGATAAAGACCGCGCTCGGACATCATATGGAACACGTCGTCCTGAATGTCGTGCTCGTCGGCGAGGATGTCGAGCATCACGTTGCGAACGCGCTCGTGAGAGCATTCGTTTGAAAAGTGATTGTAGTTTGAAGTTGCCGCTTTGGCGGTGTCAAGACCGTCTGAAAGAATTTCTTTGTCTGAATATAATCCGTCCATAGTATCCTCCTAATTCAAAAGCTCAAAAAGCTCGTTGTAATGGCGCTGATGGCGCTTGGAAATTTCCTCGAACTTGTTCATTATTTCCACGTCGTCCGTCTGCTGCGCAAGCATTTTGTACTTTTTGACCAAAAGACTTTCTTCTGAGAGGGTGTCGTTGAGAGCGGATAATTCTTTTTCGGATAAATTAGCCATAAAACCTCCTGAAAAAATTTGATATCATGAGTATTATGTGAAAATCGGGTGAAAATATGAATGGATTAAATTTACTATCGATCCAAAATATGTTAAAATAATGCGGACGGAGGGGCAGATATGAAAGCGGTGGTTTTTGATATGGACGGTCTGATGTTTGATACCGAGGCGGTATTTGTAAAAGCGTGGGACTGGGTAGGCGAGAAGATAGGAATCGGCAAAGCGGGTTTTATGGTTATGGAGACCCTGGGAATGAATATGGAGCTTACGAAACAGAAATGGCGTGAGCGCTTCGGGGACAGATGCAGCGAGGAAGAGGTGACAAAGCTTACTTTTGAATATATAGACGGATTTTACGCCGAAAATAAGGTTCCGGTTAAGAAGGGGCTGCACAACCTTCTTGAATATCTCAAAAAGGCAGGCTACCGCATGGCGGTCGCGTCCTCTTCGCCCATGAAGGACATAGAGCGCAACCTGTGCGACGCGGGCGTGAGGGATTATTTTTCTGCGATAGTCAGCGGGGATATGGTCGAAAATTCCAAGCCGGCTCCGGATATTTATCTTAAGGCGTGCGAACAGCTTTCGCAGAAGCCGGAGGAATGCTATGCGCTTGAGGATTCGCCGAGCGGACTTAAAGCGGCTATGGCGGCGGGCTGTAAAACTGTGAACGTGCCCGATCTGTGGCAGCCTGACGACGAAACAAGAGCGTGCGTCGCCGCCGTGTGCGGCGATCTTGACGAAGTTATTGATTTTATCAAAATAAATAATTAATTGTACCCCCTGCGGGGATACACTATGCGCTGAAAAACAGCGCAGTAACAAGGAAACCCTCTGCGAGGATACACTATGCGCTGAAAGGCAGCGCAGTAATAATGAAAGGAGCGCAAAATGAGAGAATTGATTTTTCTTGAACCGGTTTTTACACACAATATCTGGGGAGGCACAAGGCTTCGCGACGAGTTCGGGTACGACGTCGAAGGAAACGATATAGGAGAATGCTGGGGCATAGCCGCCCATCCGAACGGCGATTCGACGGTTGAGGGCGGAAGCTTTGGAGGAAAGAAGCTTTCGCAGCTTTATTCGGAGCACAGGGAGCTTTTCGGAGGAATAGAGGGAGATAAATTCCCTCTTCTTATCAAAATCATAGACGCGCATGACAATTTGAGCATTCAGGTGCATCCCGACGACAAATACGCGGGAGAGCACGAGAACGGATCGCTCGGCAAAACGGAGTGCTGGTATATAATGGACTGCCCCAAAGACGCGAAGCTCGTTGCGGGTCATAATGCGAGATCGCGCGAGGAGCTTGACAGCATGATCCACGGGGGGCGCTGGGATTCTTTTATAAGGGAGCTGCCGATAGAGAAGGGCGATTTTATACAGATCGACCCCGGAACAGTCCATGCCATAACAACGGGCTGTCTGATTCTTGAGACACAGCAGAACAGCGATATTACATACCGCGTATATGACTATGACAGGCTTACTAACGGAAAGCCGCGCGAGCTTCATGTGGAGCAGAGTATCGACGTTATCACCGTTCCGGCAAAGCCCGAAAAAGACAGCCTGAGCCATACGCCCGAGCGCACAGATAGCGCGGCGGACGTCCTCATTGAAAATGATTTTTACAAGGTATTTAAAATAAGCGTCAGGGGAAGCTTTGAATTCGAGCAGCGGTATCCGTTCCTCAATGTGAGCGTCGTGGAGGGAAGCGGAACGCTTGACGGGCATGAAATCAAAGCCGGTACGCACCTTATTGCCCCGGACGGATACGGCAGTATGAAATTTGAGGGAGATATGACCGTGATAGCCTCGACTGTAAGCCGCCGGAAATGATTTTTCTTCACAGAATGCTCACAGCTTTTCATTGCTTTTTCTTATTTGCTACACAAAAATTACACAAATTATGTATATACTCTAAAACATAAAAAGAAGCTGAAACGAAAAAGGAGATGTGTGATTATGTATAATGAAAACGGCGATTACAACGGCATGAGCGGACTTGCACAGCCGGAGCATCCTCAGTCAGACAAGGACAAAAAGCCCAAGAAGAAAAAAAATATATTTTTTAAGATCATAGCGTCGGTAGTATGCGCGGTGCTTCTCGGAGGAGTTGCGGGAGTTGCCTGCTACGGCGTGAGCTACGCGGGATATGTTCTTTTCCCGATAAAAAGCGCGGAGGGCGGCGGTTCGCCTTCAGACGAAAACCAGACCCACGGCAATTTATCCTATACTGATAATTCTGAAATCAAGAAGGACATCAAAGCTACGGTGTACGATGTGTCAGATATAGTTGACGCCGTAATATCTTCGGTGGTTGCCATAAACGGAACTTATACCGAATCGGTAAACGACGGATTTTTCGGGAGCCAGAGCTATCAGTCAACGGTAAGCGGGTCCGGAATAATTATCGGACATAACGATAAAGAATTGCTTATTGTAACTAACGCGCATGTTATAGACGGGGTGGACGATCTTGCCGTGACGTTTTACGACGGCAGCAGGGCGCCTGTTGAAGTAAAGGGTTATAAGAACAATCCTGACCTTGCGGTGCTTGCGCTGAAGATCCCGGATATTCCTTCCGGAGCAAAGTATTCGATTGCGACCTTCGGAGATTCATCCAAAGTAAAAGTCGGAGAGGCGGCTATCGCGGTAGGAAATTCCATGGGATACGGCATCTCCGTTACTACGGGCTGCATCAGCGCTCTTGACAAGAGCATAATGGTGGAAAACGTTCAGTACGATAATCTTATACAGACCGACGCGGCGATTAATCCGGGCAATAGCGGAGGCGCTTTGTTTAACGCATACGGCGAGGTCATAGGAATCAATTCAGCCAAAATGACGAACACTAAGGTCGAGGGAATGGGCTATGCTATATCTATTTCCTCCGTGAAGGACATAATTGAGGATCTTTCTATTACGGAGCCCAGAGAGCAGCTTTCGGAGGAAGAAAGAGGCTATCTCGGAGTCAAGGGCGTGACGATTACCGAATCCATAGCGCAGACGTACAACCGTCCCGCGGGAGTGGAGATCCGTTCCGTCACCAAAGGCTCGGCAGCCGACAAGGCGGGGCTTTCGCAGTACGACGTTATAATTTCTTTTGACGGCGCGACAATGAAATCGATAAACGATCTTATTGACAAATTATCATATTACGCGGTGGGCGAAGAAGTGGAACTTGAGTACTATCATCTTACCGACGACGGAGCGTATGAAAAGAACAAGACGACGGTCACATTAATGGCTAAACCTGAATAGCTCTTACAAAATACTGCGGATACGGAAGAGGGCAAAATCTTTCGTATCCGTTTTTTGTTTTGGCTCAAAACGAATTATAGGCTTGCAAATAGATTTTTTCTTTTTTATTGTATATCTTGTCGAAACAGTGAATATAACCGCATATTTTGGTGAATTGTGGTTGAATTGACGCTTTAAAGGGTGAGCTTTACAATGAAGAAGAGGTGAATTAAAATGAACCAATCAGTAAGTGCATTAGGAGATGCCGTTCGGGCAACGAGGAAGAGCAAAAACTTATCTCAGGAGGCATTAGCCGAGAAGATTGGTGTGTGCAAAAGAACTATTATCGATATAGAAAAGAATACAGGTAATCCCAAATTTGAAATATTATGTATGTTGGTGAGAGAACTGGATCTGCCGCTGTATCAGGTATTTTATCCGGAAGCCTCAAATAATCTGGAGATTCAGAATATATTAGTCAGAGAATTAAGCGATTGCACGGATTATGAGATGAAGGTGATTCTTTCAGTTGTCAGAAGTCTGAGATACACATTGAAAAGCGAAGCGAAAAATAAAGTTCTGTAATATTTTCAATATGCTGAAGCTCCCGTCAAGGCAGTTACAGCATGGCTTTTGCTTTGACAGGGGCTTGCTCCATCATATGTTTCTGAATACTGAGATGACCTGTATGACGATCTCCTTTTCTTTGCTGTCGAGATCGGAAATATCCAGATAGTTCTGCCGTTCGATTCCGAGAAGGTAATCTGTTGAAACGTGAAAAATTCTCGCGTATTTGATGAGAATCTCGTAAGATGGGCGTCTGGAGCAGGATTCATAGCTTGAGATAGCGCTTGTCGCAAGTCCCATCATTTCGGCGAGGTGGCTTTGGTTAAGCCGTCTGTCGATTCTTAATTTCTTTAATTTTTCGCCCAGTAAAACCATATCAATTTCTCCTTTGTGTTTTTTTGTTTACTATCAGTGTAAATAAAAACATTTTACGCGTGGTGAAATCGACTATGCATATACAGAAAATTACAAATCAAATATAAAATTATATGTCTATATTATATTTTTAAATTAATCAAATTAAATTGTCCGCATAAAAAAATTTTTACTCCGCATAATAATTTCCAAAATCATATTAAAAGGATGAACGCGATATGGGAAAAATCGGAAAAGCAAGTATAACTTTTGACGTGCCGCCTTTGATCCGTGAGCGCGCGTCGATAGTAGGGCAGAAAGAGGGAGAAGGTCCGTTAGGCCCTCTTTTTGATAAGATCATAGACGACGCGATGGCGGGCAAAAAAACATGGGAGGAGGCGGAGAGCGAGTTTCAGAGGCAGGTAGTGGAGGTGCTTTTGGAAAAGTCCGGCATGGACAAAAAAGAAATACGCTATCTTTTTGCGGGCGATCTTCTGGGACAGCTGATTGCGACCTCTTTCGGAATACAGAGCTTCGAGATACCGTTGTTCGGACTTTACGGGGCGTGCTCGACGATGGGCGAATCCTTGTCGTTGGCGGCTATGACGGTCGCGGCCGGTTATGCCGAAAACGTGATAGCGCTTACTTCGAGCCATTTTGCGAGCGCGGAAAAACAGTTCCGTTATCCGCTTGATTACGGCAGTCAGCGTCCGTTGTCCGCGACATGGACGGTTACCGGAGCGGGCGGCGTAATAGTTGGCACGGGTGAACACGGCAACCGCGTAACGGGAGTCACGACCGGCAAGATAGTAGATTACGGAGTGGAGGACTCTTTTAATATGGGAGCGGCAATGGCTCCGGCGGCGTGCGACGTGATTTACAACAATTTCATGGACATGGAGCTTGAACCCAATTATTACGATGCGATATACACGGGCGATCTCGGATATGTCGGTCAGAAGATCCTTATCGACCTTCTTGAAAAAAGAGGCTTTGACATATCGGGAATACACCGTGACTGCGGAATCGAGATATATGACAGGGAAAAACAAGACACGCATTCCGGCGGCAGCGGGTGCGGATGCAGCGCCTGCACGCTCTGCGCCCATATACTGAAGGAAATGGACGAGGGCAGGCTTAAAAGGGTCCTTCTGGTGCCGACGGGCGCGCTGCTTTCAACTATAAGCTTTAATGAAGGCAAGACCGTACCGGGAATAGCGCACGCGGTCATGCTTGAGCACTTTGATTAAGGAGGCGGAGATTTATGGATTATCTTATCGCATTTTTGGTTGGCGGCGGAATATGCGCGCTTGTCCAGATTCTTATGGAAAAAACAAAGCTTATGCCGGGCAGGATAATGGTTCTTCTTGTATGTTCAGGAGCCGTACTCAGCGCGGCGGGGCTGTACGGACCTTTTGTGGACTGGGCGGGCAGCGGGGCGAGCGTTCCTCTTCTTGGCTTCGGAAACGTGCTTTTTAAGGGCGTGAAGGAAGCCGTTGATATGGAGGGATTTCTCGGGATCTTCCTCGGAGGCTTCAAGGCGGGAGCTGCGGGCTGCGCCGCGGCGCTGATTTTCGGATATATCGCCTCTTTGATAGTAAATCCCAAGATGAAAAAATAGCAGGATTTTCCCCAATATGAAAAATATACTGGAAATACCGAAACTTTTGTAGTACCATATAGTCAAATATTATTGGAATG
>ERZ777011.1558-NODE-1558-length-23328-cov-4.035492_pt1 | contig 23328 bp, 16 predicted proteins | sample MGYA00374964_ERZ777011 | MGnify/ENA primary metagenome ERZ777011 (study PRJEB29310, sample SAMD00008975) | mouse gut metagenome | study: EMG produced TPA metagenomics assembly of the Metagenome analysis of fecal microbiota from mouse which was promoted... | reverse complement strand
GGGTAATCTGCAATTATTTACAGTCATCTTTTGATTTCTGTGGAAAGACACAAAAAAGTCAGCGTCAGCGTTGTTTCCCATAGTCGCCTTTTCAAAAGGTGTGTTATATACATCTGTAGTTCTTGTATACTCTACATCGATACCGGCATTTTCAAGTATCTGTCCTACGGCAAAGGCAAGGTTTAGCACATCGTCCTTTTCCTTTCTGCCTTCAAATGATGCTCCCCAGTCAGAGCCGCCGTGCCCCGGGTCTAAAACGATTTTATAAGCCATAATTCTCTCCGGAAAATCATGTTCCTTATAGTATATGAGGAATAGGCCTTAAGTTTACAGATAAAAGTAAAAAAGTATCAAAATTAAGGAAATATTTAAGCAGGGAAAGGTATTTGATATAAGTACTTGTTATTTAACGCGGCCCTTGATATAATTTATTTACGGTTAGGGAAAAGGGGATGCAGTTATGAGCAGCAAGGCAGTGAAATGCTGTTATTCAAAATCTGAAAGCATAGCGCTTAATGGAAAGGAGATATTAATATGACTATAATTACAGATAAAACCTTTGATGAGGAAAGAGCATTATATGGACAGAGCAATATTATTGTGAGGAATTGCAGCTTTGACGGTCCCGCCGACGGAGAAAGCGCCTTTAAGGAGGGAAAAGAGGTAGAGGTAGAGAATTGCTTTTTTAATCTTCGCTATCCCTTCTGGCATGACGACGGATTAAAGATTAATACATCTGAAATGACAGAGCTTTGCAGGGCGGCCCTTTGGTATTCTCACAATATCGAAATCACCGGAACAAAGCTTCATGGCATTAAAGCGCTGCGTGAATGTGGAAATGTTACAATGAGGGGCTGTAGTGTTATCTCGCCGGAATTTGGCTGGTCGGTACAGGGAATCTCCATGGAGGACTGTACTGTGGAAAGCGAATATTTTATGATGCGTTCTGCAAATCTTGCCTTTAGGGAGGTACAGATGAAGGGAAAATATTCCTTCCAGTACATAACAGATTCCGTATTTGAGGATTGTGTTTTTGATACGAAGGATGCCTTCTGGCATGCAAAAAATGTGACAATCCGCAACAGCACCATAAAGGGGGAATATCTTGCATGGTACAGTGAGAATATAACCTTTGAAAACTGTAAAATTATTGGAACGCAGCCTTTATGCTACTGTAATGGTCTTAAGCTTATAAATTGCGAGATGACAGACACGGATTTGAGCTTTGAGCGTTCCCATGTAGAGGCAACCCTGACTGCTCCTATTGTAAGCATTAAAAATCCCCTGTCAGGTCATATTTATGTACCAAAGGCAGGAGAGATTATTATGGATATTCCGGAAGCTAAGGGTGAGGTTATTACTACGAAAAAGTGCTGCTGCGCATAAGCTTTCTCAATAGCTTTGATATATTGATATAAAGAACAACTGATTATTTGGAGGATTTAATATGTGGTGTCATTTTTTATACAATAATAACAAGCTGCGCTAATATGGCAGTAGGCTAAATATTGCATTTAGATGAGGCTGTCCCGTTAAGCCGGACATAAATTAAAAGTTAATGCGGCAGCTTTTTTATTTTTGTACAAAAAAGGAGACTATATATGGAAATTCAAAATAACATAATAAAGAGCTATTTAAAAAACTGTTTTTTTATTACAGGCACTGCATATGCCGGAAAATCAACAATGTGTAAGCTTCTGGCGGAAAGATACAGCATGATACACTGTGAAGAGAACTACAATATGGATTTGATTTTATCTGTTGTGACAAAAGAGCAGCAGCCAAGTCTTAATTATTTCAACACAAAGAAAAGCTGGCAGGAATATGTTAGCCGTACCCCTGATGAATATGAAAGCTGGTATAACAACACGTCAAGGGAGGCTGCAGACTTTGAAGTTGCCGAGCTTATAAAGCTTTCTGCAAATGACAGGGTAATTGTTGATACTAATATTCCTTTAAGCATTTTAAAGGAAATAGCAGCTTATAATCATGTGGCGGTTATGCTTTCGCCTAAATCAATGTCCGTAGACAGATTTTTTGACAGAGAGGATGAGGAAAAGCAGTTTCTTTTATCAGAAATCAAAAAGTGTCCAAACCCGGAAAAAACCCTTGAAAACTTTAAGGAGTGTATAGCAAGGGTAAACAGTAAAAAATATTATGACAAATTTAAAAACAGCGGTTTTTTTACTATTGAAAGGGATAATACGGAAGCCGATACAAGGGAAGAAATCCTTCAAAGGCTTGCAGCTCATTTTAAGCTGTAATAAAAATTCTGTTGATTTTTTCAATGAAAATTAGTATATTTAAGGCATTACCATAATTATGAAGGGAATATAGGAAAATGAAAAAAATATTGGACTTGATGACGGAACAATTTTCCAAGGCGTTTGCAGCAGCAGGCTATGATGAAAAATACGGACGGGTTACTGTATCAAACAGGCCTGATTTGTGCGAATATCAGTGCAATGGCGCAATGGCAGCCGCAAAGGAATATAAAAAGGCTCCTTTTATGATAGCAGACGACGTGGCGGCAGCAATTTCCCAAAACGATATGTTTAAGTCGGTAGAGGTTGTAAAGCCGGGCTTTATAAATATAATTGTAAGCGACAGTATGCTTTCCTCATATATAAATGAAATGGCAAGGGAGGAGAAGCTTGGCTATGAGGCAGACGGAAGCGATAACATAATTATAGATTATGGCGGCCCTAATGTAGCAAAGCCTCTTCATGTAGGGCATCTTAGGACTGCAATTATAGGAGAAAGCCTGAAGAGAATATTCAGGTTTGCAGGAAATAAGGTTACAGGCGACATTCATCTGGGCGACTGGGGACTTCAAATGGGACTTGTAATTGAGCAGCTTCATGACAATAAGCCGGATTTGCCGTACTATGACGAGACCTTTGAAGGAGAATATCCAAAGGAGCCTCCCTTTACCCTTTCTGAGCTGGAGCAGATATATCCTGCGGCCAGCGCAAGGTCAAAGGTAGAGGAGACCTTTAAGGAAAGAGCCCAGCTTGCAACATATAAGCTTCAAAAGGGCTATAAGCCCTATAGGGCATTGTGGAAGCATATAATGAATGTATCAGTGGCAGACCTTAGGCAGAATTATGAAAACCTGAACGTGGAGTTTGACTTGTGGAAGGGTGAAAGCGACGCTGAGGAATATATAGATGAAATGATAGCTGATTTTGAGGCAAAGGGACTTGTACATGAAAGTCAGGGCGCATTGGTGGCAGATGTTAAGGAGGAAACAGACACAAAGGAAATTCCTCCCTGTATAATAAAAAAATCAGACGGCGCTACCCTTTACGCAACAACAGACCTTGCAACCATCATAATGCGCGTTAAGGAGATTAATCCTGACAAAATAATATATGTGGCAGATAACCGTCAGGAGATGCATTTTACACAGGTATTCAGGGTGGCAGAAAAAGCCTGCTTCAGTAAAAAAGCAGAGTATATTTTTCACGGCTTCGGCACCATGAACGGAAAGGACGGAAAGCCCTTTAAGACTAGGGAAGGCGGTATAATGCGTCTTGAAAATCTTATTGCGGAAATAAACGAAGCCGTCTATAACAAGATAATGGAAAACCGTCAGGTTTCAGAGGAGGAGGCAAGGACTATAGCAAAAACCGTAGGGCTGGCAGCAGTTAAGTACGGTGATTTATCAAATCAGGCGTCAAAGGACTATGTCTTTGATATAGACAGATTTACCTCCTTTGAAGGGAATACGGGTCCGTATATTTTGTACACTATAGTGCGTATAAAATCTATATTGGAAAAATATGCGCAGACAGGAAAAAATGCGGACAAGCTTTCAGGCGGGGTAAACAGTGAACTGAATGAAAGTGAAAAGCAGCTTATGCTTGAATTATCACGCTTTAATGAAATGATGGAAAGCGCTTACAGGGAGATGGCGCCTCACAAAATATGCGCTTATATATATGACCTGTCTAATGCGTTCAACAAATTTTACCATGAAAACAGGATTATTGCAGAGGAGGATGAGAAAAAGCAGACAGGCTATATAAAGCTTTTGGAGGTTACAAAGAGAACGCTTGAGGTTTGTATAGAATTGCTGGGCTTTAGCGCTCCTTCAAAGATGTAGCATAAAAATGCAGATAAAAATTTTCAATATAAATGTGAAAGTGAAATAGTGAAAATGTGAAATTAATAAAGTGCTTTATCTTTGATAGAATTTGTGATAAAATAAAAAATGTTAATGCAATAAAACTTTTAAAGAGCTTTAGCTTTTTAAGAGCTTTAGCTCTTTTGATACTTGCAGATTTAACATGTTTTTACGCACTGCAAAATTAACGATAATATAAAGAAAAAGCATAGAAAGAGGTATTATATAATGAGCCAGGAGAAAGTTGACCGTTATAAAAAGGAAAAAGCAAACAGAAAGCAAAGCTTAGCTAAGAAAAAGCAGCAGAAGCTTTTAAAAACCATAGGAGGAATAGCTGCAAGCGTAGCGCTTATAATCGCCATAGTTTTTTCAGCAAAGCTATTGAGAGGTGATTTTGAAGGCGAGACGGAGAAAGAAACATCTTCATATTCAGAGGAGTATCTTTCCCAGATAAGAGAGCTGTTCAACACAGAAAATTCAACGACAGGCGGAGAGACGGAAACAACTACCGCAGCAAATCAATAAAAATTAATAATGATAAGCAATATTTAAGCGTTTGAAGGCTTTGCCAAATATAAAGGGCTGCTGTGAAACAAGGAGCTTATGCAGGATATAGCATGTTTAATGGTATACACATTATATATTCTGGATATTCTCCGGGTTTTCCAGCAGCCCTTTATGTATTTTAAGCGAAACCCTTAATCGAAGGTCTGTATTTTCTTTGAAAGATTATTTATAAGTGTCTCATATTTTAACAAATCCTTGTTTGCAAGGCCATCACTGTCCTTAATGATTTTAAGGAGATTTTCAGCGGCAGATACGGCGCGCCTGTAGCAGTCGTTTTTCTGCTTAACGGATGGCTTGATTTTAGCAATAAGTACGTTGTTTCCTGTCTCAAGCACCTCCCCTGTAAGTAAATCAACAGAGCCGCCATTATATGGCGCGTATGCGGGAATATCAAAGGTATTGGTGACAAGCTCGGCAAATATATCGGTAATTTTATCTTCGCCATGGACAACAAATACCTTAGAAGGCTTATCCTCCATGGAAGCTATCCAGTTAAGCAGTCCGTTTTTATCGGCGTGACCGCTTATACCCTTAAGTATTTTAATATCAGCGTTTACCTGAATAACCTCTCCAAACAATCTTACCTCGTCTATGCCATCTACAAGCTTTCTTCCAAGAGTTCCCATAGCCTGATAGCCTGCAAAAAGAATAGTACATTCCTTACGCCACAGGTTGTGCTTCAGGTGGTGTCTTATACGTCCTGCCTCACACATTCCTGACGCGGATATTATTACCTTAAGATGCTCGTCAAAATTTATAAGGCGGGATTCATCACTTGTAACGGTGGTGATAAGCCCTTTGAAAATAAGGGGATTAATACCTTGGTTTATAAGCTTAAGAGCATCCTCGTCGAAGCAGTCGTACTTATTTTTATTAAAAACATTTGTTGATTCTATTGCGAGAGGGCTGTCAACATATACGAGAAAATCATCATACTCGGGAAGAAGATGGTTTTCCTTTATCTCTCTTAAAAAGTACAAAAGCTCCTGTGTTCTTCCTACTGCAAATGAAGGAATAACTACATTACCCCCTCTGTCAAAAGTTTCCTTAAGAACATTTAACAGCTCTTTTATATAGTCCACCCTTTCACTGCTGTGAATTCTGTCTCCGTAGGTAGATTCTATAACAAGATAATCTCCTCCCTCTACAGGAGTAGGGTCCTTAAGTATAGGCTGGTCTGTATTTCCCACATCACCTGAAAAAATAATTTTTCTTTCCTCACCATCCTCCTTAAGCCAAATTTCTATGGCAGACGAGCCAAGAAGATGACCTATATCTGTAAATCGTATAGACACATTTTCAGAAATATCAATTATAGTGTCATAATCACAAGGATGAAAAAGAGATATGGCGGCAAGAGCATCCTCCATAGTATATAAAGGCTCATAAAAAGGCATATCGGCACGCTTTCTCTTTCTATTTCTCCATTCTGCTTCAAATTCCTGTATATGAGCGCTGTCCTTAAGCATAATGGAGCAGAGGTCGGCTGTTGCGAAGGTAGATATAATTTCACCCTTAAAGCCTTTTTTGCACATAAGGGGAATAAGACCGGAATGGTCAATATGTGCATGTGTTAATAAAATAAAATCAATATCTGATGGTGAAACATTAATTTCCTGATTTTCATACAGGTCAGGTCCCTGTTCCATGCCGCAGTCAATAAGAAAATGGTGTCCGGCAACAGTAATCATATGACAGCTGCCTGTTACCTCATGTGCGGCACCCCAAAATGTAAGCTTCATAGAAAACCTCCTTTCTGCGACTGTTTAGCATAAAAACATTCACGACAATTTATATAATTATTTTAACCTTAAATATTGTGTTTGTCAAATAAACTCAGAATAGAAACTGACAATTTTTTAAGAGTTACAAAAATCTCTGATAACAAGGAGAATGGCTTGACAAAATAAAGACTAATTCGTAAAATTATTTTAAATTAGAAAATATTTTAATAATATAAATTCTAATAAAAATACTAAATGTTTTTTATAATAACCGGTAGAGCAGAATTTATAAGTGCCAAAATAGTTGAGACTTTTAGCTAAAATAGTTAAAGCGTTGGCGCTTTTATATTAAAAGAAGATAAAAAGATGAAAAAGAAGTTTTTAAATGAAAAAGGAAGCTTAATAATAATATTTTTTATTAAGTTTAAAGCTTTAAAAGGAGAAAAGAAAAATGAGAAAAAAGGCTGTAAAAATCTGCATATTATTTATATTTATCACATCATTAAGCGTAATGTCTTACGTTTTATACATGAAATACAGAATGGAATATAATCCTGATGATTTAGACACATTTTTTGACGAGGACAATGTTGTGGAGCTGTCGCAGGATATAATGGATAAGCTGTATAAGTGCGAAACCTATAACGAGGCAATAAAAATAATCGGAAAGGCAAATCGGGTTACAGGCTCAGGCTTTTTTATAGTAGGATATGACACATTTGAGGGAAGAGAATTAAATCTTACTCTGGATGTTGAGGAGGAAAATGGCAAAATAGTAAATCATAAAATAATAAAAATATTTTTAAGAGATAAATATAAAGCAGATGCAGATAAATATGATGACAAACAGGGAAAATGGGACGAAAAGAAGAAAGTCTTTACGTCTACAGGAGGAGTTAATATTACATCTGACGAATACGAAAAGCTGAAAAAAAAGCTCCCGGATGAAAGCGTTATAGATATTATGACAGAATCAATGGTTGATACATATTTATACAGAACAAACAGATTAAAGCTTGACTTATTGGAAAAACAATTTTATGAAGTTTCCTTTGACGGTTATTTTGAAATTTATTATTTTGATTTTGACGTATCTGTAAATGGATTTGATTACAAGGTTATTGCTAAGGCAGCCTTGGAGGACAGTCAATATGAAAATATAAAGAGAGAATTTTTAGAAAATCAGGATTATGCTGAAACTACCAAAGAAAAATTAACGGAGATGTTATCAGACGGGGATATAAGAAAAATAAGAGATTTGGACAGCTATACAATATATATGAAAAGCATAAGGCTTACCACTGAAAGCAGGAAGGGTGACAATGAAACAGACATGAATATATTAAAGGCGGCTATGTTTTGTGATGCCACAAAGGAAATATACCTATATTATTATAATCCTTTAATGAATAGTGAGCGGTAGCATGATTATTGTTAATAAAGCCATATATAGACAAAAGCTGTTTAAAGGTGGTATAATAGTTTCGGCATAGCCGAAACATGCAAGTTTGCTCTGCAAACTTGTTTGTGTGCAAAAAGCGGCACAAGAATAAGGAATAATAGTTTAGGCTTCAAAATTAAAAATACGGAGGAAAAAGGTGGATAAGGGAGATATTCGTATAAAAAATGCCATAGTACATATAATGGATTCTGCTGTAGGCATACCTGTTTTGTCAGATTTGGCTCTTAGCCCGGGCCCTGATATGGCGGATTTTTTGGCGGAGCATATTTATAAAACCCTTGCAAGCGATGATATAAAAAAGTGCAGGTTTATTGAGGAGGAGTCGGAGGTATTTAAAATAATAAAGGACTATAAGGACGGGGCGGCGGAGTTTATACCTGCGTCAAAGTCCATAGGAGAGCATTTGTATGGAATAATGAATTCCAATATAGATATTCCGGCAGGAGACCTTTTTATTATAGAGTTTGAAATTAATCAGATTCCCCAGCTTGCCCTTTTGAAGATGAATTTTAAGGAGTGCTATACTCACAGCACTATAAGCGAGGGAGGGGAAAATACTAACACAATTATGAGGCACCGTTCAATACTTCCGGGAGCGGGAAGCAGACTGTCAGAGGCAGCGGTTATAAGGCTTGACGATTTAACAATAAAGCTTGTGGAAAAGAAATATGAGGTAAATGGTCAGAAGGTTAATTATTTTTCAAGGCTGTTTTTAAACTGTACCACAAGGCTTTCGCAGAAAGCAAAGCTTGCTATAGTGGAAAAGGCAGTGGAGTCGGTGCAAAAGGAATTTTTTAACGAATCAGAGCAGTTTGAGGAAAAAATGAAGGCAAAGAGCGTTATTCACGAGGAGATAGCTGAGCAGGGCTCAATAAGCATACCGGAGGTGGCGGCTAAAATATTTGAGAATAAGGCGGAGCTTAAGGAAAAATTTAAGGAAAAGCTGGAAAAGTACAATATAAATGAGCAGGAGCCTATAGAGCCTCAAAATGAAGCCACAACAAGGAAGTTTGGAAAGCAGCATTTAACTACAGATACGGGAATAGAGATAAAGATACCTATGGAGCAGTATAACAGCACAGAAAGCATAGAGTTTATAACGAATGATGACGGAACCATATCAGTGCTTATAAAAAATATAGGACATATTACATCTAAATAAAAAAGTCTCAAGAGTTTTAACTCTTTGAGTTTTAACTCTTTATGAAGCTAACGTTTGCAAATTCAGAAAGTCTAAAGAACTAAAGTTCTTTAAACAGACTTAGCCGAATTTAGAACCCGCATGCCAAAGTTTGCTATTATATAAAAAACGCGGGGAACTTTAGTTCTTTTGGCAGCGGCTCCTGCAAATTTTTGATGGGTTGTCGTTATACTGTTGCTTTAAAAACCATAGTAATTTGCCGCTTATGGCTTTAGAAATTTTTATAATATAAAATTTTTATATTATAAAAAAATTGTTTAAGAAAGGAAAGCCCTATAGAGTGAAAATCAAAGAATTTTCACTTTCTATGGACAGTATCCCGGGCATGGTCTTGGGTATGCATGGTATTAATATGTATGAAGACAGCATGGAAGTAAAAATTTGGAGAGTAGCGTATCCTGTACTGTTGTGTCTTTTTATAAATATGATAGTACAGGTTATATTTACCATAGGCGTTACTATGGCAGAGTTTTCTGCCCTTAATGATGGAAGTGTATGGAACTACTTTTCCGCATATAATTTTAGCGGGGATATAGAGAGGGTGGTAAGTGAAAATACGCTTATTGTTACTCTTTTAAGCGGAATAATAACTATACCGGTAGCTTTGCGGCTGATGAAAAGAGATGAGGACGCCGTTAGATATATGCCGGTTAAAGAACATATATCTAACATAAGATTTCACAGCAGCCATTTTATAGTGGCGTTGGGAGCATTGGCAAGCGCAGGTATAAGCAAGGTTGTTACAATTTTTCCCATAGACAATATTATCGGAAGCTATGAAAGCATAAGAACGGAATTTGCATCAAATGACCTGATATGGCAGATAACGGCGTTAGTGTTTGCAGGCCCCTGCATGGAGGAATTAATATTCAGAGGACTTGTATATAAGAGAATAAAGAGGTATACTAATAATATGTCTGATGTTTATATATCGGCAATCATGTTTGGAGTATATCATTTTAATCTGGTACAGGGAATATACGGCTTTGCTTTAGGTGTTCTGCTGTGTTATGTATATGAAAAATACGAAACCATATTGGCGCCTGTATTGCTTCATATATCGGCAAACCTTACGGCTCTTGTCATAGATTATCTTCCTGTGTCGGAAGATATAAATAACAATATATATCTTAAAGTACTGCTTATGCTTATTGAGGTTGGTGCAATGGTGGCTGTGCTTTGGAGAATGAATAATATTGATGGCATAAATAAAAAGCGCTTTCACTTAGTTGACATAAAATACGGTACGAAAAAAGAGCAGGATAAAGAATAAAAGGAATTTGTGCAGAAGCGTCACAAATTATATGATGACAGAGAGAAAACTGACATTTTCCGCGTCGTCTTAGCGTAAAACGCTTCGGAATGGAGGAAAAAATGAAGATATTATCGGTAGCAGTACCATGTTACAATTCACAGGATTATATGGAGAATTGCATTGAATCACTTGTCCGTGGCGGGGAGGATATGGAGATAATCATAGTAAACGACGGCTCAAAGGATAATACGGAAAGTATAGCCATGAGTCTTAAAGAAAAATATCCTTCTATAATAAAGGTAATCAGTCAGGAAAACGGAGGACACGGAGAAGCAGTAAACACAGGCCTTAAAAACGCCACAGGAGAATACTTTAAGGTTGTTGACAGCGACGACTGGGTTGATGAGGAAGCATTGTCAAAGGTACTTAAAACACTTAGATTTATGATAAAAGAGGACAAAAAGCTGGATATGCTTTTATCAAATTATGTGTATGACAAGCAGGGTGTTAAGAGAAAAAAGATTATGTCCTACAGGACGGCTATGAATTCAAAGCATATTACCTCATGGGACGGAGCCATAAAATTTAAAAAGTCACAATATATACTTATGCATTCAGTTATATATAGGACACAGCTTCTAAAGGAATGCGGCCTGAAGCTGCCAAAGCACACCTTTTATGTTGATAATCTTTATGTTTTTAAGCCGCTGCCGTCGGTTAAGAGATTATGCTATATAGACGTGGATTTTTATCATTATTTTATAGGCAGGGAGGACCAGTCTGTAAATGAAAAGGTTATGATAGGAAGAATAGACCAGCATATAAAGGTTGCTAAAATAATGATAGATGAATACAGCAATATGGAGATACAAAGCAAAAAGCTTGATAAGTACATGCTTCAATATCTTGATATGATGATGTGTATAGCGTCTGTTATGCTGATACTTGACGGAAGTAAAGAGGCGCTGAAAAAGAAATCGGAGCTTTGGTTATGGTTAAAGGAGAATTATCCTGATATATATAAAAGACTCAGATATTCTATTATGGGTATAGCCATGAATTTGCCTACAAAAGCAGGCAGGGCTTTTTCTAAGCTGGCATATAAGGTGACACAAAAAATATTTGGCTTTAACTAAAAAAATGTTGACAAACATTAATATATGAATTATACTATATGGGCAGCTTGATTGAGGACAGTTCAAAGGAACGGGATATGGGATCTTAGCTCAGCTGGGAGAGCATCTGCCTTACAAGCAGAGGGTCATAGGTTCGAGCCCTATAGGTCCCACTTTTCTTCATAAAGCTGCATATGGCTAAGTAGCTCAGTTGGCGAGAGCACACGGTTCATACCCGTGGTGTCAGGGGTTCAAATCCCTTCTTAGCCACTGGAAAGACCTTGAAATTTATGAGTTTCAAGGTCTTTTTTGTGTTGCAGGAATTAATTATAGGAAATTTCCTCACATGGAATCCGGGCATATCCCATTAAAAGGCTCTGGGAGACGGAATAGGGGAGGGCTTAAGGGGAGGCAGGCAGCTAAATATAATTTTTTAAAGCTTCGGAACATGGAAGAAATTCTATCAACAAAATACCGCCACCTTCCAAGCTGCCCTGCCGTCCAAGCTCCCTTTTTTCTTAAGCCCCGGACAACATGCGAGGAACTTTTTTTAAAGTGTACAAATTAAAATTAACACTTCACCTCCATACACCATTAAAAAAATAACTTCCCCACACAGTAATTCCTTACCATACACTTCCTAATTAGTCTTTATAATAAATGTAGTACTACCCTTAACACCATCCCCAGTACCCGTAAGCGTCTGATACCCCTTACCTGCCTCAAGTACCTTATTCAAGTCCTTCATGGCTGCGTCAAGGTCATTGTTATATACCTCAGAAATCTTTTGTATCGCGCTCTCATTAAACTGCTTCATACCAGAGCTAAGCTCTCCTGAGCCTTGCACAAGCTGGTTGATTCCATCTGTAAGCGCAGGGATTTTATCATTAAGCTCCCTTAAACCGTCTGCAAGGGCAGCAGAGCCTGCGGAAAGCTGACTGCTTCCGTCTGCAAGCTGCTTAGCTCCCGGAAGAAGGGTATCGTTAATGCCTGACAAAAGCTGTCCTGCCCCCGGAGCAAGAGTATTGTTAATACCGTCTGCAAGCTGCTTAGCCCCCGGAACAAGAGTGTTGTTAATGCCGCTTAAAAGCTCAGAGGAGCCGTTTTCTGCGCTTTTAATACCGTTTTCCAGCGCCTGGGTGCCGGATTTTAACTGGGCAAGCTTATCGTTTATGGTTTTTCCGTCAGCATCCTTTGACAAAAGCTGTGACAATATATTGTTTATGGCAGTATTTGCACCCTGATATTGAAGGATTCCGGCGTTGCATTGCTTTATGCCCTCCTCATATTGGGCTATTGCGCCTGTTACCGTATTAAGATTTTCTCTATATCCGGCAAGCTGTGAGGACGGAATAGAGCCTGAGTTAATGGCTGTCTCAAGGGCTGTCTTTTTTGCGGTCAAGTCTGATATTTGAGCCTTGCATGAAGCGATTGTTCCGTTAAGCGTTTCAATCTCCTTGTTGTTTTGCGCGATTGTGGCTTGCAAGGTCTGTACAAGTCCGTTTACGGTAGTAACAAGCTCTCCCACGCCTGAATTTACTAAGACAGCGCCGTTATACAGCTCCTTAAGTCCGCTGTTAAGGGTATCAGCCCCCTTTGCCAAAGTTTCGGAAATTCCCTTATATAAAGCGTTTGCGCCGGGAGCTAAGGTATCGGTGATACCAAGATACAGCGCGTTTGCGCCTGTAAGCAGCGTCGTATTAATACCGTCGTAAAGGGTGGCGGCTCCGGCTGCAAGTGTTTTCATATTTGTATCTATAGTCTGTGCGCCTGCGTTTAGCTTTTCAATGCCTGTAATTAAATCACCTGTATTTCCTTGAAGGGTCAAAAGTCCTTCATTTAATGCAGCCGCGCCGTCAGAAAGCTTTGAGGATGACTCGCTTAAAAGTGAAATCATATCGGAAATACTGCTTAAATCTGCTTCGTCGTCAAGAGAAATCTCCGATAAAGCCTTGTTTGTAACAACAGTCATCATCATATCAATATCATAGTTTGTCACGTCAGCAGTAATCTCAACCGTATTTGCAATATCAAGGGAAAGGCTTTCTGATATTCCAGGAAGTCCCATTCCTATAAGAATATTGTAATCGCCGTTTGAAATTACCTGACCGTTTGTAACAGTGACATTTTGGAAACTGTCTGTAGGAAGCAGCATGCCTGTTACGGCAAGAAAAGGAATATATATGCCGTCGTCTGTCTTTTCATTGGCTATATATTCAATAGTCATGGAAAGCTTACCTGATTTACCCTTAAGAGCATCGGCAGAAATTTCCTGACCGTCAAGCTTATATGATATTTTCAGGCTGACAGGAAGCGTGGTGCCTGCGTCAAGGCTTCCCTGATAATATATGTCGTTTCCGGAGGTGTCAAAGGTTATTTCGCCGCCGGAAACATTGAAGGCTTCATTTCCCTTTACGTTTACTATATCCTTAAGGCTTGTGACATCCTTAAGAGAAGCGTATTTTTGCGGGTTTTTAAGCCAGCTGCTTACAAGAATTTTTTCTACGGTACCATTAGAGGAGGTGGTAACATAAACCGTTTCCTCCTTTGTGCCATAGCCGGAGCCTTCCCCCTTTGAGTCAGAAACATTTTCCGTTTTAATATTTTTATCTGTTTTGTTGTCTGATGAATTGCTGTTTCCTGAGTCTGCGCATGCCGTAAGACTTATAATCATCATTGCGGACATAGCCAGCGCTGTTACTTTTTTTAACTTCATAATATATCAATCCTTTCTATTTTTTAATAAAAAATAATTTTATAGTAATAATTACTTTGCTTCTAATTAGCTGCTGAATTTTTGTCTTCAAGTTTTTTTTGGCGTATTTCCTTAAAGCCGAGTGTTGTTCTGATAATGACAGGGTCAAATATCATAAGCATAGACGGAAGAACTGTAAGCACCACAACCATACTGATTAAAGCGCCTCTTGCCATAAGCATGCATAAGGAGCTTATCATATCAATGCTTGAGAAAACTCCCACCCCGATAGTTGCTGCAAAAAAGCTTAAGGCGCTTACAATGATAGACTGCATGGAAGCCTTATGGGCTATGGATACGGAGGCTTTTTTACCGCTGCCGCGAAGTCTTTCCTTTTTGTATCTTGTAGTCATAAGTATAGCGTAATCCACAGTTGCGCCAAGCTGGATGGTTCCTATAACGATAGATGATATAAACGGAACAACAGTTCCAGTGTAGTAAGGTATACCCATATTTATAAATATGGCAAACTCAATAACTGACACCAGTATAATAGGAAGAGTTATTGATTTAAAAATAAGTAAAATAATAATAAAGATAAAGCCTATGGATACAATGCTTACAACCTTAAAATCATTGTCTGTTATTTCAATTAAGTCCTTTGTACAGGGAGCCTCTCCAAGAAACATAGAGTCCTTGTCATAGGACTTAACAATGCCGCTTATAGTGTCGCACTGTTCATTTACCTCGTCGCTTGCCACCTTATATTCTGACATTACAAGTATAAGCTGCCAGTTTTCATTTTTTAGGGAGCTTACAAGCTCGTCAGGCAAAATGTCTGCGGGGATTGTGCCGCCAAGTATGGCGTCAATGCCAAGAACAGCCTTAACGCCGTCTGTTTTTTTAATATCGTCAGACATCTTTGCCACATCAGAGGAGGACATTTTGCTGCTTGCAAGTATCATATGTGTGCTGTTCATATTGAACTCCTCCTGAAGCTTGTCGTTTGCCTGAATGGAATCAAGAGTCTTTGGAAGAGTTTCAGCAAGGTCATAGTACACAGGCGTTCTGTTGTTGCCGTAAAGGGCAGGGAACAGAATGACTGCAAATAATACTATAAATATAATGTAATGCTTTGTTATAAAATCCGACGTTCTTTCAAAGCGGGGAAGTATTGCCCTGTGGCTGGTTTTTTCTATAACCTTGTCAAATATAAGTATCATGGAAGGGAGAATAGTTACACAGGCAATAACGCCGAATATAACGCCCTTAACCATAACAATGCCAAGGTCAAGACCAAGGGTAAAGCTCATAAACATAAGAGCAACAAAGCCTGCAACAGTAGTTATGGAGCTTCCCACAACAGAGGATATGGTATTTGAAATGGCGTGGGCCATGGCGCGGTTTTTATCCCCCGGAAATCTGCTCTGGTTTTCCTTGTAGCTGTGCCAAAGAAAGATAGAGTAGTCAAGAGTAACGCCTAGCTGTAAAACTGCGCTAAGGGCTTTTGTAATAAAGGAAATTTCACCCATAAATATATTTGTTCCTAAGTTATAAACAATGGCTATGCCTATGCTAAGCAGGAAAAATATAGGAATGAGAAAGGAATCCATGGTTACTGACAGTACTATAAGGGCCAGAAGGACAGCTAATCCTACATACAGAGGCGTTTCCTTCTCGGAAAGAATTTTTGTGTCAGTAACAACTGCCGACATTCCGCTGAGAAAGCATTGCTTACCTGCCATATCGCGTATTGTGGTTATAGCGTCCATTGTTCCGTCAGCAGAGGTGGTTTCGTCAAATATAATAGCCAGCATTGTTGCATTATCGCTTTTAAAGGCGCTTACTATTTCGTCAGGAAGCATATCCATTGGAAAGGATATATCAAGTATGCTGTCATACCAGATAACCTTTGAAACATGCTCCACCTTCTCTATTTTTGATTTTAGGGCGGCTACGTCCTTATTGTCCATTCCCTCTGCAACAAACAGGGAAAAGGCGCCTGTTCCAAACTCGTCGACAAGAATATCCTGTCCCTTCATAGTCTCAATATCACCCGGAAGATAGGAGAGAATATCATAGTTTATCTTCGTGCCAAAATAACCGAAGGCTGATGGTATTAAGAGCATAAGGCTTATGATAAAGATTGGAACCCTGAATTTTACAACCTTTTTACCAAAATTAATCATAATATTTAATCCTTTCTTTTATTTTTTAGAAAATTTTTTTAGTCTGGCGAAGTATGTGCACTTACTTCGCCATATTGGACAAACTGACCGTTGGTCATATTTGTACTGTAATATGATATATCACAAAAATGACCAACAGTCAATAAGTTTATAAAAATTTTATTGACTTTGCTTCTTTTTTATAGTTTAATATGAAAACTATAGGAGTATGAAGTGAACAGGCAAACAACAGACAGGAGGAAATTCAGATGGGAAAGGTAGAGTCAAACAAAAAGAAAAAAAAGGAATCATTGTTAAATACAGCTTTTGAATTATTTACCTCAAAGGGGATTAATGAAACCTCTATATCGGATATTGTAAATAAGGCAGGGGTAGCTAAGGGAACGTTTTATCTTTATTTCAGGGACAAGTATGACGTCAGAAACCTTCTTATTTCTCATAAATCCAGCAAGGTTTTCATGAATGCGGCAAATGAACTTGAAAAGCAGAATATAGAAGTTTTAGAGGATAAAATTATATTTATAGTTGACAATATTATAAACCAGCTTGCGGAAAATAAAGCTCTCCTTACATTCGTATCAAAGAATTTAAGCTGGGGATTTTTTAAAAATGCAATAACAAGCCATGGAGATGACGAATCTCTTGATTTTAAGGATATATATTATACAATGCTTGACGAATCGGAATACGAATACAGGGAGCCGGAGATAATGATATATATGATAGTGGAAATGGTCAGCTCTACCATTTACAGCGCCATATTATATAACGAGCCGGCGGGAATAGAGGAAATTAAGCCTTATCTTTTTGAAACGATAAGATTTATTATAAAATCTCACAGAGGAAATAAAAAGGTTTAAGCTGCAGGAGTAAATGCAGTGACGCTTCAATGCGAAATTAACATGTTTTGAAACAAAAATGACAAAAATAAGAATATAAAAATAATCTATAATAATACCGAGAGAATTTGTTCACACAAGATTTTCACAATGTGAAAATCTAAGCATCATGTATCTGACATTTGGAGTAAAGGCATGATATATATAAACTAGGATAAAATTTTGGAGGTACATTATGGATGAGCAATGCAGATGGATAAGAGCAAGAAGAAAGAGGCATATATTGTCAGCTATACTTTGCTTATTTGTCCTCTTAAACTATATTGCAGCAAACGGCATTGCGCTGCCGGAGAAAATAGTCAGTCAGACAAAGACTGCGGATAGCCGGGCAAAGACAGCAGGCGGGAAAGCAGCGGAGGCATCATGGGCAGACAGCAGCCGTCAGATATTAGGTCAGGGCTCCTTTTTGGACGCAGCAGCTAATGTTCCGGCAAATGGGTTTATAATACTGTCTGGGGACATTTCCGTGACGGATGATATAATTATTTCTAAACAGATAACAATAACGTCAGAGGATTCTCTTAACCCATGTATGATAAAAAATATTACGCCGGATACAGATGATAGTGAGGACAGGGGAAGAATATTTACGGTAAACAGCGGTACGCTGCGGTTAAGCAATGTTATTTTAGATGGAGGCATGAATGAGGGAGTCGTCGCGTATCATCCATTAATCTGCATAAACAGCAATAGCGTAGGAGCTGAGCTGGAAAACGGGGCAGTACTGCAAAATGCAGAAAATGCCTCTCAGGTACTGGGAGGCGGCGCAATAAGCATAAGATTTGGACAGGTTAATATGCATAGCGGCGCCGTAATTACAAACTGTAAGGCTTATAGCGGAGGCGGCATTGAAATCAATAGCAGAAGGGCATGGAACAGCGCCGTGTTTATTATGAACGGCGGAAGCATCAGCGGCTGTAATGCAAAAAATGGCGGCGGAGTTTACGTTAATATAGGAATGTTTCAACTGCTGGGAGGAGAGATTATAAACAATCGTGCCGCAGGGGAAGATAGAGAAGGCGAAGCTGTAAATTATGGCGGCGGAGGTATTTATATATCAGGAGCAGCAAATATAGCAGGCGTTTTGATAAGAGGTGGTAAAATTGCAGACAACGAAGCGTCAGAAAACGGAGGCGGAGTTTTGCTTGGGGGCGCAAATGCATTACTTCAGATGATGGGCGGAACATTGGAAGGAAATAAAGGGGAAAACGGCGGCGGTATTTCCGTGCTTAGAGGAAATTTGAAATTATTTGGCGGCTCTGTTACCGGTAATACAGCTATCCTTTATGGGGGAGGTATTTTAGGCTGTCCATACGGCTTGATTGAATTGCAGGGAAATCCCGAAGTATACGGGAATACGTCGGGAGACTCCTCGGACAGGTTTGATAATCTGTATCTTGACGGTGAGGAGAAAGACGGTGATAAGACGCTTCCCATTGCCCTTACGGGAGAGCTTACAGACGGAGTAAAGCTTGGAATGTCACGCTGGATTAGCCCTGATGACAATGAACATCCATACAGGGAAATGATTGTGTCGGCAAAAGATATGCCTCAGTCGTCAGGCAGCTATACGATTACAGAATCCGACTTTAACAGGCTTGCGCAGACGTTAGATGAAGAAAATAAGCAGCTATATGCTGATAATATGGAAAAATATGCCCTTGTAGAATATGAGGGAAAAATTGTAATGATACTGTCAACAGATATTAAGTTGGATAAAGAGAAAATGCCACTTGCCATGGCAGGTGAAAAAGGCGTCCTCACGGCAACAGTAACGCCTTTAAACACGCCAATAAAGGGTGCTGCATGGAGCTCGTCTGATGAAGCCGTGGCAAAGGTTGACGAGAATGGAAACGTAACAGCCATGGGAGAGGGAGAGGCTGTTATCACGGCAACGACAAAGTCGCCGTATCATAATAAGGCAGAATGCAGGGTGAAGGTGGCGGAGTTCCGCGAATTAGATACAAGAGCAGAGCATGGAAGGATTACATATAAGCCGGAGGGACCCTTTCAGGAAAATGATGTGATTTCCATTAGAGCTGTTCCTGATAAAGGCTATAGGTTTAAAAAGGAAACCCTTAAGGCGTTAAATTGGGGTGATGAGTCTGTAGAGATTGTAATAAGCGGGGAAACGCTTAATATTCCTGATTATGATGTGACGGTTACGGCAATATTTGAGCCGATTAATTATCCCATTAAATATGAGCTGGAGGGGGGAACATTGCAAACAGGAGAGAGCAATCCGCCGGAGTATACCATAGAAAGCAGTGACATTATCCTTAAAAATCCAGTTAAGGACGGTTATACATTTAAAGGCTGGACAGGAACAGGGCTGACGGAGGCTGCAGCTTCCGTGATAATTCCTGCAGGCTCAACCGGAGAGCGCAGCTACACGGCAGTATGGGAGGAGCAGGAGACAGAAAGTAGCAATACAGGACCAACGGAGGAAGAAAGCAGTGACACAAAGCCGTCAGATGAGGAAACAGAAAGCAGTGACATACGTCCAACAGATGAAGAAACAGAAAGCAGCGATATAAAGCCAACAGATGAAGAAACAGAAAGCAGTGATATAAAGCCGGCAGATAAGGAAACAGAGGGTAAGGATACAAGCGCGTCAGATGAAGAAACAGGGGGTAAGGACACAAAACCGTCAGATGAAGAAACAGAAAACAGGGATACAAGCCCAACAGATGAAGAAATAGAGAGCAAGGATATAAAACCTGCTGAGGGAGAAACAGAAACTGCGGATACGAAGCCTCCCATGGGGGAAACAAATCAAGGTCCGGATGATACGGATACAGGAAGTGAGAATCCTGATACCTCAGACAGCATGTCAGTATGGTATATACTGGCTGCCGTTTCCCTTACAGGATTGCTGCTTATGGGCTTATCGGAAATTTTACCTGAGAAATACAAATTTTGGTAGTCAAATTAACAATAAATGTGGTATAGTAAAAATGTATATGCCTTAAAAGGAGAAATATACTATTATTTTAAAGGCATAAGCATAAAAATAATCTTTTAGGAGAACAATATATGCGAATTGGAATGGGTTATGACGTACACAGGCTTGTGGAGGGAAGAAAGCTTATATTAGGAGGAGTGGAAATTCCTTTTGAAAAGGGGCTTTTAGGGCATTCCGACGCAGATGTCCTGCTTCATGCCATAATGGATGCGCTTTTAGGCGGGGCAGCGCTGGGGGATATTGGAAAGCATTTTCCTGATACAGACATTAAGTATAAGGGAATTTCCAGCATAACGCTGTTAGAGCATGTGGGAAGGCTCTTGACGGATAATTTATTTATAATAGGAAATATAGATGCTACAATAATAGCGCAGCGCCCAAAGCTTTTGCCATATATGGAGCAGATGAAAAAAAATATAGCTAAGGCATTAAATATATCTGAAAGCCGGATAAATATAAAGGCGACCACAGAGGAGGGACTGGGCTTTACAGGAAATGGAGAGGGCATATCGGCCCAGGCAGTAGCCCTTCTTGAAACGGCGGCTAATTACAGCTATGATGTCATGGAGGAGGAAGGCAGAAGCTGTACAGGCTGTAAGGGATGCCAAAGCTATAGAAATCAATAGCTCTCTATCAAAACCAATAGCTTGCAATAGAGAACAATAGCCTGCGTAGTCTTACAATAGAATATTATAGCGGAGACGATAAGTTATGGATAAATATAAGCTGCATAAAATAGACATAAAGGATTATAAAATATTAAAAAAATATTTTGCGCTGAGACCTGCAAGAACATGTGAAAGCATAGTAAACAACAGCTTTATATGGAGAGATTACTATAATGCAAGATATTATATAAATGATTACGGCATAGTCTTTTTATATGATGTAGGTGAAGGAATGTTTACATCATCTCCTTTATGCAGAAAGGAGCATATATATGACTGTGTGGAGGATATGAGGCAGTATTTTAATAACGTACTGGATAAAAAGCTTATAATGTGCGTGACTGATTACGATACAGTGGAAGCCATTGAAGCAGTGACAGACATATATGATATACGGGAGGACAGGAGATATTTTGATTATGTGTATGATGCATGTAAGCTTCGTACCCTTTCCGGAAAGGCATATCATAAGAAAAAAAATCACTATAACAGCTTTTTAAAAGCATATGATGGCAGATATGAAGCTAAGATATTAAGCAGTGATGACAGGGAGGTTATTTTTGATTTTCTTGACAGATGGCACAGCGCCAGAGTTATAAAGGATGATTATAACAGAGATGATTATGAGGTGGCGGGAATAAAGAGGTTCCTGTCTGAAATGAATATTGTGGATGATGATATGAACATGAAAATGTTCGGGGTGTATGTGGACGGTGTTCTTGAAGCATTTACTATTGGCACGTATCTTCATGATTTAAGAATGGTATTTGTTCATGTGGAAAAGGCAAATCCCGATATAAGAGGCTTATATGCTTTTATAAACCGGGAGTTTCAAAGCATATGCTTTCCTTTAGCAGCGTTTGTAAACAGAGAGGACGACATGGGGCTTGAGGGCTTAAGACAGGCCAAAATGAGTTATAATCCTGTTTATATGGAGAAAAAATATACTATAACAGAAAAAAATTAAAAATGTTAAAATTAAAATTGAAGCTGGTGTAAGCATGACAGCAAACATCTATTATTGAAGAAAGGTTAGGGATAATATGGACCTGGATATCAGATTTGTAAATAAAAATTCAGAGGAAATGAATCAGGTAAGGGAGCTTTATGAGAAAACCTTTAATGATACAAAGGAATATAAGGAATTTCTGTTTGGCAGTATTGTGCCTGACAGCGATACGGAGATTATAGCGGGATTTATTGATAATAAGCTTATATCAATGATGTTTCTCAGAAAGAAAAAGCTTTTAAGCGTTGGACAGCGTGTAAAAAGCTGTCTGATTTACGGAGTAGTTACAGCAGAAGATTACAGAAACAGAGGATATATGAAAAGGCTTATGGAATGTGCATTGAGCTATTGCGGAAGCATTGATATTCCTTTTTTATATCTTATTCCCATTAATCCAAAGATTTATGAGAGCATGGGTTTTGTGCTGGCAAGGGAGGAGAAGATAATTCCTCTTGAGGATATAGAGTGTCAAAGGGAAGAATACATTGTGAAAAAGGTATGTATGGATAAGGAACAGTCCGGAGGCTGCAAAAGAATATCTGATTTTGCAATTACGGTTGAGGCTGCCAACAAAGGCATAACGGCAGAGAAGAATGAGCTTTATTTCCTGCGGAGATTAGAGCAGGCCAGTGTAGAAAATGCCGGAATATACATAATAAGAAATAAGGACGTGTCCGACGGTATGGAAGCCATAGTGGTAACAGGCACAGCCGAGGATGACAGCAGAATATACGTTACGGATATAATATGTGAAGGCGAATGGGAGGATTCCTTTAAATATGCAAAGCTTGTGACTGATATGGAGGTAGATATTATGCCTTTTGTACGTCTTAAGCCTATTATGATATATAACTGGATTAATATGGATTTATACATAAAATTAAACGAGGACATTTAAAATTATTAGCAAAAGCAAAAAAGCTACATATTTTAATATAATAGAATTTTTTTTGAGGTGAAGAAATGAGCAGGCACAGTTTTTTTAAGGAGCAGGCAGCAGTCATTCGTGAGCGTGACCCTGCCATAAAGTCCAACTGGGAGGTGTTTTTATATCCCTGCTACAGAGCCATAAAATCATATAGAAAAGCCCATAAGCAGTATCTTAAGGGACATTTTTTCAGGGCAAGGCTTATATCCCAGCGGGCGGCGAGAAAGACCGGCATAGAGATACATCCCGGGGCAAGGATTGGCAAAGGTTTTTTTATAGACCACGGTCACGGCGTGGTTATAGGGGAAACCACCGTCATAGGAGACAATGTTACCTTATATCAGGGAGTCACCCTTGGAGGTACAGGCAAGGAAACGGGAAAGCGTCATCCTACAATAGAGGATAACGTTATGATTAGCGTGGGAGCAAAGGTGTTAGGCTCGTTTACCATAGGGGAAAACTCAAAGATAGGAGCAGGAAGCGTAGTATTAAGCGAGGTGCCTCCAAATTCAACGGTAGTGG